>Ga0197142_1003314_pt1 | contig 13599 bp, 11 predicted proteins | sample GBS60_MetaG_FD_148614 | JGI IMG/M metagenome (GOLD analysis project Ga0197142, IMG submission 148614) | Sediment microbial communities from Great Boiling Springs, Gerlach, Nevada, United States - GBS 60_MetaG | ecosystem: Environmental > Aquatic > Thermal springs > Hot (42-90C) > Sediment... | reverse complement strand
CCAGTTTGCGCACGCGGCTGCGCGGGCCGTGGCCTCTTCACCGGCGCGCACGTATAATCCGCTGTTCATCTACGGCGGCACGGGCATGGGCAAGACGCACCTGATGCACGCCATCGGCCGAGCCTTGGCCGACAACTTTGCCGGCATGCGCATCGTCTACACGACGAGCGAGCGCTTCATGAACCAGATGATCCGTTGCATAAAGACGGACCAGATGCCGCTGTTTCACGAACACTATCGCCGGGCCGATGTGCTGCTGATTGACGACATTCACATCCTGGCGAACAAGGAAGGAACTCAGGAGGAGTTCTTCCACACCTTCAACGAGCTTTTTGAGCATCGCAAGCAGATCGTGATCTCGAGCGATTCACCCCCACGCGAGACCGCCGGCTTGGTTGACCGGCTGCGGTCGCGTTTCGAGTGGGGACTGATGGTGGACGTCCAGCCGCCCGACCTTGAGACCAAGATGGCCATCCTTGACAAGAAGGCTGAGGCCGAAGGCATCCACCTGCCGGAAGATGTACGCATCTTCGTCGCGACCAAAACGAAGACCAGCGTGAGAGAGCTCGAGGGAGCGCTGACGAAGCTCATCGCCTACTCCTCGGTGACCGGAGCGGAGGTGACGCTCGAAATGGCGAAGCACGTCCTGCGGCACCTCTCCGGCGTCACCGAGCAGAAGATCACGATGGAGGCTGTCAACCGCGCCGTGGCCGAGCAGTTCTCGCTTCAGCCCTCGCAACTGAAGCAGAAGAGCAACACACGCCGCATTGCGTATCCCCGCCAGATCGCCATGTACCTCATCAAGGAGCTCACCGGGGCCTCCCTGCCCGAGATCGGCCGGTTCTTCGGAGGCAAGCACCACACCACCGTCCTGCATTCGGTGCAGAAGATCGAGCGGCTCCGGCTGAAGGATCCGGATTTAAACAGGATCCTCCACGCGATAATCGACTCACTCAATTGAGGTTAGCCTTGATTTCCACAGCAGGCTCCGGCGGCCGGCTGCGAAAATCACGGATGGGGGTCTGCTGGCGCTTCCACCCACAGGCTTCCACATCCGAGCCCACACCCGGGCAAGACGAGAAGGTCTTATTTTTTGTATAATTTAGAGAGAAAGGAACATTTCAACATTCCCCATCGATCCTACCTCTTCTCTCGTGAGGTGGAGCGACTAGGGAGAGGATCGAACGTGGAGGCGCGGCGGCATGGAATTCAGCATCAGGAAAGCGGATCTTGTTCGTGAGCTCAGCCTCTCCCAGGGTGTCGTGGAGAAGAAAACGACGATCCCCATTCTTTCCAACGTCTTGCTTGAGGCGGAGGAGGATCGGCTTGTGCTGACCTCAACCGACTTGGAGCTGGGGATCCGTTGCCGGTGTCCGGCCGAGGTGAAACGTCCCGGAGCGGGAACCTTGCCGGCCCGTCGATTGCTGGACTACGTCCGGCTGCTTCCGGACTCACAGATCCACTTCAAGTTTCAGGAGAACCAGTGGGCGAGTTTGGTTTGCGGGCGGTCCCGAACCCGGATCGCCGGCATGTCCCGGGAGAGTTTCCCTGAGCTGCCGGCGATGCCTCCGGTCCTGGCCCAGATCCCGGCCGGCGTGCTCGTCAGCCTCATCCAGCGGACAATCTTTGCGATCTCGCTCGAGGAGAGCCGCTTCACCCTCAACGGTGCTCTCGTGCAGGTGAAGCCGGACCGGATCGCGATGGTGGCAACCGACGGCCACCGGCTCTCGCTCAGTGAGAAGCCGATGGAGTTCGGCACGGCGGGGTCCTTTCGGGGGCTGCTCCCCAAGAAAGCCATGACGGAGCTCTCCAAGCTCTGCCAGGATTTGGAGCCGGAAGCGATGGTGGACTTTTCGGCGGATGAGAACCACATGTTTTTCAAAGCGGGGGATCGCCTGTTGATCAGCCGGAAGCTGACCGGCAGCTTTCCGGACTACGAGCGCGTGCTGCCCGTCGAGCATCCTCACTCGGTGATCCTGATGCGGGAGGAGTTTCGCTCCACCATCGACCGGGTCGCGCAATTCTCCGACGAGCGCTCGCACGCCATCCGGCTCCAGTTCTCCCCTGGCGAGCTTCGCGTCTACGCATCGCTGTCGGACACGGGGGAAAGCGAGGAGAATCTGCCCGTGGTCTACGACGGGCCCCGGGTGGAGGCCGGCTTCAACGCGCAATACCTGGCAGAGTTTCTGCGCGCAGTGTCCGAAGACAAGGTGTACTTCGGGTTCCGCGATGCGGCAAGCGCCGGCGAGCTGCGGCCGGCCGGCGAGGATCTGGACTACTCCTATCGCTACATCGTGATGCCCATGAGGATCTGAGGGGCGAGGGGAACGCTTTGGGAGGAATCGGACCGCTTTATGAGCGATCAGGCAGTTTCGATCACGGCCACGGGTGAGGATTACAACGCCGAGAGCATCAAGGTGCTCCAGGGCCTCGAGGCGGTTCGCCTTCGGCCGGCAATGTACATCGGCTCGACGGGCGAATACGGCTTGCACCATCTGGTCTACGAGGTGGTCGACAATGCCGTCGACGAGGCTCTGGCCGGATTTTGCAAGAACATCGACGTCACCATTCATCTGGACAACTCCATCACCGTTGCCGATGACGGTCGTGGCATTCCCGTCGAAATCCACCCCGAGGAGGGTGTCTCGGCGGCCGAAGTCGTCATGACGAAGCTTCACGCCGGCGGCAAATTCGACAACAAGGCCTACAAGGTGGCGGGCGGGCTGCACGGGGTGGGTGTGAGCTGCGTGAACGCGCTTTCGGAGTGGCTGAAGCTGGAGATCTGGCGCGACGGTTACCTCTGGCAGCAGGAGTACAGGCGGGGGGTACCGCAGGGGCGTCTGGAGCGGGCGGGCAAGGCCGGCCGCAAGACCGGCACCCGAATCACTTTCCGCCCGGACCCCGAGATCATGACGACACTCGAGTTCAACTACGACACGCTGGCGCAGCGGCTCCGCGAGCTGGCGTTTCTGAACCGCGGCCTGCGGATCACCCTGACCGACGAGCGAGTGGACCCGCCGCGCTTTCACGAATTCCACTACAGCGGAGGGATTGCGGAGTTCATCAAGCACCTCAACAAGGGCAAGGCCGTCCTGCATGAAAGACCGATCTACTTCGAGGGGAGCAAGGAGCTGCCCGACGGGGGAGTGCTCCTGATCGAAGTGGCCATGCAGTACAACGACAAATACAACGAGACGGTCTTCAGCTACGCCAACAGCATCAACACCATTGACGGGGGCACACACCTGAGCGGCTTCCGCGCCGCCTTGACCCGGACGATCAACCTGTATGGGCAGCAGGCCGGCCTCTTCAAGGACTTCAAGGACAACCTGACCGGCGACGATGTACGGGAGGGCTTGACCGCCGTCATCAGCGTCAAGGTGCCCAAACCGCAGTTCGAAGGCCAGACCAAAAGCCGCCTCAATAACGACATCCAGGGCTACGTCACCCAGTTTGTCAACGAAAAGCTGGGTGAGTACTTTGACAAGCATCCGGATGTGATGCGCAAGATCGTCGCCAAAGCCATCGAGGCGGCACGAGCGCGAGAGGCGGCGCGCAAGGCCAAGGAGCTGGCGCGGCGCAAAGGGGCGCTGGACTCCGGAGGGCTCCCCGGCAAGCTCGCCGACTGTCAGGAACGGGACCCGGCGCGGTCCGAGCTGTTCCTGGTCGAGGGAGAGTCGGCCGGCGGAACGGCCAAGGCGGGTCGGGACCGTCGCTACCAGGCGATCCTTCCGCTCCGGGGCAAGATCCTGAACGTGGAGAAGGCCCGTTACGAGAAGATGCTCAGCCATGAGGAGATCCGGGCCATGATCGCCGCCATCGGAACCGGCATCGGTCCTCAGGACTTTGACATCAACAAGCTCCGCTACGGCAAGATCATCATCATGACCGACGCCGATGTCGACGGGTCGCACATCCGGGCTCTGCTGCTCACCTTCTTTTTCCGCCAGATGCAGGAGCTCATCAAGCGAGGGCACGTCTTCGTCGCGCAGCCGCCGCTGTACCGGATCAAACGCGGCAAGACGGAGAAGTACGTCAAAGACGACCGTGAATTCACGCGCGAGATCCTGGAGTGGGCGACCGAACACCTCAGCCTGCGACTGGCGGGCACGGATGTCCGGCTCGAGGGGAATGCGCTCAAGGAGTTCCTCGCTCAGTTGGATGAGTTCGAACAGTACCGTCACCGGCTGCTGCGGCGCCTGCGCGACGAGCGGGTCGTGACGATCCTGGCTCAGCCGGATCTGAGACTGGACAGCCGGGCCGACTTTGCCGCGCGCGAGGGCCTGGAGCCGCTGGCTGAGGCGCTGCGTCAGGCCGGGGTCGAGGCGGAGCTTCAGGCCGACGACGAGCACTCGGCCTGGAAGCTCCTCTACCGGGACCCGACCAATGCCCGGCGGCCGATCGACCTCGAGCTTGCCGAGCAGCCCGAGTACCGGCTGTTTCGAAAGCTCGCCCGCTCGATTGCCGGCTACGACCGGCCGCCGTTTGAGGTGAGCCGCGACGGTCATACCGAGATCCGTCACACGCTCAGCGAGCTGTTAAGTTACGTGCGCGCGGAGGCGACGCGCGACTGCACCGTGCAGCGCTACAAAGGCCTCGGAGAGATGAACGCCGAGCAGCTCTGGGAGACCACCATGAACGCCGAGACCAGGACCCTGTTGCGCGTCGAGCTTCGGGATCTGGTCGAAAGTGACGAAATCTTCTCGATGCTGATGGGCGAAGACGTCGAAAGCCGGCGCCGGTTCATCGAGCAGAACGCGCTCGAGGTGCGCAACCTCGACGTTTGATCATTTGCCGATGCAGAAGCTTGAGAAGATGCGGTTGAGGATGTCATCGGCGGTCGTGGCGCCGGTGAGGGCGTCGACGGGGCTGAGGGCGCCGTAGAGGTCGACGAGCACCATCTCGTGCGGCAGCTCGCTCTCCACGGCGCGCCGTGCATTGTCGAGCGCAGCAAGCGCCTCTTCGAGACATTGCCGGTGCCGGATGCTGGTGATGAAACCGGCCTCCTGCTCGAGGCCGCCCGGCGGGGCGACGGCCTCGAGCACCTTCCTCCGCAGCGTGTCGATGCCTTCCCCGGTGAGGGCGGAGACGGCGACGTAGTCCCCTGCCGGCTCAGCGCGCCGCACCAGATCCGCCTTGTTGCCCACCAGCAAGAACCGACCCTGCCGCTGCGCCCGTTCGATCAGATCGACGTCCTGCGCGTCGAGCGGCGAGGATAGGTCCACGACCACCAGCGTCAGGTCGGCATCGGCCATGGCGCGGAAGGTGCGCTCGATCCCCAGCATCTCGACCGGATCACCGTGGGCCCGCACGCCCGCAGTGTCCACGAACTTCACCGGGATGCCCTCGAGCGAGGCGAGCTCGGAGACAAGGTCGCGCGTCGTGCCCGGGATATCGGTGACAATCGCGCGGTCCTGCTCGAGCAGGCGGTTGAAAAGGCTGCTCTTGCCCACGTTAGGTTTGCCCACGATGGCGAGTGTGATGCCGGAGTGGACCAGACGGCCGTAGTCGAAGCTCGCCGCCAGCCGCTTGAGCGCATCCCGGATCGGATCCAGGCGGCTGAGGATCTCCTCGGAGGTGGCGACTTCGACGTCGTCCTCGGCGAAATCGATTCCGGCCTCGAGCAAGGCGACCAGTTCGAGCAACTGCTGTTTGATAGGGGTGATTCGCCGGCTGATCGAGCCGGAGACCTGCTGGGCGGCGACACGGGCCTGGTACAGCGTTCTGGCTTCGATCAGGTCCCGAACCGCCTCGGCCTGCGGCAGATCGATGCGACCGTTCAAGAAGGCTCGCAGGGTGAACTCGCCCGGCTCGGCCAGACGGGCGCCGGCCGCGCACAGCCGCTCCAGGCAATGCGCCAGCACGACCGGAGAACCGTGGCAGGAGATTTCCACCACGTCCTCGGCCGTGTAGGAGCGGGGCGCCTCGAAGAAGGTGACGATGACCTGATCGAGCGGGCGCCCTTCGCGGTCCAGGAGCTCGGCCATACGGGCGCGCCAGCTTCGCCAGGCGCCGCCGCGCGGGAAGCGCAGGACCGCCTCGGCGAGCCGGCGCGCCTCGCGGCCGGAGATGCGAACGACGCCCAAGCCGCCGCGGCCGGCGGGCGTTGAGACGGCGGCGATGGTGTCCTCAAGCCGCATGGCTCAGGCGTCTGAGCGGAGGAGCTCCCTCCGCCGTCACCGCCGCCGGCGGCCGGCCGACGGCGAGCGGCTCGGCGCGGGGGGCGCCTCCGAGGGCATCCCGGCCGGGTAGATGACCACACCGCGGTTGGGCCCTTCCCCTGTACTCTCACTGCGCACCCCCGGCTCGTTGCGCAGCGCCAGATGCAGGATCCGGCGCTCGCGACTGCTCATCGGGTTGAAGCGGAAGGGCTGGTTGGTGGCCTTGACCTTCTCGGCGGCCGTGAGCGCGCTCAGGCGCAACTCCTCGATGCGGAGCATCCGGTAGTCGTTGGCGTCAAAGACCACGAGCGCGTGGTCTTGGGGCGGCATGCGCAGCATCTCGTGCGTGAGGTGCTCGAGCGCCAGCAGGAGCTCGGCTTTGTTCTCAAGCAGCAGGGCCACATCCGGGCCGGTGAAATTCACCACCAGGTCGGGATTCTCAAAGTCGGTGTAGCGCGGCTCGGGCTCCCTGACCTCCGGGGTCAGGCGCAGGCGTGCGCGCTTGAGGATCCGGGAGAGAAAGTCTGTGATCTCGGGACCGACGCGAGCGACGGTGTATTTCTTTTCGCTCACCGACTATTTCCGGGATCGCTTCCTTGCGGGTTTCGCCTCGACTTTGGCGGCGGCTGCGACGGGCGCCGGCGCCGCCTGACCCATCCGATTGAAAAACCACTGCTGCGCCACGCCCACGACGTTGCTGGTCAACCAGTATAGCACCAGGCCGCTTGAGACGCCGTAGAAGAAGAAGCCCATCATCAGCGGCATCAGCATCATGATGCGCTGCTGGTTGGGGTCCAGGCTCGTGGTGGGCGTCATCTTCTGGATGACGAACTGGGAGACGACCATGGCGATGGGCAGGATGCGAATGGGCAGGTGCTCCGGCTGGGACAGGTCGGTGACCCAGAGCCAGGGGGCGCCGCGCAGCTCGATGGCCACCGTCAGCACTTTGTAGAAGGCGATGAAGAAGGGGATCTGCAACAGCATGGGCATGCAGCCGCCCATCGGGTTGACGCCGTGCTTTTTATAGAGCGCCATCATCTCCTCGTTCTGCTGGGTGCGGCGGGGATCGCGCAGGCTCAGGCCCTTGTACTTTTCGCTGATGGCCTTGATTTCGGGCTGGAGCATTTGCATCTTCTTCATCGACTTCAGGCTGCTGAGTTTCAAAGGCAGCAGGAGGAAGTTGATGGCGACGGTCAAGGCTACGATCGACCAGCCCCAGTTGCCGATCCAGTTGTTGTTGATCCACTTCAGAGCCAGAAACAGAGGCTTGGCCAGGAAGGAGAACCAGCCGAAGTCGACGAGCGTCTGGAGGCGGCGATCGATCTGTTTGAGTTGATCGAGGTCCTTCGGGCCGACAAACAGCGGAAACTCATTTCTGGCGGCGCCCCCCAAAGCCATGCCGATGCGCGGCTCCTCCTTGCCGCCCTCGACCACTACCGGGTCGCTATAGGTCCGCAGCTCGAAGGATGAGCCGCCGCGAGGCAGGGCGACGGCGGCGAAATAAGCATCCTGGATGCCGGCAAAGGAATAGTTCCCGCTCTCGGTGATGGGGCCGTCTTTGGCGCTCTTGGGGTCGTGCGTGACCAGCTTGTTTTGAGACAGATCGAAATAGACGGTTTGCTGCGAGGTCGAGCTGCTCCAGGCGGTGGCGTCTCCGAATCCGCCCCGCCAGGCCAGCCAGTGCGCCAAAGGCGAGCGCTCCTGGGCCGCCGCGCTTGAAACCGTCACCAGATAGCTGTCCTGCTCGAACCGGAAGGCTTTGTAGAAGTAGGCCGCGCCGTCGGAGAATTCAAATTCCAGGCCCAGCCCATCGGGCGAGCGGCGGACCGCGTACAGGACGTTGTTGGGGTCAAGCGGCGGCGAGCTATCGCGGAAGACCATGCTGAACGGGTATCCCGTCCGCTCGTGGCCCTCTTGACGAACGAGTTGAAGGGGGTTGCCTTGGGCGTCGCGGTAACGGGAGAGGATCCAGCTCCGCACGAGGGCGCCTCGGTTGGAGAAGGTCACCTGCGACACGCCGTTGTCGATGACGAGCTCCTCTTCCTGCTGGGCGCCGATCGGGGAAACGGTCTTCGGCAGCGATTCGGCCTCGGGTTTTGCCGGCTCCGCCTCGCTCGGTTTGGCGGACTGGGCGCCCGGTGCGGGCGTGGCCGGTTTCGGAGGCGGAGGTGTCGGATAAAAGTACGGGGTCAAAAACAGGACCACGCCCATGAGGAGGAACGCGAGCAGAAGCCGCGCCTCCATCGACAGCTCCTTTTTGTCCTGCCCGTTGGTTTTAAGCGACATGCTTGGATCCGTCACCACCGGCGCTCAGCGTACCGGGTCCAACCCTCCGGGATGGAGCGGATGGCATCGGGCCAGGCGCCTCAAGCCAAGCCAGAGGCCGCGGGCGGCGCCGTAGCGCTCTACGGCCTGGCGCATGTAATCCGAGCAAGTGGGGTGAAACCGGCAGGCCGACGGCAGCCAGGGCGACACCCACCTTTTGTAGAAGACGAGCAGGCGGATCAGGAGGCTTTGCATCGGCGAAACACCCTCTCGATTTCGCGCTCCAGCTCCTTGAACGGGGCCTCGAGCACGGCGCGGCGGGCGTTGAAGACCACGTCGAACTGGGGCGCCAACTGCCACAAGTGGAGCCGCACCGCCTCGCGCATACGTCGCTTGATCCGGTTTCGTTCCACCGCCTTGCCGGCCGAGCGGGGCACGGTGAAGCCCACACGCGGGCCTTCCGACGTCTTTCTGTCCAGGCAGAAGGCCAGGAAGCAGGCTCCCGGGATCCGCATGCCTTCGTCGTAAACCCTGCGGAAGTCCTTCCGCCGCAACAAGCGAAACTTTTTCGGGAAGGAAAACGAGCGGGGCTTGGCTTCGCTGGAAGTTACTTGGCGTATCGGACGGCTCTTTCGTCGCTCACGCTCAGTTTGCGTCGGCCCTTGGCCCGTCGCCGGGCCAGCACAGCCCGCCCGGCTTTGCTCCGCATGCGCTCCCGGAAGCCGTGCGTCTTGGCTCTCCTGCGGTTGTTGGGTTGGAATGTGCGTTTCGGCATATCTTCTCCTGGCGCCGGCCGAGACGTTCACCTCCGGGTCGCCACACCTTAACGGATTTCCGGATGCCCCGAAACCATCAGTATACGAAGGTGCACGCCGGCCCCGCAACCGCCGCCGACGGCCTCAGGAGGCGGCGCGGCTGCGCGTTCGTTTCGCTTTGACGACAATGGGCGTCCCGGCGAAGCCGAACTGCTCGCGCAGGCGGTTGATGAAATACCGCTCGGTCGAAAAGTGCAGGCCCCGGTCGCTTCCGGTGAAAACAACGAAGGAGGGCGGGCGGACGCCCACCTGGGTCATGTAGCGGATCTTCAGGTTCGGGTCGAGCTCGAGCGTGGCCAGAAAGCGGTTGAGCTCGGCCGTCGGGACGCGGCGCGAGGCGGCCTCATAGCCTCGCCGGATCAGGCCGAACAGTTGACTGACGCCGGCGCCGGTCTTCGCCGCCAGAAAGGCCACGGGGGCATAATCGAGGAACTTCATCTCCCGGCGGATGGTCGCCACGAAGGCCGCCTTGTCTTTGTTCGGGGCGATGTCCCACTTGTTGACCAGGATGACGAGCGCACGGCCGCCCTCGTGCGCATAGCCGGCTATGGTGGCATCCAGGCCGACGACGCCCTCGGTGGCGTCAAGCACCAGCAGAACGACATCGGCCAGGCGGATATGCCGGCGCGCCATCACCACGCTGAGCTTCTCCGCCATCAGCCTGGTTTTGCCCTTGCGTCGGATGCCGGCGGTATCCACAAAAACATACTCGACGCCGTCGCGAAGCACGCTCTCGTCGACGGCGTCGCGCGTGGTGCCCGGCACGGGCGAGACGATGGTGCGCTCCTGGCCCACGAGCGTGTTGAGCAGGGTCGACTTGCCGACGTTGGGCCGGCCGATGATGGCGACCTTGATGCGAGCGGTGGGCGGCGCCGGCTCGGCAGGCGCCGAAGGGAAATCGCGCGTGAGGTGTTCGAGCAGTTCGTCGATGCCGAGCCGGTGCTCGGCCGAGATGGGGAAGACCGCGTCGAAGCCGAGCTCATAGAACTGCGGCGCGAGCAGCTCCCGCTGAGGCGCGTCGATCTTGTTCACTGCGACGGTGACCGGCTTGCCGAGGCGGCGCAGCAGGACGGCGAGCTCCCGGTCGGCGGCGGTCAGCTCAGCGCGTCCATCCACGAGCAGGATCACCTGGTCGGCGGCTTCGAGCGCCACGCGGGCCTGTTTGAAGATCTCGGCGGGAATCAGATCGTCTTCGTGCGGGAGGATGCCGCCGGTGTCGACCAGCTCGAATCGCTTGTCGCCGTAGGAGGCCTCGCCGCGGATCCGGTCCCGGGTGATGCCCGGCTCGTCGCCCACAATCGCCCGCCGGGCGCCCAGGATGCGGTTGAACAGGGTGGACTTGCCGACGTTCGGCCGGCCGACGATGACAATCGACGGCAAGCGCGCCGCCTGCTCCATCGACGCTCATGATAGCACCGGGGCTCTCCGGCGCCGGCTTGCAAAGGCCGAGGCCGAGCTGATACGCTCAACGCGCAATGCCTCGAGCCATAATCGCCTTCCTCCTCAGCGCGGCTCTGGTTTCCGGAGCCGAGTTCGTGCGCATCCGCGGGGGCACGTTGCCGGGCCGGCCCGATGTCCGTGTGGAGGACTTCGAGATGGCCGTTCACCCGGTGACCAACCGCCAGTACTTGGAGTTCGTCGAGGCGGCCGGCCATCCGCCGCCGCTTCACTGGGCCGGGGGCAGGATTCCGCCCGGAATGGAAGACTGGCCGGTGATCTTCGTCAACCGTTTCGACGCGGCCGCCTACTGCCGCTGGCGGACGAAGCGCGAAGGGCGCCTCTACCGGCTGCCGACGGCGGCCGAATTCGAGTACGCCGCCCGGGCGGGCTCTGCCGACGCCCTCTACCCCTGGGGCTCGGAGGCGCCGGCGGGCAAGGCCAACTTCGACGCCGAGGGTAACCGCAATTTCGCCGAATGGCAGCGCCACTTGCGCGCGGTCAAAAGCGGGGCGATGAATGCGTGGGGCCTCTATGACATGGCGGGCAATGTCTGGCAGATGGTGGATCGCTACCCGGACCTGGCGACCTCCCGCTTCATCTATCGCGTGGCCGATCCCATCGAGCGCGAGACCGCTCTGGCCGGCGGCTCCTGGGCCAGGGGCGAGTACTACCTGCGGTGCGGGGTCTTCGGCGGCGCCAGCGCGGGCATTCGCCACCCCGACATCGGCTTCCGGCTGGTCCGGGAGCCCGAAGGCGCGACCCACTTCCGCCGCCAGGTTCGGCGACTGGTTGCCGCGCCCGCCCGGGACGGGTCGGTCTTCCTCGGCTGGCAGCTTCTGGCGAGCGACGACGCCGAGACCGGATTTCACGTCTACCGGTCGACACGCACGGACGCCGCCGGTGAGAGAATCACCTCCCGGCCCATCGAAGGGCCGACCAACTTCATCGACCGGAATCCGCCCCGAGGCGCGCGCTTGTACTACAGAGTGCGACCGGTGGACCGAAACGGCGCCGAGGGGCCGCCCTCGGAGTGGGCGGGCATTGAGCCGGGCGGCAAGCCGAGCGGCCTGCTGGTGAGCATCGCCGCCACAACGCGGCAGGGCGGCGTGGCGCCGGTGTTCGGCGATCTCGACGGCGACGGCCTGCTCGATGTCGTCCTCCGGCTGGACAACGGCATCCAGGAGATGTCGCGCGACCCGGGCGTGGCGGTTGAGCTCGAAGCCTTCACCAGCTACGGCCGACCCCTGTGGCGAAGGCCTTTGGTGCGCCACGAGCACTGTTTCGGCAACGCCAACAACGTACCCGTGAACGTCTATGACCTGGACGGCGACGGCCGCGCCGAGGTGATCGCGCAGATCGAAGAGGGCGGCGAGCTCCATCTTGCCGTGCTCGAGGGCCTCAGCGGGCGCCTGCTGCGCAAGACGCCCTGGACGCGGATGGTTTCCGACTTCAGCAAGTCCTCGACGCGCGTGCACATGTCGATTGCCTACTTGGACGGCAAGCGGCCGGCGATCGTCACGCAGACGGGGCTGTACGAAAACGAAGTCATCGACGCCTTTGACGCCCGCCTGAGCCGGCTCTGGCGCTACGAGAGCTTCGCCGAGACAAACGGCAGCGGCTCGCATCACGTCGATATCGCCGACGTCGACGGCGACGGCCGCGACGAGGTTTTTAACGGCACGATGCTGCTCAACCCGGACGGGCGCCTGCGCTGGGCTTTGTACCGCGGCCATCCCGATATTGTGGCGGTCGCCCGCATCCTGCCGGGGGCCAAGACCCGACAGGTTTATTACGTCGTGGAAAGCAGCATCCACGCCGGAGCGTACCTGGTGGATGCCGGCTCGGGGAAGGTGCTCTGGAAGGTCAACCGCGAAGACGATCCGCGCTGGGTGCACGGCCATACCGGCTGGGCCTCCGACATCTGGGAGGATTCACCCGGTCTGGAGTTGCTGGCCAATCGGGACGGCCACCCCATGCAGGACAATGTGCTGTTCTCGGCCGAGGGCAAGATTCTTGTGAATCCATTCCCGCGCCTTTGGCGGCCGGTGAACTGGACCGGCGCGCCGACGCGCGAGCTGATGACCGGCGACGGCCGGCGGCTCGGCCGGTTCAACGGTTCGGACGTCGAACCGCTGGCGCTGGCGCCGCCGAACGAGGCGGGCACGGGCTCCTGTCCGATGACGGCGGATTTGGCGGGCGACTACCGCGACGAGGTGATCTGCCTGGGCCGGACGCCGGAGGGTGCGCCCGCCTTGTTTGTCTACACGAACACCGAGCCGGCGCCGCGCCGCGAGCCGACCCGCACGGCGAGCCGAGAGTACCGCCTGTGGCTGGCCCGCAACATCGGCGGCGGCTACGCCTCCTACTACGAGTGGCAGCCGTGAGCCGTCCGGGCGCGGCCTGTCTGGTGTAGAATAACGGGTAGCGGCTCACCGCCGGTATCCCTATGGTCGTTATCCTGACAATCCTGCACGTGCTGATTTGCTTCTTCCTGATCATCGTCGTGCTGCTGCAAAGCGGTAAAGCGGCGGATCTGGCGGGAGCCTTTGGCGGCATGGGCTCGCAGACGGCGTTCGGACCGCGCGGATCGGCGACGGTGCTCTCGAAGGCGACGAAGGTGGCGGCGGCTCTGTTCATGCTGACCTCGCTGTCGCTCGCCATCTACGCCACCAAACGCGGCGGCGTTACGGCGACGGTGCTCGAGAAAACAGGCTCGCAGGCGCAGCCGGTCGAGACCGGCGCTCCTGCCGGCCAGCCGTCGGTGACGCTATACCCGGAGGGCGGCGCGCCGCAGACGATTCCGCTGAACATTCCGCCGGCGCCGGGCCAGCAGCCTGCGCCCGCCGAGCCCTCGGGCGCTGCTCCGAAGCAGTGAGCGCAGCGGGCGCGCTTGTGCTATAAAAAGAATCAGACGCCAA
>Ga0197142_1003313_pt1 | contig 13599 bp, 15 predicted proteins | sample GBS60_MetaG_FD_148614 | JGI IMG/M metagenome (GOLD analysis project Ga0197142, IMG submission 148614) | Sediment microbial communities from Great Boiling Springs, Gerlach, Nevada, United States - GBS 60_MetaG | ecosystem: Environmental > Aquatic > Thermal springs > Hot (42-90C) > Sediment... | reverse complement strand
CCGGGGATGGGCCTCCACGCGCAGAGGCAGTCCTTGGGGCCACGGGCCGAGAGGAGTTCCTTGCCTCCTGGGCTCGGCTTCACCGGGGGCGTCGGCCACTCCCGGCCTGCCGCCACAGCCCATAGCCGAAAACCGGGCGGCAGCCGGCGCCATCCGCGCCGACGGCCACCTTCGTTGCCGGTCAGTGTATCGCTAAGGTTGAACCACGTCAAATACCGCTTTGTTATGTTTTTGATTTGACAATCGCCAACGCCTGACCCTATAATCGGCCCACCTCCTCATCCGGTTGGCATTCGCCTCAGGAGCAAGGCATGCTCATTGCGCGTGTGGTCGGCTCGGCCGTTTCTACCGTCAAAGATGAGAAACTGGTGGGTTTGAAATTGCTGGTGGTGCGCGAGGCCACCCATCGCAACGAGCTGGTGGGCAGGCCGTTTGTGGCCGTGGATGCCGTGGGCGCCGGGGTGGGTGAACTGGTGTTGATCGCCCAGGGAAGTTCGGCCCGGCAGACGGAGCTGACCAAAGACCGACCGGTTGACGCGGTCATCATGGGCATTATCGATGAGCTCGAAGTCGAAGGCGAGCTCACGTTTGTCAAAAGCTGAGCAGCGCCGATGGCCGGCGTCTGAACTCGATTTTCATCCCTATTCGGGCGATCCATCCGGTCATGATTCAGCCAAGCCTCCTGCAGGTGTCTGCGGATAACCGCTAAACCTGCGAGAGGATGAATCGTTACTGCATCCGGCGATGAGGCCGGAAAAGGAGCTTTTGCCTATGACCTGAAAACCGGTCCCCCAAACAGCTTTGTGACCCTTTCGGATATCCTATCGGCTTCTTGTTTTTTTCCGAGGAGGTACCCTATGACCACAGAGCAAAAAATCGAGATTGCCGGTGTCGAATACGAACATGTCGGCGCCGACTATCTGGAAAAACGAACTCTTCAACGCAAAGCAGGGTGGGTATTGCTGTGGGGTTTGGGAGTGGGGGCCGTTATCTCCGGCGATTACTTCGGCTGGAACTTCGGTTTGACCGCCGGCGGCTTCTGGGGGCTGGCCGTCGCCACCATCCTGATGGCCGTTATGTACATCACGATGATGTTCTGCCTGGCGGAATTGTCTACGGCGCTTCCCCATGCCGGCGGCCCTTATTCCTTTGCCCGCCAGGCGATGGGCCCCTGGGGGGGCTATCTCACCGGCCTGGCCGTCGTGATCGAGTACGTCATCACCCCGGCCGTTATCGTCGTTGGGATCGGTGGTTATCTCCATTCGGTCTTTCCGGGCGTGCCGCTGTGGGTATGGTGGGTTTTCGCTTATGCGATTTTCGTCGGTATCAACATCTGGGGAGTGGAGCTGACCTTGAAGGTCTCGCTAGCCGTGACCCTGATTGCTACGCTGGTCTTGTTCATTTTCTATGTGAGTGCACCGTTGAGCGGAGCCTGGAGCTGGGATAAGCTTTTCAATGTGCCGCCCGATCCAGGACGTTCGGCTACGGGCCTGCCCAAGGGCTGGTTCGGTGTTTTTGCGGCCTTGCCTTTTGCCATCTGGTTTTATCTGGCCATCGAAGAGTTGCCCCTGGCCGCGGAAGAAGCCGCCGACGTCAGCCGCGATATGCCCAAGGCCATGCTCCTGGGCATTGCCGCCCTGGTTATCCTCTCCTTCCTGACCCTGACTTTCAACTCGGGCGTGGGTGGTGGTGCGGTGGCCATCGGTCAGTCGGGTGCGCCGCTGGCCGAGGGCTTCCAGGCCGTGTTCGGGTTGGGCCCCACCTCGATCATCCTCACCCTCATCGGTCTGACCGGCCTGATCGCCAGCTTCCACTCCATCATCTATGCCTATGCCCGCCAGATTTTTGCCCTGTCGCGGGCCGGGTATTTCCCGCGCTTTTGGTCGCTGACTTGGCCGCAACGTCACACGCCGTATGTGGCCCTTATCGGCGGCGCCGTTCTCGGTCTGATGGTAGCGTTGTTGATCGACCGCTTCGGCACCGGGATTCTGGGCGCAGCCTTGCTCAACATGGCCGTATTCGGCGCCGTGATCTCCTATGTGCTGATGATGGTCAGCTACATCATCATCAAACGGCGCATGCCTAATCTCAAGCGACCTTATCGCAGCCCGGGTGGGACCCTGTTCGCCTGGATCGCCCTGGTCCTGGCCGCCATCGCCGCCATTTCCACCCTGGCCAACCCCGACTATCGGCCGGGCGTCCTCGGTGTGGCCGCGTTCTATCTGCTCGGCATCGTCTATTTCTTCCTGTGGGGTCGTCATCGGTTGGTGGCGGAAGCGCCCGAGGAGGAATTCGCCTTGATCGAGGCGGCGCAGGCGGAACTGGCCCACTGAAACACGACCAAGGCCACTGCTCTTGTTGCCTCCGGCGCCACTTTATGGCATGATTCCTGCCATCGGTGCTTCCCTCCATAATCCACTCATCGAGGAGAGCGTTTATGACCACCCCTATCCAGATGATCGCCCTCGGCATGATCGAGACCAAAGGGCTGGTCGGCGCCATTGAGGCGGCCGATGCCATGGTCAAAGCCGCCAACGTCAAGTTGATCGGCAAGGAATACATCGGCGGCGGCTATGTGACGGTCATGGTGCGCGGGGATGTCGGCGCCGTCAAGGCAGCTACCGACGCCGGCGCTGCGGCAGCCCAGCGTGTGGGCGAATTGGTCAGCGTTCATGTCATCCCGCGACCCCACGGCGACGTGGAGATGATCCTGCCCAAGCTACCGGAGTAAGAACGGGGTTGCCCGGCCCGCTGCCGGCGCAGCCCCCTTTCTTTTTCCCGGCATGACCGGCCTTGCGCGCACCCTTTTGAGTGTCGGCATCGATGTCGGCACGACCACCACCCAGGTCGTCTTCTCCCAGCTCCTGGTTCAGGATACGGCCCGGGTCGGCCAGGTGCCCCGTCTGCAGGTGCATGCCCGTTCCGTTCTTTACCAAAGTCCCATCCATCTCACCCCGCTCCTGAGCGCCGATGAGGTGGACGTCGCGCGGCTGGCCGAGCTGGTGCGCCGTGAGTATCAGGCTGCGGGTATACGGCCGGAGCAAATCGAGACCGGCGCCGTGATCATCACAGGCGAAGCGGCCCGTGCCCGCAATGCCGAGGCCATTTTGAAGGCCCTGGCCGGGATGGCCGGCGATTTCGTCGTCACCGTGGCCGGTCCGAATTTGGAGGCCCAGATCGCCGGCCGCGGCTCGAGTGCAGCGGCCTACTCGGTCGATCACTATACCCAGGTGACCAATATCGACATCGGCGGCGGCACGTCCAATGCCGCCATCTTCCGTCTGGGGGAACACCTGTGCTCGTCGGCGCTGGCCGTGGGCGGTCGTCAGATCGAGATCGAGCGTACCTCAGGCCTGGTGCGTCGTATCCCTCCGCCCGGCCGCCACATCATCGAGACCCTCAATTTACCCCTGCGTGAGGGCAGTCGGGCCGAAATGGAGCCTCTGCGCCGTTTTTGCGAGGCCATGGCCGACCTCATCGCCGACCTGGCCCTGGGCGAAGTGAGTCCGTTGGGGCGTAAGCTGCAACTCACGCCGCCCCTGGTCAATGCCCGGCAGTCCAGCGTGTTTTTCTTTTCCGGCGGCGTCGGCGCTTACTACTACGACCCGGTCCCGATCACGTCCCTGGCCGATGTGCTCATCCACGACGATGTCGGCCCTTTGCTGGCGGAGTGTCTGCGCCTCCAGCCGCGACTCCAGGGGCTGACCATCCGTCGTCCGGCCCAGACGTTGCGGGCCACCGTGCTCGGCGCCGCCAGCCAGACCGTCACCCTCAGCGGGAGCACCATCTGGGCCGAGGCTGCGTTGTTACCCCAACGCAACCTGCCGGTGGTGCGCCCCCATCTCACCGCCGCCGATCTGACGCCCGAACGGTTGGCCGCCGCCATTCGCCAGGCCGTGCAGCGCTGGGATATCACCCCCGGCAACGGCAATGTCGCCATTGCCCTCGATCTGCCCGTGCCTCTCGACTACCCGCGGTTGCAGGCCATAGCGGGCGGTATCATCACCTATGCCGCTACCGATTTGCCGTCGGGCCGACCCCTTGTCCTTATCATCGAGCGTGACTATGCCCAGGTGCTCGGACAGACCATCAAGGCCCTGCGGCCCGACCTGCCTTTGCTGGCCATTGACCAGGTGGGCCTGGGCGAAGGCGATTTTATCGATATCGGCCTGCCCATGCTTGACGGTCGTGTCGTCCCTCTGTCGGTGAAAACGCTCGTTTTCTACCGTTAAGACCATCCCATCTGGCCCTTTTTCAGGAGAATCGCCATGCTCCTACGGACCAAACTTTTTGGCAAAACCTACGAATTCGGAAGTATCAAGGAGCTGTTGGCCAAAGCCAACGAGGAGAAATCGGGCGATCGGCAGGCCGGTATCGCCGCCGGCAGCGTGGCCGAGCGGATGGCAGCCAAGCATGTCCTGGCCGAGGTGACCCTGGAGGTGCTGCGCCAAAACCCGGCCGTGCCCTACGAGGAGGACGAAGTCACCCGTGCCATTGACGATGCCGTCAACGAGACGATTTACCAGGAGATCAAGGGTTGGACCGTGGGCGAATTCCGGGAATGGCTGCTGGCCGATACGACCACCGGCGATATGATCCGCCGTGTCAGCAAGGGGTTGACGGCCGAAATGGTGGCGGCCGTGACCAAGCTCATGTCCAATCTCGACCTCATCTACGCGGCCAGTAAGATCCGGATCACGGCCCATTGCAACAACACCATCGGCCTGCCGGGTACCCTGGCCTCCCGCAACCAGCCCAACCATCCCACCGATGCGGTCGAAGGCATTCGCGCCACCATTTACGAAGGGCTGAGCTATGGTTCGGGCGACAGCGTCATCGGCATCAATCCGGTGGACGATACCCTGGGCAACGTCATGCGGTTGCTGGACATGACCTACGACATCATCCGCAAGTGGGAAATTCCCACCCAGAACTGTGTGCTGGCCCATGTGACCACGCAAATGGAGGCCCTTCGCCGGGGGGCGCCGGTGGGGCTTGTGTTCCAGAGCATCGCCGGGTCTCAAAAAGGCAACGAGGCCTTCGGCATCAGCGTGGGCATGCTCGATGAGGCCTACGAACTGGCCAAAAAGTACTGCTTTACGGCCGGACCGAACTACATGTACTTTGAGACCGGTCAGGGTTCCGAGCTTTCGGCCGATGCCCATCATGGCGCCGACCAGCTCGTGATGGAGGCCCGGTGTTACGGTCTGGCAAAGCGCTATCAACCCTTCCAGGTCAATACCGTCGTCGGCTTTATCGGCCCTGAATACCTTTACGATGCCGTCCAGATCACCCGGGCCGGGCTGGAAGACCATTTTATGGGCAAATTGACGGGCATCCCCATGGGCTGCGACGCCTGTTACACGAACCATGCGCGCGCGACCCAGAACGACATCGAGAATCTGGCCGTGTTGCTGACGGCGGCCGGGTGTAACTACTTCATGGGTGTGCCCATGGGCGATGACGTCATGCTCAGCTACCAATGCACGAGCTATCACGATGCGCCCACGTTACGTCAATTACTCAATCTGCGGCCTCTGCCCGAGTTTGAGTGCTGGATGGAGAGCCTGGGGCTGATGAAAGACGGCCGCCTGACGGAGAAGGCCGGTGATGCCTCGTTTTTCCTGCAACGCTGAGGAGGTTTCCCGTGGACCCAGCCCGTATCGAAGCAATTGTCCAGGCCGTGCTGGCCGAACTGGCCAAGACCGGCGCTGCCCCGGCTGCTCCGACGCCGGCGCCGCCGCCCGCGGCCGATGGCCCCATCATCGACTTACCCGACCCCACCCGGCCGGAGGCCCGTCGCGCCATCGGCGTTGACCATCCTTACGATCCCGAAGGTCTGCGCAACCTGGCCGCCACCACCACTGCCCGCCTGGCCGTCGGCCGCGCCGGACCCCGGCCCAAAACCCGCACCCTGCTCCTCTTCCAGGCCGACCATGGCGTCACCCAGGATGCCATCTACGGCGAGGTCAACCCCGACGTCCTCAAGCAATTCGACCTTTTCACCGTGCAGACGCAGGTGCGCGACCGCCAGGAATACCTGCTGCGGCCCGATCTGGGCCGGCGTCTGTCCGAGGAGGCCAGGCGGATCATCGCCGAGCGCTGTGTGAAGAACCCCCAGGTCCAGATCGTGGTCGGCGACGGTCTCAGCGCTGCCGCCATCAACAACAACCTGCCGCAGATTTTCCCCGTGATTACCCAGGGTCTGAAAGCGGCCGGGATCAGCATGGGCACGCCCTTTTTCATCCAATTCGCCCGCGTCGGCGTCATCAACGATGTCAACGAAGTCATCGGCGCCGATGTGGTCGTCATCCTCATCGGGGAACGGCCCGGTTTGGGCGTGGCCGATGCCCTCAGCGCCTACATGGGCTGGCGGCCCGGGCCCGGCAAGACCGACGCCCACCGCGATGTCATCTGCATGATCACGGCCAACGGCGGCACCAATCCCCTGGAAGGGGGCGCCTACGTGGTCGAGCTGATCAAAAAGACTTTGCGCTATCAGGCCAGCGGGGTCGAGTTGAAACTCAAGACGGCAGGCGCCGCCTGAATTGCCGACCCGGCCACCGTTTACCCTCGTTTCGCCTTTCGTTGCCAGGAGCATGGCCTATGGGTATTCTCGATCCCATCAAACCCAACATCCTCGCCGCCCGACTGATCCCCAACGTGCATCCCGATTTTGCGGCCAAAATGGGCCTGAAACCGCACCAGCGCAGCCTGGCCCTGATCACCTGCGATATCGACGACGCGCTCTACGTGTCGCTGGATGAGGCGACCAAGAAAGCCGATGTGGAAGTGGTCTATGCCCATAGCTTCTATGCCGGCGCGGCCCACGCCTCCGGCCCACTGTCGGGCGAGATCATCGGCATCCTGGCCGGCCCCAACCCGGCCGAAGCCCGCGCCGGATTGGATGCCTGCGTCGCCTATGCCCAGGAGGAGGCCTGGTTCTATTCGGCCAATGAGGACAACACCATCGTTTTCTTCCCCCATACCATCTCCCGCTCCGGCACCTATCTGAGCAAGGCGGCCGAGGTGCCGGTGGGCACACCGCTGGCCTACCTGATTGCTCCGCCCATCGAGGCCACCTATGCCATCGATGCGGCGCTGAAAGCGGCCGAAGTGGAGATGCGGGTGTGGTGGGCGCCGCCTTCGGAGACGAACTTCTCGGGCGCCTTGCTCTCCGGGACCCAAAGCGCCTGTCGTGCGGCCTGCCAGGCCTTTCAGGATGCCGTGCTCGATGTGGCCCGCTATCCCCACAAGTACACCTGAGACGACAGAAAGCCCGTTGCGGCCGGCGCCTCCGGCGTCAGGTCCCAACCGGGCCGGCCGTTTTGCCATCCGGGGACTCCCATGACCGATACCTACGATCTCGATCTGCAATCCATCCAGGAAGCGCGACGGCTGGCCGTGGCCTGTCGTGAGGCCCAACGGCAATTCGCCTCGGCCTCGCAAGCGACCGTGGACCGCATTTGCCAGGCCATGGCCGAGGCCGCCTTTGCCGCCTCCGAACGGTTGGGCCGCATGGCCCATGAAGAAACCGGCTACGGCGTGGCCGCCCACAAACGGTTGAAGAACGAATTCGCCAGCCGCGGGGTGTGGAATTCGATCAAAGACATCAAGACCGTCGGCGTCATCGGCCGCGATGAGCGCCGCAAAATCGTCGAGATCGCCTGGCCGGTGGGCGTCATCGCCGCCCTGACGCCTTCGACAAACCCCACCTCCACGGTGATGTACAAAATCCTCATCGCGGTCAAGGCCCGCAACGGCATCGTCATCGCCCCGCATCCGGCGGCCAAGGCCTGCTGCTACGAGACGACCCGCATCATGGCCGAAGCGGGCGAGGCTGCCGGCATGCCCAAGGGGCTGGTCGGTTGCATGCAGAAAGTGACCCTGGCCGGCTCGCAGGAACTCATCCGCCATTATGCCGTCTCCCTTATCCTGGCCACCGGCGGCAGCGCCATGGTCAAGGCGGCCCACAGCGTGGGCAAACCGGCCATCGGCGTCGGCCCGGGCAATGTACCGGTCTACGTGGACCGCAGCGCCGATATCAAGAAGGCGGCCTGGGATATCGTCAACAGCAAGGCCTTCGATTGCTCGGTGATCTGCTCGACCGAACAGGCCGTGGTGGCGGACAGACCCATTGCCGCCGAATTGCGGGCCGAAATGGAGAAACACGGCGCGTATTGGCTGGATGCCGGCCAGAAAGCGGCCATCGAGCGGATCCTCTTTCATCCCGACGGCACCATCAACCCCAAGAGCGTGGGGCAGACTCCGCAAAGCCTGGCCCGCATGGCCGGGATCAGCGTCCCGCGACGGGCGCGGGTCCTCGTCGCCGACCTGGACGGCGTGGGGCCGGCCTATCCCCTGAGCCGCGAGAAACTGACCACCGTGCTCGGCTTCTATGTGGAAGACGACTGGCGGGCGGGCTGCGAGCGCTGCATTCAGCTCCTCAAATTCGGCGGCGACGGCCATACCCTGGTCATTCACTGCCGGGATGAAGAGGTGATCATGGCCTTCGGCCTCGAAAAACCCGCTTTTCGCATCGTGGTCAATACCTGGGGCACCATGGGCGCCATCGGCGTCACCACCGGCGTGATGCCCTCCATGACCCTGGCCCCCGGCGGCATCGGCGGCGCCGTCACCAGCGACAACATCACCGTCACCCACCTCATGAACATCAAACGCCTGGCCTACGAGCTGGCGCCGCCACCCGAACTGGCTTTGACCCTGGCCCCCGATGTCGAAGGCGCTACCGGACCGACGCCGGCCGGGCCGCTGAACGCCGAGCTGATCGAGACCATTGTCCGCCGTGTCCTGGCCGAAATCGGACAGACGTAGTAAAATGCCCGCAGCCGCTTTTCCGGCCCCGTTTTGCCCATGAGCAGCTCCCGTTGTCAGGCTCTGACCCAGAGCGGTTTGCGCTGCCGCAACGCGGCCCTCGAAGGCTCGCCCTACTGCCGGCGCCATCAAGGCTGGGTGCCACCGGAACCGACAGCACCCGCCGCCATGACCGCGGGGCCTTCGCCACGTCCTGAGACCGACCTGGTCGAACCGGCGGCGCCGGAGCCGTCGGTTTCTCCGCCTGTTCCGCTCCCTTCCGTTCCTTCGGTTCCGCCTTCTTCTCCCCGTCTTGCTTCTGAGGTCCCTTCTATGGCAGATATCCAGATGATTGCCCTTGGCATGATCGAGACTCGCGGCCTCGTCGGCGCCATTGAGGCGGCCGATGCCATGGTCAAAGCCGCCAACGTCAAGCTGATCGGTAAAGAGACCATCGGCGGCGGCTATGTGACGGTCATGGTGCGTGGGGATGTCGGCGCCGTCAAGGCGGCTACCGATGCCGGCGCCGCCGCCGCTCAGCGTGTGGGCGAATTGGTCAGCGTCCATGTCATCCCGCGGCCCCACGGCGACGTGGAGTTCATCTTGCCCAGGGTGGAATAAGGGCGAGGCCGCGTTGGTATCCGGCGAGGCGTTATGAAACGCCGTGTTTATACCGTCGCCACCATCGAGCAGTTGGCTGCCGAAGGGCAGAAACGCCTGGTGCTGGCCCGTTCCGATATCGTCACACCGGCCGCCCGCGATCGCGCCCATGAGCTGGGCATCGAGCTGATCGCCGCCGACGGAGGCGCCATGGAGCTACCGACCTGGACCGGCGCCGCCCAGGACCTGAGCCATCGGCCGCTGATCGGCCCGCGACCGCAACCGGCTCCGCCGTCTGCGGCCGCAACCGATCTGGAAGAACAGGTGCGCCGGGTGGTGACGGCCATGCTGGCCGCCCAGCGCGCCGGGCCCGCCACCGCCGCACAGGGAGTAGTCCATGTGGACGGCCGCACGGTGACGATGGCGCCCTTCCCTTTCCCTATCCAGCGGCCGGACATGGACGTACGCCTGCAAGATGTGATTACGGCCGGGCATGGTTCGCCCATGGCCGCCGGTTTTATGAGCCTGCACAAGGGCAGCTTTCCCTGGACCCTCACCTATGACGAGATCGAGTACGTCATCGAGGGCGAGCTGCACATCGGTACCGAACAAGGGGTGGTTGTGGGCCGACCGGGCGATGTCATCTACATCCCCAAAGGCACGGCCATCACCTTCGGGACGCCGTCGTGGGCCAAATTCCTCTATGTGACCTTTCCGGCCGAATGGGCAGGATAAGCCATGACCATCATCACCGAAGCCGAACTGCGCCATCGCATCCGTCAGCCCCGTCGCGGCGAAACGCTGACGGTACCGCCGGGGACGCGTTTTTCGCCGGCCGCGGCCGATTTCATCAAGCACTGGCAGATCCTGGTGGTGTATGCCGAGGCGCCGACCGCGGCCTCGGAACCGGAACCGGAGCCGCCCCCGGCCACGGCCAGACCGGCCTGGGACAAGCCCGGCACGTTTCCGGTGCAATTGGAAGGCGAGATCCCCCGTTGTGTGAGCTGCGGCATGCCGGTCAAGGCCAAGCCCGAACATCTGACCCAGGTGGATGCCGGCCATTTCGCGCCCAAAAACAGCCCGCGCATCCGCTTGCGCGGCAAAATCGACACGCTCCACGCAGCCTGCCTGTTGGTGGCGGCGCGGGCCACGGCGGTCAATCTGCCCCAATTGGCCGCTTATCTGCACACGCTGGCCGCCTATTGTCGGGAAATCCTCAGCGCCGAGTACAACAACCGCGAGGTGGCGCCTATCGCCCTGGCCGGCCTGGACGAGGCCGCGCTGCGACGGGCTACCCACGATCCGAAAACGGCCCTGGGCATCGACCATATCGTGCCCGGGCCCGACGACCACGAAATCCTCCACTGGCTCAACCTGTTGCGCTGCCTGGCGCGCGAGGCCGAGATCGTCGCGCTCGATGCTATTGCGCCGGCACCGGGCTATACCCTGCTTCATCCCAGCCTGGCCCAGGCCGTCAATCGCCTCAGCAGCGCCGTGTATTATCTGGAATTGCTCTTCAAGGCCGGTAAGCTGACGTGGAAAATGCCGCTGTGACTCTGCCGGAGATGACGTCGGCGCCCGCCTATGCCCCCCGGCTCGAAGCCACCCTGGCGGCGGCCGCAGAGGCCATCCACCGCCCCCATGTCGACGGCTATCGGGGGCCGGTGTATGTGGGGGTGGATCTGGGCACGGCCTACACCGTCCTCTTTGTCCTCGATGCCGAGAAACGGCCGCTGGTGGGGGCCTATCGCTACGCCGAGGTCGTGCGCGATGGGTTGGTGGTGGACTTTGTGGGGGCCACGGCCCTGGTGCGCGAGCTGAAGGCCCAGGTGGAAGCGCGGCTGGGTTTCCCTCTGCGTTCGGCGGCCACGGCCTATCCTCCCGGCGTGCCTCTGGCCGAAGTCCGCGCCACCCGCTATGTGTTGGAGGCCGCCGGCCTGGAATGCACGGCCCAGATCGACGAACCCAGCGCCGCCAATGCCGTCTTGCAGATCGCCAACGGCGCCGTGGTGGATATCGGCGGCGGCACTACCGGCATCGCCGTTGTGCAGAACGGCCGGGTGATTTACACCGCCGATGAACCGACCGGCGGCATCCACTTCACCCTGGTGATTGCCGGTAGCCATCGCATCCCCTTCGCCGCCGCCGAAGCCATGAAGACCGACCCTCGGGAACAACCCCGGCTCTTCCCCATCGTGCGGCCGGTCATGGAGAAAGTGGGCACCATCATCGCCCGCCACATTCGTCCCTTTGCCGTCGAAGCCCTCTATCTGGTGGGCGGCGCCGCCGCCTTTGCCGGTTTTCCGGCCGTTATCACCGAGATCACCGGCCTCCCGGCCTTTGTGCCCTCCCGGCCTTTGTTCGTGACCCCTCTTGGCATTGCCATGAACCATCCCGGTTGAACCGGACCCGCTTTATTCTGTCGATGACCATGGCCGACAAATTCGAATTGCGTGCGTACTGCTATCTTGACCGGATGCAACCCCAATACGCCGCTTTTGTGGGCACCATCACCCAGGGGGACCTCCCGGTAGAGGGGATGGCCAGCCTGTATGTGGAGATGGCGCCGGGTAACTGGGTGTTTCGGGTGGTGGATATTGCCGTCAAAGCCACGGATGTGCGACCGGGCGCCCAGATCGTCGAACGCGAATTCGGCATGTTCGAGATCCACTCCCACTCCCAGGCCGATGTGCTTCAGGCCGGCGAGGTGGTCCTGCGCGAGTTGGGGTTGCGCATCCAGGACCGCAAAAAGCCGGAAATTGCCTCGTTGCAGGTGATTACAAATGTGAACCCCTATCAGGCCCAGTTGCTCAATCGCTTCGTGCGGGGGATGATGCTGGTGCCGGGCCAGACATTGCTGGTGTTGGAGTGCGCGCCGGCGGCGTATATCAATCTGGCCGCCAATGAGGCCGAAAAAGCGGCGCCGGTCAATCTGATGCATGTTTCCTCGGTCGGCCGTTTCGGCCGCATGTGGATGGCAGGCACCGAGGCCGATATCCTGGCCGCCCGCGATGCCGCCGTCAAGGCCCTGGAGAGCATCGAAGGGGTCTGACCGCTCGTTGACGGAGGGAAAACCATGCCCAGGCGTTTTTTGACCAAACGGGATATCGAAGACCTGGCCGCCGCCGGCACCACGCGGATCGAGGTGGACGCGCAGACGGTCGTGACCGATGTGGCCCGCGACCGGGCCCGGGAATTGGGCGTGCAGTTGGTGCCGGCAGCGGGGACAACGCCTCCGCCCGCGACGGACGAACTCCATGCCCGGGTGCGCGCGGCGGTCATTGCCCGCCTGGGGAGTACCCCCGCCGATCTGGATGCCATTATCACGCGCATCTTGCAGGAGAAGTAAAGGCGATGGTCCTGGGTCGGGTGTTGGGTACCGCCGTGGTCACACGCAAGTATCCGGGCTTGGAGGGGGCCAAGTTTCTGGTGGTGCAGGAGTTGACCCGGGACCTGCGGCCACGCGGGCGGCCGGCCGTGGCCGTGGACGTGGCGCAGGCCGGGGTGGGTGACCTCGTCTTCCTGGCCCGCAAGCGCGAGGCGGCTATTGCCTATCCGGTGCCCGATCTGCCCATCGACCTGACCGTCGTCGGCATCGTGGACACGGTCGATCTGACCGGTCCGTACCCCATGGAGCTGCCGTTGGGCTATACTCGCTTTGATGGGAGTGAAAAGCCGGGTTTGGGTCCTCAGCACAAAGCCGCGCGCCATCACCGACTTGATTGAAATTCCAGGTTCCCCACCTTTGTCTTGCCGGTTTGTCATCTTCCCGGCCTGGTATTGACGGTTTTGTCCTCCCATAGCGGGTTTTGGGCATAACAGAATCCGGCGCAAAAAAGCGGCGTGAATTCTCCTCCCCGCCAGGGAGAAAACGAGAGTGGAGAGCCCCTCAACTCTCAACCCTCAACTCTCAACCCTCAGTGGTATAATAGCCCTATGGAGCCGAACATCCGCGACTTGATTATCAAAGAACTGCCCGGCCTGATCACCCAAGACCCGCAAATTCGGGATTGGGTGTGGCATATCGTGCACGATTACGCCCCCAGTCGTGTGGAAACGGAAAGTCGCTTCGACAAAATGCTGGCCGAGCTCCAGCGGACGCGCGAAGAACAGGAACGCCGCTGGGAGGAAAACCAGCGCCGGTGGGAGGAAAATCAGCGCCGGTGGGAGGAGAACCAACGGGCT
>Ga0197142_1003312_pt1 | contig 13602 bp, 8 predicted proteins | sample GBS60_MetaG_FD_148614 | JGI IMG/M metagenome (GOLD analysis project Ga0197142, IMG submission 148614) | Sediment microbial communities from Great Boiling Springs, Gerlach, Nevada, United States - GBS 60_MetaG | ecosystem: Environmental > Aquatic > Thermal springs > Hot (42-90C) > Sediment... | reverse complement strand
GGACGTGGTCCTGCTGGACGTGGTGGAAGGGATGCCCCAGGGGAAGGCCCTGGACCTCTATCAGGCGGCGCCAGTGGTGCACCATGATTCGTTGCTGGTGGGTACCAACGACTATGGCCCCACCGAGGGCTCGGACATCGTGGTGATGACGGCGGGCCTCGCTCGGAAACCGGGGATGAGCCGGGACGACCTCCAGGACGCCAACGCCAAGATCGTGGCGGAGTGCATGTCCCGGGTGGCTAAGACCTCCAGGGACGCCATCGTCATCATGGTCACCAACCCCTTGGACGTGATGTGCGAGGTGGGCCGGCGGGTAACCGGCTTTCCCCGGGAGCGGATTATTGGCATGGCGGGGATCCTGGACACCGCCCGGATGCGGGCGTTCATTGCCATGGAGATGGGGGTCTCCACGGAAAGCGTGTTTGCCCTCGTGCTAGGGGGCCACGGCGACTCCATGGTGCCGCTCCCCCGCTACACCACGGTTTCCGGGGTGCCGCTGCCGGAGCTTTTGCCCAAGGAGAGAATCGATGCCATCGTCCAGCGCACTGCCCAGGGGGGTGGGGAAATTGTCAAGCTGCTCAAGACCGGGTCGGCCTACTACGCCCCAGCCGCGGGGGTGTGGGAAATGGTGGACGCCATCGTGAAGGACCGAAAAAAGATTCTCCCCTGTTCGGTGTACCTCCAGGGGGAGTTTGGGCTTTCCGACGTGTGGGTGGGCGTGCCTTGCAAGCTGGGGGCCAAGGGCATGGAAGGGGTGTTCGAGCTCAAGCTCACCGAAGAGGAGCTGGCCTTGCTGCACAAGAGCGCGGCGGACGTGAAGAACCAGATGAACAAGCTGCCCGCAAAGTTCGACGTGTAGCGCTTGCTGCAACCAAAGCGCAGCGAGAAGCGAGGGCCGCCTTCGTGCGGCCCCTTTTATCGGTGACGCACCACCCCCACTCGGCGGCAGCGGGAGGCCAACGGGCAGCGAGAGCAACGGGGAGAGGTGGGGGTGCACACCTGCTGCCCGAACGTGACCAACCAATCGTTGATGGGTATCCAAGCGCTTCGGGGAAGCAGTGTTTCCAAAGCTTGCTCGGTTTCCGCCGGGGTTTTCGTGGCTACCAGCCCCAGTCGGTTGGCGATGCGGTGCACATGGGTATCCACGCAAATGGCAGGGATGCCGAAGCCCAAGCCCAGAACCAAATTCGCCGTCTTCCTCCCAACCCCAGGCAGCGCCAACAGCGCTTCCCGGTCCGCTGGCACCTGACCACCGTGGCGGTCCAGCAGCTGCTGCGCGACCCACCTTAGGGCCCGGGCCTTGGTGCGGTAAAAACCCGCGGGGTAAATGAGCTGGGCAATGTGCGCTTCCGGAAGTGCTGCCAGCGCAGCTGGATTCGGCGCGACAGCAAAAAGCCGTGCTGCGGCTTGGGCAGTCACCGCATCCTTGGTGCGCAGGGAAATCACGCAGGCCACCAAGACGCGAAAGGGGTCCCGCGATCGCTCCACGCTGGCCAGGGTGGTGGGCGGGGCAGAGGCATGGAACTGGGCAAGCTGTTGCAACAGCCAGTTGATTTCGGCGGTGCTCCAGTTCATGGCTTCCCCCGGGGGGAAAGCGAAAGCAGCAAAAAGCCGCAAGCCGCACCGGCTAGCCCAGGTTCCAGCCCTGGGGGAAGGGCGGGACGAAGCTGCTCGAGCCCGAGGCAAATCAGGGCTCCCAGCACCATGGCGGCTGCGGCGGGGCGCGGCGAGCCTACCCCAAAGCGCGCTGCCAAAACGGCCGGCAAAAAGCTGGCGGTCAAAAAGCCCCAACCCAACACGCCAAGCCAGGCCACGCCCCGCTCGCTCCCCACCCCAAGACCCACCCCCAGCGCCCCCACCACCCCGGTGGCGAGGCGCGCCCAATGCACGCCGGCCGGGGGCCGGCCCAGAGCCTGGGGGAGGTCGTAGGTCAGGGCGGCAGCGGCCAGGTTCAAAAGCGAGCTCACCGTGGACATGATGGCAAAAAAGCACCCCACCCCGGCCAGCCCCACCACCCCTGGCCCCAAGCGGGACAGCAGCGCCGGCACCACCTGGTCACCTTGGGCGGGTAAGCTGCCAGCGCTCACCAGGGCCAGGGCCGCAAGCCCAACCCCCACCCACACCGTGAGCACCGTCATGAGGCTCCCGGTAAGGACCAGGGGCAAACGCTCAAGCTCCCGCTCGTCCCGGAGCAGGAAGAACTTCTGCAGGTAGTGGGGCTGGGCCAGGGTCCCCAGGGTAAAAAGCAGGTACCAGGCAAAAGCTTTCCCGGGAGGTACCGCTCCGAAGCTGCCCAGGAGCTTCCCCGGATCGGCCAAGAGGGTCCCCAGAGCACCGGTATTGGCGCTGTGAACCAAAGCGAAAGCTGCGAGCCCCAAAGCTACCAACCCCATCACCGTCCCTTGCACCGCGTCAACCCACACCCCTGCCCGCATTCCCCCGGCGGCCATGTACGCCGCAGTGGCGAGGCCCACCGCCACCGCCCAGAAAAGCTCCGGCCCTCCCAGAAGAGCAGCTCCCAACACCCCGCTCGCCTTGGCTTGGACCGCAAGTCCCGCCACACACCCAAAGGCCACCAAAACCGCTGCCACCAGGCGACCAGGGTGGCCAAAGCTCTGGCCCAAGAGCTCAGGAACGCTCAAAGCCCGGGGGGTGCGCCGCACCAGCCAGCCCCCCACCACCCAGCACTGCAGCACCCCGGTGAGGGGGGCGGGGAGGATCATCCAGAGCGCCCCAACCCCCTGCTGGACCACCAAGGCAGGGCCGCCTACAAAGGTAAACGCCGACAGGCCGATGGCGGTCCCGGAAAGCCCAGCCAAAAGCGCGGATGCCCGGTGCTCCGCGGCAAAAAACCCTCGGTAGTCGAGCCGCCGTCGCCCCAGAGCCAGCCCTAACGCCGCCGAAACCACCAGCAGCCCCAGGGCGAAAAGGCTTACAAGGTCCATTGTGATGCTTTGGCGAAGAGCTTCAAAAACCATCCGGCTGCAACGAAATAGCAGCCGGTCAGAAGCCAGAAGAAGCCCAGCAGCGGGTAAGCGGAAAAGCACCAGGCTCCCCCCAGGCCCAGCACCAAGGCCAAGACCGTTCCTCGCACGGCTCCCGGCCCAGGGCTTACCCCTTGCTGGTGTTTCGCTGCCAGGGCGAGGAGCAAGGCGAGAAAAGCCGCCACCGTGGCCAGGCCCGCAAACCCACCGAGGGCGGGGAACAGCAACAGCAGTCCGAAAACCCCAAAAAGCTTTCCCACGCTCATGGCGAGCCAGTCTAGCCCATCCTTTGGCTACAATAGCCCCATGCCAGCGAACCTCACGCCGCAGTACAGGGCAGCGGAGGCCAAGTGGCGGCAGGCAAAGACCCTCGAGGAGAAACGCCAAGCGCTCGAGGAAATGCTTGCCACGATCCCGAAACACAAGGGGACGGAAAAGCTTCAAGCTGATATCAAGCGTCGCCTGGCGCGCCTGCGCCAGGAGGAGGAAAGCCGCAGCGCCAAGCACGGCCTCACGTTCCGGGTTGAGCCGGAGGGAGCAGCCCAGGTGGTGCTTTTGGGACCGCCCAACTGCGGCAAGTCCTCGCTGCTGGCGGCCCTGACCCGGGCAGAGCCGGCCATTGGCGATTTCCCGTTCACCACTACCCGCCCCCAGCCTGGAATGATGCCCTTTGAGGACGTGGCCATTCAGCTGGTGGATCTGCCGCCGGTGGCGGCCACCCACTGGGATGCTTGGCTTCCCAACCTGGTACGGGCTGCGGATGCTGCGGTGCTTTTCGCCGACCCTACATCGCCCGAGGTTCCCGAGGATGTGGAGGTGGTGCGCCAGCGTCTTGCCCAGGTTCACATTCCGCTGGTGGGCTCGCTTCCCGAAGATGCGGACCCCAGGGACACACCGCTGCCCACCCTGCTGGTGATTTCCAAGGTCGACAAGGCCCGGGAGGAAGATGTGCAGGTCCTGGAGGAGATGTACCGGGATGTGTTCCCGGTGGTGCGGGTTTCCGCCCACACCCGCGCGGGGCTGGAGCGGTTCAAGGTGGCGCTGTGGCGGCTTTTGGGGCTGGTACGGGTGTACAGCAAACCCCCCGGCAAACCGGTGGACCGCACCGCTCCCTTCGTGCTTCCGGAAGGCTCTACGGTGGCGGACCTGGCGGTGCGGATCCATCGTGAGCTGGCGGAGAGGCTGGCGTTCGCCCGGGTTTGGGGTGGAAAGCTGGATGGACAAAAGGTTTCCCGGGACTTCGAGCTTCGGGACCGAGACGTGGTGGAACTCCACGCCTAGGGCAAACGGGGGAGGAAAGCATGGAGAAACCAGTGATTGCTGGGTTGAAACCCTTAAAGCTTGAGATGGAGCCGGGGGAGTACTGGTGGTGCGCTTGTGGTCGCTCCCAGAGCCAGCCTTTTTGTGATGGCTCCCACAAGGGCACCGGGTTTTCCCCTGTGAAGGTGGTGGTTGAGGAAAAGCGGCTCTTCGCCTGGTGCCTGTGCAAGCGTTCCCAAAAGGGGGCGGCCTGCGACGGCACCCACAAACAGCTCGCTGAGGAACCCCCAAACCCCTGAGGCAAGCGCCAGGCCAGGAGGTAGTTTCTGGAGACCCTCCTCCAAGGCACGGTTTGGTATGGCCTTTCCCTAGCAGGCTCGCTCGCCGTTTTTCCTTGGTTGCAGCGGCTGGTGCCGGACCAAGGCCTCGCCTGGGGGTTGAGCAAGGTAGCCCTACCCCTGGCCTGGGGGGTCTTGGGTCTTTGGGCGGGGTTTTTAGGCGTTGCCCAATGGTGGTGGGGGGGTGTGGTGGCGCTGGTGTTTGCCCTGGCAGCGGTGCGGTGCTGGGGAAAGGGTTGCCCCCGTCCCCCGTGGGGCGTGGAAACCGCAGGGTTTGCGGCGTTTTGGTTGCTGGTCTGGCTGCGGGGGCCGCAGTTGGCGATCACCGGAACCGAAAAACCCATGGACCTGGCGATCCTCGCGGCTTGCCTGCGCCCCCAACCCCTGCCACCCGAGGATCCATGGCTTGCTGGCTTTTCTCTGCGCTACTACTTTTTCGGCATGCTGCCCTGGGTGCTTCCCGCCAAGCTCTTGGGGCTTGCACCGGACGAGGCGTACAACCTCCTCGTTCCGTTCCACGGTGCGCTTACGTTGCAGCTGGCCATGGGGGTGGCGGGGGCGGTGGGGGTCACCGGGTTTTGGCGGGCGCTGGCGGGGCTCTTGGCAGTTTTCGCCGGAACCCCCCAGGGCGTTCTGCAGCTGGTAAGCACTGGCAGCTGGGAGGGGGTCGATCTCTGGGCCAGTTCCCGGGGGATCGCCGGGACCATTACCGAGTTTCCGCTTTTCACCTTTTGGCTTGGGGACCTGCACCCCCACTTGCTCTGCCTTCCCTGGGTGCAGACGACGGTGGGGGCGGCGGTTGTGGTCTTGCAAGGTAGATCGCTGGCGTGGCTGTGGCTTTCACTCTTTTGGGGGGCCGCTGCTGCCAGCAACCCTTGGGTGGCTCCGATGCTGGGCTTGGTGCTAGCGGCGCTTTTGGCCCAGGGGCAGAAGGCCCACCTGGGGCGCCTGGTGGGGGCCGGGGTGCTGGCAGCCCTAGCTTTCCTCCCCGCTTGGTTTGCCTTGCCCCAAGGTGTGGCGGGGATTGGGCTTGTGCCTCGGGGAACCAACATCGGGGAAAGCTTCGCGGTGCTCGGCGGGATCCTCGTGCCGCCCAGCCTGCTCGCGTGGCGGGAGGTGCCGCAGCAATGGATCAAGGGGGTGGCCCTGGCAAGCCTCGCCTTGGCTGCAGCGTGGGGGAGACCGCTTTTGCTTTGGGCGGCGGTGCTGGCAGGTTTTTATCTGTGGCGGGCAGTCAAGGGAAGTACCCCCGCAGCGTTGACCGCGGCCATGGTCTTGTTGCTTTGCGCCATGGAGCTGGTGTTCGTCAGGGACCCTTACGGGGGTGAGTGGTACAGGATGAACACGGTGTTCAAGGTTCTGGCGGTGGTGTTTTCCATAGGGGGCGTGGTGGTGAGCTGGTGCCTCCAGCGGCTTTGGCACCAGGGGAGACGTGGCATTGCGGTGCTGGCCCTGGCGGTGGTGGGCTCAGGCCTAGTGCACGGGGCCAAGGTGGCAAGCGCGGCCGACGTGTGGCCGAACAGCTTCCGGGGGCTTTTCTGGATGGCACCGGGGGAAGAAGCTGTAGCGCGGTTCTTGCACCACCAGCAGGGAAGACTTGTGGAGGCGGTGGGGGACGCGTACTCCACCGCAGGGCGGATGGCGGCCGCCTCGGGGATGCCCACGGTGCTGGGGTGGGAGAACCACCAGCTGCTCTGGCGCGGCGGGGAGGTAGGTCCAGTTTTAGCTCAACGTCGGCTTCAGGTGGCGCGCCTTTATCACTGCCCCGATGCTCCTTGTGTGCAACGCATGGCCAGGGCTTTAGGGGTGCGCTACGTGGTGGTGGGGGTGGAGGAGCGCCGCGCTTACCCTGGGCTTTCGGATGAAGCGTTGCGACAGGCGGGGGTGGTGCGGATTGCTGAGGGAGGGACCTTTCTTGTGGAGCTGGCTTCACCCTAGGCTCTGGGTGCTGCTGGCGGCCGCGGTGGCGCTCGGGCTACGCCTTTCCGGCATTGGCTTCGACCGGTTTGCCCATCAGCACCCAGACGAGCGGTTTTTGGTCATGGTAGCGGAGCGATTGGCGTTACCCCAGCGGGTGGGGGAGTACCTTTCGCCGGAAACCTGCCCTCTGAACCCCAACAATGCTGGGTTTTCCTTTTACGTGTACGGCGCGCTGTTTCCTGCCGTAAACCGTCTTGTAGCCGAGGCCTTCGGGCTTGCTTCCTACGACGGTCTTCTGCGGACCGGGCGGGTTTTCGCGGCACTCTGCGACGTGGCGGCGCTGTTGCTCCTGGCGGCGGTGGGTGCCCGCTACGGTGGTGCCCGGGCTGGAGTGGCGCTGGCCTGGCTTTACGCCTTTTGCCCGCTCCCGCTGCAGCAAGCCCGGTTCGGAACCGTAGACAGCCTGGGGCTTGCGGCGGTGGCGTTGGTCCTTTGGGCCACCGCTCGCCCGGTTTCCCGGTGGGCCGCGGTGGGGGCAGGCTTTGCGGTGGGGCTGGCTGCGGCGGCGCGCCCGCAGCTTTCGGCCTTGGGTGTGGTGGTGGCGGCAAGTTTCCTTCTGGACCCCTGGGGCAAGCCGAGGGCTTTCTGGGCGAAGCGCTTCGCAGCAGTGCTGCTGGCTGCGGTGGCGGCGCTTTTTTTCTGGAAACTCCTCGATCCCGGCTTTTTCGCCCATTTCTGGTGGCCGCAACCTTCGGCGGCGCGGCTTGCGAGTTTGCGGGAGCTGTCTCGACTTGTTCAGGGGGCAGGGGTTTTTCCCCCGAACTTGCAGTGGGTGGGGCGCAGCTGGTTGCAGAAAATCAGTGACTTCCTTCTTTGGGGTTGCTCCCCAGCCTTGGGGGTGACGGTCCTCTGGGCCTTGGCCCTGGGGCTGCGGCGGGCTGTTATGGGCGACCGCAAGCTGTGGGTGCCGGCTTTTTGGGTGCTCCTCCTGGGGGCGGTCCAGCTGAAGCAGTTTGTGTGTTCCGTACGGCACCTTTTGCCGCTTGTGCCTTTCCTTTTCGTGATCTTGGCTTACACCCTAAGCCGGCTGGGGCGCTGGCAGACGCTTTTGCTTCTGGGAGCTACTGCAGCCTGGGGGCTTGGCTGGGCGCGCATCACGTGGCAGCCCTACACCCGCTGGGAAGCTTCGGCGTTCCTCCAAAGAGCGCTGCCGCCGGGAAGCACAATTATGGTAGAAGCCTGGGATGACGCGCTGCCGCTGGGGGAGGCGGCGAGTTCGTTCCAGTTTGTTGAGTTCAACCCCTACCAAGAGGACAGCCCGAGCAAGCTGGAGGCGCTGGTGAGCGCGCTCGCCCGGGCCGACGCGGTGGTGCTTTCCAGCCAGCGCGCGGTGGGTAGCCTCTGCCGCATCCCTGACGCCTATCCCCTTACCAGCGAGTACTACCACCTGCTCTTCACGGGTGCCTTGGGCTTTCGCGTGGCTGCCTCCTTCCAGCGCCCGCTGGTCTTGGGGCCCTTCAGGTTTTCGGACCTGGGAGCGGAGGAAGCGCTTTCGGTTTACGACCACCCCCCGGTGTGGGTGTTCTTCAAAACGCGGAGCTTTGACCCGGCCAAGGCGCGCTTGCTGCTCCAGCGTGCCCCGACCCCCACGGTGGACCCGATATGGCTCCCAAGCCTAGAGGCAAGGGGTCTTGCCCCGTACCTTCAACATCGCCCGGCCCCGGTGACCTCCCGGCCGCAGTTGCCGGTTTCCCTTTGGGGGCAAGGTGTGAGCTTGCTCCTGTGGCTGGCAGGATGCGAGCTTTTCGGGCTTCTGGGGGCCCGGGTACTGCAAGCCGCGGGTTTTGCCCCGTCGTTGGCACTTTTCGCCTTGGGGCGCTGGATAGGGCTCGCGCTCTTGGGGGTGGTTTTGCTGTGGTTTGGATCTTTTGGTCTTTCTGGCTGGCAGTGGTGGGGACCGCTGGTACTCTTGGGGCTGGCAGCGCTTGAGAGGAAGCGGATTTTCGAGCTGGCTCGCCACCCTCAGCAGTGGCAGGTGCGGGGGATGTTTTTGGCGGTGTTTGCGGTGTTTTTGGCCTTGCGGCTGGCCAACGCCGCTGTGTATTGGGGGGAAAAACCCATGGACATGGGGTTTTTTGCCGTGCTGGATCAAAGCCCCGGTCTTCCCCCCCAGGACCCTTGGTTTGCGGGGATGCCGGCAAACTACTATTGGTTTGGGTTTTTGCCTTACGTGGGCTTGGCACGCTTTTCCCTAGCAGTGCCCACCCTCGCCTACAACCTTGCTTGCGCCACAGTCCCGGCCGTGACTTTCCTGGCGGCGGCTGCTGGTGGCATTCTTTTGGCACCGCGCCCTGTGGCCGGGTGGCTTGCTGGAACCCTGGTGCAGCTTACCGGCACCGCGGCACTGCTCCTGCACCCCAAGGCATTTCTCGCACCCAGCTTCGACGCTTTTTGGGCCACCACTCGGCGTATCGGTGAGAACATCACCGAATATCCCGTGTGGACCGCAATTTTCGCCGACCTGCACGCCCACTTTTTTGGCCTTTCTGGTCTTGCCGCAGGCCTGGCCATCGCCCTAGCGCTGCTTCTAAGCAAGCTGCCCTCGTCCCGGGGCTTTGCTCTCCTGGGTATGGTGGTGGGGGTGGAAGCCATGACCAACCCCTGGGAGCTCCCGGTCCTGGGAGGACTGGTGGCCATGGCGGCGTTGCTGCGTTCGGGACGCAGTGCTGCCCCACTCTGGCGCCTAGTGGTGGCGGGGCTTGCGGCTTTGCTCATCACGTGGCCCTTTTGGTTGGGCCAGAGCTTTGTCCGAGCCAGGACTTTCTTTGAACCGTTCCCGCTTTCCCAAGCTGGACCGTTGCTGGAGCTTTTCGGGATCCACGGCGCGGTGCTCCTTTTGGGGCTGTTTTTGGGGGGGCGATCGGGGACGGGTGCCTTTTTGTCACGGGTTTGCCTAGGTCTTGTAGGGCTTGCCATGGTCTTGGTGGTGCTGCCGTTTTTCCTTACCTTCATGGACAAGATGAACACGTTTTTCAAGTTTTACCTCCAGGCCTACGTCCTGATGGGGGTCCTTGGGGGCGGGTTGTTAGCCGCGAGCTTCGAAGGGCCCCAAGCGGCATGGCGCCGTGGGTTACAAGCTTTAGCGTTGGCGTTGGTGGGGGTGGGTCTAGTGGAGGCAGGTTGGGCAGCCACAGGAGCTTGCCGCTTTCCTGGTTGGCGGCAGCCCCTTTCTTTGGACGGTGCGGCCTACCTCGAGGCTCGGTTTCCCGCCATCCCTCGGGTGTGCCAGGTTTTGGAAAAGACCCGAGTGGAGGGTGTGGTGGCCGAGGAGGTTGGCCCACCTTACAGCGACACCCTGCGGGTCCCCATGTTCTGCGGGGTGCCGGTGCTTGCGGGGTGGCGCTGGCATTTGTGGCAGCGAGGGAAGGCGGAGAGCGAGATCCTGCTGCGGCAGTCCGACCTCAGGGAGCTTTTGGCCGGGCAAAAGCCTGCTTGGTACCTCCAGGGGCTCATCCAGCGCTGGGGGATCCGGGCGTTGGTGTCTTGGAGCCCCGGATGGTCGCCTAACGCTCCCTGCCGGGCTGTGCTGGGTGTGCCCCAGGTGCGTCTTTGCCCACCTTGAGGTGGCTGGCTACATTTCCTTGGGCACCGGAATGCCCAGCAGTACCTCAAGAATTTCCTGGATGGTCTGGGAGAAGAGGCGAAACACTGCCCGGCGAACCAGCCGCAGCTCGGGGTTTTCCGCGTGGAGCACTGGGTGGTGGTGGTAGAGGTTGTGGAAGCCCTGGGCCAACTCCCTGGCATGCCCGGCCAACAAAGAGAATTCCAGGGTGGCTAGGGCCTTTTCCACCACCTCCCGGGTGCGCAGGCAAGCAAAGACAAGCTCCCAGAGGTCGTCGGGCACCGCCTCGTCTTGCACCGCGGCGGCGTCCTCCTCGGCGGTTGCGGCAAGCCCAGCCGCGGCCAGCTTGGCAAACATCTTCTCCGCTCGGACTGCGGCGTACTGCAGGTAGGGTCCCGTGTCCCCCTCGAAGGCCAGGGCATCCTCGAAGTCGAAGGCCAGCACCCGGTTGCGGGACTGGCGCACCATTTGGTAGCGCAGCGCCCCCACGGCAATGGCCCAGGCCCGCTCTGCGAGATCGGGGGGAGGGGCCTGCCCTTCCAGCCGGCGGAGGATGGCTTTTTCCGCCTCCTCCACTAGCGCGGCGAAAAGCTCGTCCGCCTTCACGCCAATCCCCCGGCGACCGGACATCTCCACCCAGGGCTTGGCCAGCTCTTCGGGCGCAAGCCCAAAACTTTTTCCCGAGCGCGCCTCTAACACCCTCAACGCCTTGGGTGAAAGCGCCACCATCTCATAGGCGAAGTGGATGCAAGCGTTGGCCTTGGCTTCCCCGGCCAAAAGACGGACCGCTTCCTTCACCACCCTTTGAGGGTAGGATTGACGCACATCGATCACGTTGTACACCACCTGCCCAGCCCCGAAGGTCACGCCCTCGGGGCGGTCCTGGGGGTTAGGTGTGGTGGTGAAAACCACGCGGCTGCCTGCTCCGTACTTCACCGGGGCGGCAGGTCCCGGCTGGGCGTACCGGGCAAACGGGCGGTAGCCGAAATCAGCCCGCCGGCCTGCCTCGTCCGCAAGGAGCCCGAGTTTCCAGAGCTGGTAAGCGATGTCCTTGCCAGTGTAGGTCACGGTGCCGTTAGAGCGCACCAGGATCTTGTCAGCATCGGCAAGGCCGGCGAACTCTGGAGCATCGGCGAGGCTCATGACCCAGCAGCCGGCGTTCTTCCCTTGCTGCTCGAAACGAATAACCCCCTTGGCGGCCAACGCCCGGAACGCCTGCTGCCAAAAGCCCAGGCGAAGGATGTGGGACTCGTGGGGGAGCACGTCGTAGGCCACCCCCAGCCGGGCCATGGTTTGGAGGTGGCAGGTGAGGTTGGCGGTGGCCACCACGTACCCCAACGCCGCAAGCCCCCTTGGATCGTGGGGCTGGGTGGCCAGCGCGGGGAGCACCCCCACATCCGTTGGTGCTTCCCCCCCACCTCCCTCCAGGGCGTGGAGCACCTCTTCCCGGAACGCCAAGGCCTCCGGCGCCTCCTCGTACCAGCGAGCAAGGTGCGGGTAAAGCTCCCAGCAAAGGTCGTCGAAATCAGCAGCCCCCAGCTCGCTGCTGGCGAGGTTGCCCCCTTGCCAGCGGCGGGCCAGCTCCGCCAGCACGTCCCTGCGGGAGCCCACACCCGGCCAGAACCGCTGCACCACGGCCAAAAGCGCCGCTTCGGGGTAAAAGGCGAACCCCACCACCACGTCCGCCACTTGGACCCCGGTGTCGTCGATGTAGTTCTGCACCTCCACCGGCCTGCCCAAAAAGCGCAGCAGGCGGGCCAGCACGTCCCCCAATACCGCATTGCGCAGGTGGCCGATGTGGGCGGCCTTGTTGGGGTTGATGTTGGTGTGCTCCACCACCGCCTTTTCCCCAGTGGTTCGCGGTGCTTGCGGGCGGGCCAGGAGCGCCCGGGCGAGCGCCGCGCCGCGGCGCAAACGGAAGTTCAAAAAACCAGGCCCCGCCACGGTGACCCTAGGCTCCAGCAACCCCAGGGGGTCCTCGGGGGCCGCCCCGGCGATGGCCGCGGAAAGTCCCTGGGCCAGCTCCTCCCCCACCTCTCGGGGCGGGCGATGCAGCTGCTTTGCCAAAGGCAGTGCCCCAGCCCAGGCCAGGTCCCCCAGCTCCCGCCGCGGGGCCACCTCCACCCTGGGGCTCGCCTCCCACCCCCTCCGGGCAAGCTCCTGGGCAATGCAAGCTTCCAGCGCTTGACGCACCATCTCCAGCACAGACCAACCCCTCCTGGCGCGGCATTGTACCGGTAAAAGAAAAGCGGGCCTTGCGGCCCGCTCTATTCGGACTGCAAGAAAAGCTACTGGATCTCCCGCCACCAGGTCACGGCGCCTCCTTCACCACCTGTCACCGGAGGCCGGAGACCCGGTACTACCTGGAAGCCGGCTTTGCCGCCTTCGCCCACGAAGGACTTGGCGAACAGCACCGCAGCAGGCCCTACCACAAAACCCGAAGACGCTCCCTGGCCGCCAGCGTAAACGGCGGTCCCTAAGGAGCAGGTGGCTGGGTCAAAGGCCGCAATGAGCAGGTAGGTGCCCCCAACGCACCTATAGGCGTCGGGGTCGTACAGGGTGTAAAGCGCAAGCGCCGATGTGAGCGAGGATTTTTCGGTGGGGATGAGCAGCAACGGGAAGGAGGTTGGCTGCGTGCGGGGTGAGAGATTGGTGCCCGGCTGATCGGGACGCTGGAGGGTATCGATCTGGAGCTCCTTTTGACAGGGGCTGGCACCAGAAAGCGGTACCGCCTTAAGATGCAACCGGCTGTGGAAGAACTGGTTCGGGTTTGAGAGCCAACCCTTGGGGGGGTTGATGAACGGGCTTTTCTCATAGAAGTTGCCGGAGATGGAAGCGTACAGGGCCCACTTCGGGTTCGCCATTGGGTAGGCAGCCACGGCAGTGGCGTAGTACAGCGGGGCGCCCCGACCGGTGCTGTCGGTGTAGGCAGCGATCCTCTGCAAGGTCCAGCTGGGAGCTCGGAGCGCCCACAGCTGGCCATGGAGATCGCCGGCCACCGCTTGGTTCACGTAGTTGTCGGGTTGGAAGCGCTTGGCCGTGGTCTGCCAGAGGCTTCCGTCGGCAAAAAGGTGGTTGGTAACCCAGGCGGAGGTAAGGCTGGTCACGGGAGGACTCGTTACCACATGGCCATCGGTGGCGCGGAGCAAGGAAAGCTTCGGCGCTGTCCCAGCACAAGCTTGCTCGCAGTACCCGCCGGGAAGCACGAGGTAAAACTTCTCGGAGCTGTCCATCCCTACCGCGGGGATCGCCCAGGATTGACGGGCGTCGGGAAGGGTGTAGCTCCAGAGCACCTCGAACGGTGCACTGGAACTGTAGTTAGGGTCCGCAGGGAAATCCTGGATGGACCCGTTGGGCAGAACAACCCCTTCTCGCCCTGGGTAGACGTGCGTCACGTCCAGGGCGTGCAGCTGGTTGCCGCCAGGCCCCTCGGTGACGTAGAGCACCGTGCGGAAAACTCGTTTATTCGGGTCGTACA
>Ga0197142_1003311_pt1 | contig 13602 bp, 14 predicted proteins | sample GBS60_MetaG_FD_148614 | JGI IMG/M metagenome (GOLD analysis project Ga0197142, IMG submission 148614) | Sediment microbial communities from Great Boiling Springs, Gerlach, Nevada, United States - GBS 60_MetaG | ecosystem: Environmental > Aquatic > Thermal springs > Hot (42-90C) > Sediment... | reverse complement strand
GGGCTGGGGAACGTGTATCGTGACCTGCGCCGCTACGACGAGGCCATCACCGCTTTCCAGCAGGCGCTTCAGCTCGACCCGCAAGACGCCTACCCCTGGCACGGGCTGGGGAACGTGTATCGTGACCTGCGCCGCTATGACGAGGCCATCACCGCTTTCCAGCAGGCGCTTCAGCTCGACCCGCAATTCGCCGCCCCCTGGTACGGGCTGGGGAGGGTGTATCGTGCCCTGCGCCGCTACGACGAGGCCATCACCGCTTACCGGCAGGCGCTTCAGCTCGACCCGCAATTCGCCGCCCCCTGGTACGGGCTGGGGCTGGTGTACACCCTTCAAGGCGAGCTGGAACAGGCGCTGAATGCCTGGCAACGGGCGCTGGAATTGGCGCCAACAGAGGGTTCTTATCACGCTTCACTGGCCAACGTCTTGCGGCGGCTGGGGCGCGAGGAGGAGGCGCGCCGTGCGATTGAAACTGCCCGGCCATTGATGGAGCACGAGAGTGAATACAACCGCGCTTGTTTCGCCGCGATTTGTGGTGATCATGAAGAGGCGTTGCGTCTGCTCCGGATTGCTCTCGACCAACATCAGGTGTCGCGGGATTGGGCACGCCTCGATCCCGATTTTTCATCATTGCACCACGATCCACGCTTCTGGGCATTGGTGGCCGATCGTGAGGCGTGAGGATGTTGCGCTCGCTCGAGCCGGTAATCGTGGTATACTGCCCATGCATCCAGACAACAGCCTTCTGAATTGAGGTGTCCGTGGAAGAGGTTCAGCAACTGGCTGCGCGGATTATCGCGAACGTCGAGCAAGTTATTGTCGGAAAACGTCGGATCGTTGAACTTGTCCTGGTGGCACTGTTGTGCCGCGGGCACGTCTTGATCGAAGATGTGCCCGGTACCGGCAAGACCATGCTGGCACGAAGCATCGCTCGCTCTATCGGATCGAGTTTTAAGCGTATTCAGTGTACACCCGATCTGTTGCCAAGCGATGTCACCGGCGTTTCGATCTTCAACCAGCAAACCCGCGAATTTGAGTTTCGCCCCGGCCCGATTATGGCGCAGATTGTGTTGGCCGATGAGATCAATCGGGCGACACCGAAAACGCAATCGGCGCTGCTGGAAGCGATGGAGGAGCGGCAGATCACCGTTGATGGCGTGACCCATTCGTTGCCGCAGCCGTTTATTGTGCTGGCGACGCAAAATCCTATTGAGTACGAAGGGACGTTTCCGCTGCCCGAGGCGCAGCTCGACCGCTTCCTGCTGCGGGTTCATATCGGCTATGCGGATCGGCTCGATGAGGTTGCAATTTTGAAACGCCAGCGCGATGGGCATCCGATTGAAACGTTACCGACTGTCGTTGATGCTGCTGAATTGCTGCATCTGCAAGAGGTGATTAAGCAGGTTCACGTTGATGACCTGATTGTCGAATACATTGTCTCCCTGGCCGTTGCCACCCGCGAGCACGGCGACGTGTACCTCGGCGCAAGTACACGGGGAGCATTAGCCCTCTATCGGGCTGCGCAGGCATGGGCAGCGATGAATGGGCGTGATTTTGTGATCCCTGATGATGTCAAATTGCTCGCTCAACCAGTGCTCGGCCATCGCCTGATCATCAGTCCGGCAGCTCGTGTGCGCAATGTGACGGCACAGGCAATTATTGATGAGGTGCTGGCCGCCGTACCGGTGCCGGGCGCACGCGCCGGTCGGCGCTTTGAACGTATAGCAGGAGGGTAGCGGTGATGGCTCACTGATTATGCCTGTCATTAGTTGGGATGAGTGCTACCCTCGCCGCAAGCGAGGGTCTGAAGGATACACCGGTTCCACCGATACTCGTGCAGCACGTGGGCCGGAGGCCCGCGCTCCCAGGCCCGCAGGCCGTTGGGTGGTGATAGGCACCCCAAAGCGTTCTGCCGATACTCGTGTAGGATGCGGGCCGGCGGCCCGCGCTCCCAGGCCCGCAGGTCGTTGGGCGGTGATATGTACCCCAAAGCGTGCCACCGATACTCGTGTAGGATGCGGGCCGGAGGCCCGCGCTCCCAGGCCTGCAGGCCGTTGGGTGGTGATAGGCACACCAAGGCGTTCCGCCGATACTCGTGTAGGATGCGGGCCGGCGGCCCGCGCTCTCAGGCCCGCAGGACGTTGGGCGGTGATATGTACCCCAAAGCGTGCCACCGATACTCGTGTAGGATGCGGGCCGGAGGCCCGCAGGCCGTTGGGCGGTGATAGGCACCCCAAAGCGTGCCACCGATACTCGTGCAGCACGCGGGCCGGAGGCCCGCGCTCTCAGGCCCGCAGTGCGTTGGGCGGTGATAGGCACACCAAAGCGTTCTGCCGATACTCGTGTAGGATGCGGGCCGGCGGCCCGCGCTCCCAGGTGTGGAGGTAACTCTATGTCGGATCGGGAAAACGAGGTGCTGATAGACCAACAGGCGAACGCAATCCGAATTGCATTGCAGCGGATCGTCCTGTTGCGCGAAACCGGGCCAAAAAGTGCAGCCTGGCAACGGGCACGAATCAAAACGATGTGGCGATTACAACAGCAACTGACGGCGGATACCAAACAGCATCAGGTTAACGATTACGATGAGTAACGATCTGGTACACTGGTTAACCAACGCCGGAAGTGTGGCGTACAGTTTTGCACTGGCGTTGACCCCTGATGAACGGACAGCCCAGCGTCTGCTGCAACTGTGGGTGCGCACACTCCGCGAACAGCCACCTGCGGTCTGGCGTGACGACGAGCTGATTACCCGTCTCTACCGGCTCGCACTCAGCAAGTACGCCGATCAACCGCGTGAGCGCCGTCCGGCGCCACCAACCGCACCAATCCTGGGTCCACTACGGACACTGCCACTCGATCAGCGGATGGCAGTGCTGGCGTACAGTTTACTTAGCGCCGATTATGCCCGACTCGCCGCAATGCTGAATACCAGTCCTGATAATGCACTGGTGACATTCCAACAAGCGATCACGGCATTGGCCCCTGCCCTCGGTCACCATCTCACGCAGCAAATCCAGAGTGATGCGTGCGTCACCGTCCGGCAGGCGCTGATCAACCCGACACAGCACCTGCAACTGTTCGAGACTGTCCGCCGCCACCTCAGCACCTGTACTCACTGTCGGCTCTTTGATCGCGAATGGCAGGCGGTAACTCACGAGCTGACAGCGACCCTCCGCCGAATACGGGACAATCAGCCGTTACCGACGCGATTGCTGAATCGTTTGCTGAAAAGTGCTTCTGCGCCACGGCAACGTTTTGCGCAATGGTCACTGCTGATACCGCCACTTGTCCTGATCATCTTAATCCTGACTCTCATCCTACCGGGATTGCTTCGCAATCCTCTCACCGTGGTGACAACGGGAGCGGCAGAACCCGGTATAACCGCCAGGGAACTGGTCAATCGTGCGCTGGTTCATGGCGGCATCCCCGAACCAGAAGGCCCACCCATCTGGTACGCTCGCTATCAAACGATCTGGTATTTCAACAATCGCACCATCGCCCCGCTCTTCGCCGAAATCTGGCACGACCGCGATAATCCGGCCCGTCATCGCTTACAACTGCGCCACATCGAGGGTGGTGCGCCCTACGAGTTTCAGTTGGGCGATGGAACACGCCGTTTCTACTACGCGCTCGATGGTTCGTATGCACCAACGTTGTACGGCGATCTGCCAATACGTGCAGCGCCGAATGAGCCGGAGTTGGTGGTGAGTCTGATGTCTGCTGAACAACAACAGGCTGCCTTCTTTGCTCGACGCCAGACTGGGCCATGGCGGATTGTGCCATCGTACCTGCAACAGGCAGCAGAGGCCCCTGATCTGCGCTTGCTGGGGCAACAGCGTATCGGAAACCGTCTGGCCTATATTGTCAGTTTCCGCGGCTTCAGCCCTCTTGATGTACCGGCTGAAGCCGCTGAACCGGTTATGGTCTTGATGACCATTGCCGGGCAAGACGGCCATGTTCTGAGTATCACTGAGCTGGTCGGTCCACCTGGCGGCACCCAGACGAGTCGGGTGGTCTGGCGACTGGCCGAGTTCAATTGGCTGGTTAGTAGTGAACAGATTCGCGATGCGTTCACCTTCGAGCGAGCGTGGAACGGACGAGCTGAAGCTGAAGGATCGGCGCCCCAACCACTCATCGATCCGAGCTGGCCGCTGCTACGCAGAGCGAACGTAATTGAACCGGCACAGCTTGCTCGTGTATCAGAGCCATTCGTCCTGCCAGCGACGATCCCGGTCGGTATTGAGCAGGCAGTGTTGTTACAGTTGCGTGGTTCCACGATGAACGGTGTGCTATATACGGGGCGCAACAAACGCCTGATCTTGACCTTCGACCGGATACCCGATATTGATTCCACAGTACCCACTGAAGTGATCGACCGCTGGCGGGTACGGATCGAACCGGTACGCGGTCAGCGTTATCGGGTAGCGATTGAACCAGATTCGGCGCCTGGCAACGCTGGTACACGCATAGCACTTGATACGCAGGGCTTCACCATTGATGAACTTCGAGCAGTAATTGCCTCCTTACAGCCGGTCTATCAGATTGATCTTACCACGCAACAGGCATTTTTCGTCTCGACCGCTACAGTACGTTAGTGGTTAGAGCCTGACCGAAATATCCTCTTATAGAAGAAGATCGGTCGCAGCGCAGCGGCGCTGTGCCCACCCATCGGAATGCGCTCGTGGGGAAAAAGAGTCGTCCTTCCTCATCATGTGTCTTCCCCGTTTGTTCGTCGCGCAACTCGTGGTATACTCGAAAAGAGCAATGATCTCAACCGGAACACTCATCGTAGAGACACGAAATGCACAGAACGAGTTATGTCGCGTCATACCTGTTAGAGTTCAGGTTTTACCCAAGAATGTCTGTGGTGAATGATTGAAAGAGCGTACCGCGACCGACAGCAGGACAATGCACGATGCTCTAGTCGGTGGTAGAGCAGACTTGTTGGCCGCAGCAGCGTGACTGAAATTCATGCAACTCCGTACCGATTTACAAACTCGTGAAGAACAGGCAGCGTATCTGGCGGAAGCACTTGCCGGTCTTTTTGCGGGGCCAGTTCAGCCGTCGCTTATTCGGGGTGGGCGACGGGCAGCGCTTCGTCAGTTGCGTGCGTTTCGTGTTCAGCATTACGCCCGCACACGTAACGATGTGGTGAATCGTGGAGTTTCCATGCTCTCACCGTATATTCGCCACGGCGTTCTGACACTGGCCGAAGTGCGCGACTCAATCTTGAGTCGGTTTGGACACACTCCCGATACGGAAAAGTTTGTCAATGAGCTGGCCTGGCGGGCGTTCTGGCAACTCGTGTATGCTCACCTCGGTGATCGAATTCATCAGGATATTGAGCCGGCCAAATATCGGACTCGTGTCCCACGTCGTCGTCTCCCATCAGAGGTGATGTCGGCCACGACCGATCTGGTGTGCATCGACGAGTCGCTGCGCGAACTGTACACAACCGGTTACATGCACAACCACGCCCGCATGTGGGTGGCCGCGTATCTGCAACACTGGCTGGGTGTAGATTGGCGCGAGGGCGCCGATCTCTTCTACCGCCATCTGCTCGACGGCGATCCGGCCTCAAATAGCCTGTCGTGGCAATGGGTGGGCAGCACCTTCAGCCACAAACCGTACATTTTCAACCGCCAGAACGTAGAACGCTTCAGTGCCGGAACCTACTGTGCGCGCTGCCCACTAGCTCACGATGGTTGCCCATTTGACGACAGTTACGAGAACCTAGCCCAACGGCTGTTTGGGGTGTCACTCGCGGAACTGGAGGGACGGCGATGAACGGGGTGATTGTCTGGCTGCACGGTGATAGTCTTAGCCCGACCGATCCGGCATTGCTGGCAAACCCCGATGCGCCCGCCATCTTCGTCTTCGATGAGCCATTTCTGGCGGCAGCTCAGTTGAGCTTTAAGCGGCTCTTTTTTCTCTACGAATGCGCGCTTGAAGCAATTGCTGGTAGGAATGGTAGTATCCGGCGTGGTGTCGTGGTTGATGAAGTGCGAGCATTTGCCGCCGAGCATCAGGCTTCAACCGTCCACGTAACTGCCAGTGTTGCGCCGCGTTTTCAACAGTATGTAGCTGAACTACAGACCACCGGCCTACAGGTGGTTCTTCATCATCCACCGACATTCGTCTCGTGGCGTGGCGAACCACCGCGTCGTTTCAGTGCCTTCTGGCGGCGCGTAGCGGAAGAAGCTCTCCGACCGGGGAGTACAGGGCCGGAGCTGCCGTCAGAAGAGGTGGAGTGAGCTATGGAATTTCAGGGGAAAGTTGCTATCGTAACCGGCGGTGCCCAAGGTATTGGACGGGCAACTGCGTTGGCATTAGCGCGTGAGGGGGCCAGTGTAGTGATTGCCGACCGCGACGAGGCGGCCACAGCAGCGTTAGTCGCCGGTATTAATGCCTGGGGTGGGCGGGCGCTAGCAGTAATCGCTGATGTCAGTGACGAGGCTGATGCCGCCCGGATTGCCAATGAAACGGTATTGGCTTTCGGTGGCATTGATCTGTTAGTGAACAACGCCGGTATTCAACAACCGGGAACGATTGAAAGTACGACGTTACAGCTCTGGAACGAGATTATCGCAGTCAATCTCACCGGTGTTTTTCTTGTCTCACGCTTCGTCATGCCCGAATTGCGGCGACGGGGTGGCGGCGCGATTGTCAATGTTGCATCAGTCTATGGTTTACGAGCTGAACCAGGTTGGGCAGCCTATTCGGCCTCTAAGGGTGGGGTGATTGCGCTGACCCGTGCAATGGCAGTTGACGGCGCGACTGATGGGATTAGGGTTAATTGTGTCTGCCCCGGTTTGATAGACACTTCATTGCTGCGGGCCAACGCAGCACTGATCAATACCCAACGCCCGGATGAAGCACTGCGCGCCTTTGCCCGCCGTATACCTCTCGGTCGGCTGGGTACGCCAGAGGAGATTGCTGACATTATTCTCTGTCTGCTCAGTCCGACTGCCGGGTATCTGACCGGCGCCGTCATTACCGCCGACGGTGGATTTGAGGCCCGATTGTAAGCAGGAGATCGTCTATGATCACAGTTACAGTGCGTTTCTTCGCCGGTCACCGCGATATTGTCGGGCGTGCCGAGGCACAATACACTCTGACTGAGGGAACAACGCTGGGTCAGTTATGGGAACAGTTGATAGCCGAATACCCGCGGCTTGCCGGCTACACTGGTAGACTGCTTTTCGCCGTGAATCAGCAGTTTGCGCAACCATCAACCGTGTTAGCCAATGGCGATGAAGTCGCCTTCATCCCGCCCGTCAGTGGTGGACGGAGTGATGACGTATGATTGAACCATTTGTAATAACAACTGAGCCGCTTGATCCGGCGCCATTGGTAGCGGCGGTACAAACACCAGATGATGGCGCTGTAGTAACGTTCAGTGGTGTCGTGCGCAACCAATTCGGTGGCCGTCCAACAGCATTTCTGGTCTATGAAGCCTATGCCGAGATGGCGGTACCAGTGCTCCGCCAGATTGCCGATGAAGCACGGGCGCGCTGGCCTATCGGGCGTGTGTGCGTGCATCATCGGGTGGGTCGGTTGGAAATCGGCGAGACAGCAGTCCTGGTAGTCGTTGCCGCGCCGCACCGCGATGCAGCCTTCGCTGCTGCTGCATACATTATGGATCGGATCAAAGAAATTGCGCCAATCTGGAAGCAGGAACACTGGGCCGATGGAACCGCCGAGTGGCGTGAGTAATTGCCGTTTTTCGACAAAATACAACTAGCTCAGACGTATCTTCCTCGGAGTTGAACACTTATACTATGCCGGAACTACCTGAAGTCGAGACTGTCGCCCGTTCCCTTGTACCACAGCTTCAGGGCCGTATCATTGTGAGTTTGGCCAAACTCGACTGGCCGAAAATGATCACGCCGCCTCCTGCCGAATTTACTGCGCTGATCACTGGCCGACGGATCGAGACTGTCGGACGGCGAGCGAAGTGGCTTCTTCTCACCCTTGATCGTGGATGGACAATGGCAATCCATCTGCGTATGTCAGGGCACTTGCTGGTTACCGAACCGACTGCGGCTCATGAACCGCACGTGCATTTTGCCCTCGAACTTGATAATGGTCGTTGCCTGATCTTCAACGATCAACGCAAATTTGGGCGAGTTCATCTCCTCGATCAGCAGGGACTGGCGGCGCTTGATCGATCCCATGGCCCAGAGCCACTGACAGATGATTTCACACCGGAAACACTGGCTCAACAACTGCAACACCGACGCGCACCAATTAAAACCTTACTCCTCGATCAGCACCTGATCGCCGGAATTGGTAACATCTACGCCAATGAAGCCCTTTGGCTTGCCGGTATCCATCCGCTGACACCAGGTGCGGCGCTCTCGCCAGAGCAGATCAACCACCTGCATCGCGCCATTCGTGTCGTTCTTCAGGAAGCAATTGCCAACCAGGGCAGCTCATTACGCAATTATCGCGATAGTTACGGCCAACGCGGCTCGCAACAAGAACATTTTAACGTCTATGACCGGGTAGGTAAACCTTGCCCACGTTGCCAGACCCTGATCGAGCGGATCGTTGTCGCTCAGCGTAGTACCTACTTTTGCCCGTTATGTCAGCGAGGCATGCAACCGGTAACGTGATTATGTACAATACATCTGTATTAAACAGCAACTCAGCACCGGCCTGATAGTATCTCTGATGCACGACATATAGTGGAGCAATCAAGTGCACGAACCAATCCTGCTGGTAGAAGACGATCCAATTATCCAGTTATCCCTAACCACCATGCTGCGACGCGATGGCTATGCCGTTGATACTGCCCGTAATCTTGCTGAGGCACGTCAAATGATCGCTTCGCGGCGACCACGGGTCATCTTGCTCGATCTCGGTCTGCCAGACGGAAGTGGCTTTGAGCTACTGAAATGGCTGACCAAGGAACCGGATCGACCATTGATCATCGTCACCACAGCGAATGATACCCCAAAAGCCATCCTCGAGGCCATAGCACTCGGTGCGTTTGATTATCTGACCAAGCCCATCAACAGTGACATCCTTCGCTACACCATGCAGCGTGCATTGAATTATGATCAGTTTTGGCAACAGGCGCGAAACTGTGAAGAACTACAAAGTGAACTCCAGCAAACACGTCAGACCATTCGTGATATGGCTCATCATATCAGCCAAGTCTTAACAGTTATTATGGGTGAAGCGCAACTGGTTCACGAAGAGGTTACCGATCCGACACTACGCGAGAGTCTCAACCGGATTGTCCGCATGGCCGAGGATGCAGCACAGACCCTCTCGGCGCTCCGTGCATTGCGTCTCTTGGGGATACAAGAAAGCAATAGTGAATTTTCACATGAGTAATGATCTGTTATCTATGTTGTGTATAGATAAATATCGCTCAAACCTACCCTTGATCTGCGAGGAACGTGAAGACTGCTCGAGAAAAACCGGCAAAGAACGCCGTCCAGATGCGCAAAACACCCCTCAGCCGACACGGTGGCCTGGGGACGCGAGCTTCTGGCCCGCAGTGACAAGCATAACCGGTGAGCTGTCGAGCATGTGGCTGCAAACGACCATTAAAACGGGAAGCTGTCCATCTCTGCACGCACGGCAAATGGGTTGGCAACCTGACGCACTCATTTCACTCTTCTCCTCGCCGTTACCATTGCCGAGTCGGGAAATAATGTTGAAAGTCCCTCGAGGCGTGCATACTATTCAACCTTGAAAGAAAACTCCATGGAACCCTCTGCACTGAGTAGCCTGATTCCACGTTTGTTATCTTTGAAACTTCTGCCGCGCACCGGCTGGTTGCAACGTGGAGTGCGTGATGCAGAGAGTATTGCCGATCACTCATTTGGTGTAGCCGTACTCTGTCTTTTAATTGGTGATCAAATTGAAGGCATTGATCGTGGACGACTCCTCGCAATTGCACTGTTGCATGACCTGGCCGAGTCGCTGTTAGGTGATTTGCCAGCGTCGGCTACCCGTCTGCTCGGTAGTGAAACCAAGCGCAAGGCTGAACGAGACGGTCTGACGAACCTGATCGGAAATCTGGCGCGCGCTGATGAATATCTGGCGCTATGGGATGAATACGTCAACGGAACTTCCCGTGAAGCACGGCTGGTTAAGGCAATTGACCGACTGGAATTGATGGCGCAAGCGTTAGCCTACGAACGAACCGGTATTCGCGGCCTCGATTCATTCTGGCCGGATCACGACGATTGGGCAGCAGAGTTTCCCCCCGTGGCTGCGTTAGCTTCTTATTTACGGGCTGAACGAAGCCGGTTGATCTAACCACCGTACAAAGGCATAGCATATGCCTGTCCTTATGACCACCCAATCCGCTTACTCTTATCGTGTAAAGGGTGTTTGAAAAATCTCCTGTCCCCCGCAGGTCGCTGCTCTGCGTTGGGTGATGTGGGTGATGGGCGGCTCACCCATCGGTTGATGTATTAAGCGCCTATCCGGAATACCCTTTCGCAGAAGAAGATCGGTTGGGCGCAGCGGCGCTGCGCCCGTACATCGATCAGGTTTCATCCGCCGTACCGTGAGACGATTATTCGGGTAGACTCTAAGAGCATGATCAAAAACCTGGGCTTCTGATGAGTCTTGACAATGGTAGGCAATAGAGTGTTTAAGGGAGCGCTGGCAGACAACACATGTATCTCCGCGCCGCGCTGGAACAGGGTTGCAACGGTTTAAGCGTCTGTGCTGCGGAGCACGCTTAGCGGCCCTCACCTTCCCCTTAGCCCCCTTCCCCTCCCCGTGTGGAAGAGGAAGGGGGAAATTAAGAGCCTATCCGAAATATCGCATTCTAGAACGTGACAGTCAGCGTTGGACGCCTCTCGCCGTCCTGATGCGACCGCTGTGGCGTCAGGGTACCCGATGGCCACCGTGCCAGGATGGGAAGCAGCGGTCACTACGCGGGACACCGACGCGATGCACTGCTATCCAGACTACACCGGTTGCAGGTTAGAATGGGAATACACGCCTCTGCCTGAGCCGCAGATAGGCACTTAGTGCGCCATCACCCCCAGCCCCCGCATGCGTCACCCCCCCAGCCCTCCCCGCATGCGGGGGGGTAGTGGGGGGTCCCCCGCTCTCTCCTCTTTGCTCCTGCTATTTATAGACGTGCTGCCTCACGCATCGCCGTATCGAGATCGTACCAGAGATCATCAACATCCTCGATCCCGACACTCAGCCGTAACAATGATGGCGGTAGATGCTCTTGCCCTGCAACCGCTGCTCGCCGCTCCATTGTCGACTCAACGGCTCCCAAACTGGTTGCGTGGCGGATCAACCTGACACGCCGACAGACGGCATCGGCAAATGCAGCATCACCTTTCAGATCAAACGAGATGATCGTGCCGAAGCCCTTGAGAACGCGACAAGCAACCTGATAAGTCGGATGAGAGGGTAAACCCGGATAACGCACACAAGCAACCAGCGGATGGGTTTGCAGCCGTTGCGCCAGCTCCAGCGCATTACGCTGTGCTCGTTCAAGGCGCAACGCCAACGTGCGCGCACCACGTGTTGCCAGAAATGCTTCTAAAGCGCCAGGTATCGCACCATTCAGTGCCCGCGACTGCCGCAGCTTCTGCCAGAGCTGCTCGTCACGAGTAGTAATCACTCCGGCCAGAAGATCAGAATGCCCACCGATAAATTTGGTAGCCGATTGTATCGCAACCGTGGCCCCAAACTCAAGTGGCTGCTGATTAAGCGGAGTAGCAAAGGTATTATCAACTGCAATAATGGTGCCGGCTTTGCGCGGTGCAGCACAGATCGCCGGGAGATCGGCAACCGTCAACAGCGGATTTGATGGCGACTCAAGCCAGATCAGATCGGCAACTGCACAGGCCTGCCGCCATGCTTCGGTATCGCCCAGTGGCAGCCGCTGCACCGACCAACGACCACGGCTTGCGCCGGCCACTGCTAACCCGACGACCCCCTGATAGCAATCATCCGGTAAAACGACGTGTGCACCGACGGGCAACTGGTCGAACACGGCTGCTACGGCTGCCATACCTGAAGCAAACGCAAGCGCCTGTCCACCTTCCAGACCACCTACAATCTCTTCAAGGGCTTCCCAGGTTGGTGTAGCATCACTCCGCGCATACGAGCGCTCTTGCCCGATGATGAAGTTTGAAGCAGGAATTGGCGGTACATTCAGTGGCTCACCGCTTGCAATCGTTCTACCGGCGGCAACTAACCATGACTCCGGTTTGAGATGGAGGGGATGTTTCGACATAGAAAACCTGTCAGCTTCTCGTAGAAATGCAGAACAAGCCACAAAACCTGGGTGATTATCGCACCAACAACTAGTGCTGTCAATCGATCAGGCTGCTACAGGATCGGTAAAATCGGCTATCATAAGAGCAAACAATCGTATCATCAACTTTCCCCCCTCCTTTTGGAACTTTGAGGAGCTTGCTGTGCAGATCGTGATCAACGGCAGCTTTTGGTCTCAACCAACCGTAGGTATTGGTCAATACCTGCACAATCTCGTACCCTGGATGCATCGCCAGGCACCTCAACACCGCTACCTGATGGTGTTACCAGGCCATTCACCTACACCGGCTTTGCCGGGCGGTGTCGAGCGGATAACCGTCACCATTGGTGGGCCACGCCAGATAGCAAAGGTTATCTTCGAGCAAATTGCCGTACCGATGATCGCACAGCGACTGGCGCGAAACGGCGAGCCAACTGTGATCTTTGTTCCCTACTTTGCCCCTCCATTACGTTCACGCCAACCGGTGGTAACGACCATCGGCGATCTGATCCCGCTACTCCTTCCAGCGTATCGTGGAAACTGGTCGGTTCGGTTGTATATGGCGCTGGTGCGTCGGGCCGCGCTACACAGCACGCACGTATTAACCTTCTCAAAGTTTAGTCGTAATACGATTTTGAACTATCTCGCTATCCCACCAGAACGTGTTACCGTAACCTATCTGGCTGCCGGTGAGCAGTTTCGTCCGGCTGCCGATGTTACCGCAGCCCAGAATCTGGTGGCTGCTCGTTATGGAGTACCATCGCCATTTATTTACTACGTAGGAGGCCTTGACGAACGTAAAAATCTCTCGACCTTGTTACGAGCCTTTGCCCTGGTACGTAACCGCTATCCACACGTAACCCTGGCCATTGCCGGGCGAGCACTAGGACGCGATCCACGTCTCTTCCCGGATATCGATCAATTGATCGCCGACCTTGATCTCACAACGGCAGTACGGCGCATCGATGTACCACCCGAGGATGGCCCGTTACTCTACCAGGCGTGTACCATCTTTACCTACCCCTCGCGATATGAAGGTTTTGGTTTACCACCGCTAGAAGCGATGGCCTGCGGTGCACCGGTGATTGTCAGTGATGCGAGTTCGCTGCCCGAGGTCGTCGGTGCGGCTGCTATTCGGATTGCCCCCGACGATGTGGCAGGTTGGGCAGCAGCGATACAGCGCCTTTTAAGTGATGAGAGCTTGCGCGCCGACTTACGTACCCGTGGTCTGGAACAGGCTGCCGGTTTTTCGTATCAGCGCACTGCAACCCAGACCCTTGTCGTGCTCGAACAGGTTGCGCATGCACGGCGCGTTATGCCGAGAAGTGAGAAGTGAGTGGTGAACGCAG
>Ga0197142_1003310_pt1 | contig 13605 bp, 10 predicted proteins | sample GBS60_MetaG_FD_148614 | JGI IMG/M metagenome (GOLD analysis project Ga0197142, IMG submission 148614) | Sediment microbial communities from Great Boiling Springs, Gerlach, Nevada, United States - GBS 60_MetaG | ecosystem: Environmental > Aquatic > Thermal springs > Hot (42-90C) > Sediment... | reverse complement strand
TCCATATCTTTTAAAACAGTGTACCCCTGAAAATTTCTATGCAATTTTTTTTCGTGTAAAGCTTTGGAAAGTTCATCCTCTGGTTTTGCAAAATGATCTAATCCTATATAAACATAATGATTGTCTGTTAATGTTTCTACGATATCCTTAAAAATATGGATTTTTTCTAGATTATTAGGTAAGGTTTCTATATTGATAAGAGTTTGGTGTTTTTTTATCCATGGAACATGTGCATAACTAAAAAAGGCTAATCTATCGGGTTTCCATTCCAGAATCTTTTTTAAATTAAACTGATAGGAATGTGCACTTTGATAGGGCAAACCATAGATAAAATCCATGTTAATAGAGTGAAAATTTAATGATTTCGCGTGGTAATAAATGGATTCTATTAGATCGACGGGTTGTATTCTATTTACTGCTTTTTGTACATCGTCGTTTAAATCTTGAACGCCAAAACTAATACGATTAAAACCTAATTCTTTGATTAAATCCAATTGTTCTTTTTGCGTAGTTCTTGGATCAAGTTCAATGCTAATTTCTGCATTTTCTTTAAAAGAAAAATGATTTTTTATAAATAAAAAAATTTCTTCTATCTGGGAATTGCTTAAAAAATTTGGAGTACCTCCGCCCCAATGCAATTGTCCCACTTGAATCTCTTTGGGTAAATAATTTAAAATCAATCGAATCTCTTTTTTTAGATACTCTATGTATCGTTGAATAATTTCGTAATTATTAGTTATAACAGTGTTGCAACCACAGTAATAACACAAAGTTTTACAAAAGGGAAAATGAAAGTACAAAGAAATCGTTTTGGATATTTGATCGCTTGTTAGATAATTTATATAATCTTTTTGCGTAAACGAACTATCAAAATTAGGGACTGGTGGATAACTTGTGTATCTCGGTCCCGCTACATCATATTTAAGTATAATATTAGGATGAATTTCTAACTTCATTCAGATGGAATCTCCTTCTTTAGTAAACTTAATGGCTTGATTCTCGTCTCTCGAAAAAAAACGATTGATTGCATCTAAATATGCATAGGCAGAAGCCTCTAAAATATCGGTAGAGATACCTTTTCCTGCATACATTTTATCATTAATTTGGAGTAAAACATTCGATTGACCTTGTGCATCCCTTCCTTCGCTTATAGGTTGTAATCTGTAAGATTTAATTTTTGTGTTGATACCAGTAATTCTGTCGATAGCGTTAAAGATTGCTGCTACTGGACCATCTCCTGTTGCAGCTTCTGTTAAGACTTTTGCATCTCCATTTTCGTCAAGAAGTTCATTGTCTTTTAATTTTACCGTTGCTGTAGGTGTTGTTCCTTTACCAGTAAAAACATGAAGTTTAATCAATTCATAACGCTGATAGGTTTTTTTACGTGTTGCATCATCCACAAGAGCAACAATATCTTCGTCGTACACTTCTTTTTTCTTATCTGCTAATTCTGTAAAACGATAAAAGACTTCTTCGAATTGTTGTTCATCAAGTACATATCCTAAACGAATCAATTTGTCTTTTAATGCATGTCGACCGCTATGTCTTCCTAATACAATTTTGTTTGATGCTAAACCAACGGATTCAGGCGTCATAATTTCGTAAGTGAGAGGATTTTTTAATACACCATCTTGATGAATTCCCGATTCGTGAGCAAATGCATTATCACCAACAATTGCTTTGTTAGGCTGTACAACCATTCCAGTCACAGTTCTTACAAGGATGCTGGTCTTCATAATTTCTTTGGTTTTTATGTTAGTTCTAACTTTAAAATATTCTCCTCTTGTATAGATTGCCATAACTACTTCTTCAAGAGCTGTGTTTCCAGCGCGTTCACCGATTCCATTAATAGTACATTCGATTTGTCTTGCTCCTGCCCGAACTGCTGCTAAGCTATTGGCTGTTGCCATTCCTAAGTCATTATGACAATGTGCACTAAAAATCACCTTATCTGCGTCTTGGCATTTTTCGATCAAATAACGAAAAAGTTGATAATATTCATCGGGGGTTGTATAACCTACGGTATCGGGTATATTGATGACTGTCGCACCAGCTTCTATTACCCTGGAAATTAGCTCTACAAGAAATTCTTTTTCGCTACGAGTAGCATCTTCGGGAGAAAACTCTACATCTTCTGTAAATTCTTTTGCTATTTTAACTGCTTCTACTGCTTTTTCTATCACTTGATTGGGCTCTAACCCTAATTTATACTTCATGTGTATAGGACTAGAAGCAATAAAGGTGTGAATTCTTTTTCTTCTTGCATCTTTTAGTGCTTCCGCTGCTGCTTCTATATCTTTTCGGACTGCTCTTGCTAATGCAGCAATAATAGGTGTTTCGATTTCTCTTGCAATTCTTTGAACTGCTTTAAATTGAACAGGGCTAGATATAGGAAATCCTGCTTCTATAATGTCTACTCCAAGTGCTTCTAATCGATGTGCAACTTCTAATTTTTGATCTTCGGACATCGCTGCACCTGGGCATTGTTCTCCATCGCGTAAAGTTGTATCAAATATATAAACAAGATCCTTTTCTATTTTTGTGTTAACATTACTTTCTTTTTGTTGTTGGTTTTGTATGCTACTCATAGGTGTTTCCTGTTTATAATATAATAACAATAAAATTCAATGATTTAATTCGAAAAGTAATTTTTTAGAAAATTCTTTTTCGTAAGAATCTGGAAGATTTTTACTGGCATAAGTTAAATCCTCTATAACTATCTTTTTTTCTTTTTCGGAAAGTTCAGAAAATAGTTGATGTTCTGTTTTGGTTTGTTTAGGATCTATATTTTTAAACAAAAGTGTATATGCTCTATAATATTTAGCAGTGGGAAAGTCTAAATCACTTTTTTTTAACCAAGCCAAATATGCATTCCAATAACTATATGCTTTGGAAAAATTATTAAGTTTGGTATGAATAACGGCGAGATTATAAATCAAATTTTTTTTGTTTTCGTAATATTGGGGATGGCTTTCTGGTAAATATTGTAATGCTTTAAGAAAATATTCTTCTGTTTTTTGATATTGTTTTGCTCTGTGGTAATACAAAGCTAATTGAAAATAATGATAATAATTTAAAGGTTCTTTTTTTATGTTTTCTTGTAATCGATGGAATAGATCTATATTTTTATAATATTGTTCGATTTTTGCTAACAATTGATTTTTCGGATAATACCCTTCGATTCGTCCTACTTCTACTCCTTGAAAGTCTAAAAAAACAATGGTGGGATATCCAGAAACCTGAAATTCATCGGCTAAATTGGGATGTTTATCTCCATCAACAATGGTTAATATAAATTTATTTTTCCAGTTGGCAAATTCCTTAGAATTATAGGTTTCTTTTTCTATTACATGACAATAATAACAACTTTCGGAGTAAAAATCGATTAGAATGGGCTTTTTTTGTTTTTCGGAAAGGATTTTCGCATAATTCAGATCCTCTATCCAATTGGGCTTTGGCAATAAAGAAAACGTCCAGAAAAAAAACAATATCAAAAAATATTTACTCATAGTATTCTATAAGCTTTGTGTATGCTTCGATGATTTTTTTTGTATTCTCTAAGCCAGAGGGATTTTTATCGGGATGGTATTTCTTTAACAAAGAAAAATAGATTTTTTTTAATTCTTCTTTGGTATCGGGCAATTTTTCTATTCCGAAGGTTTTAAAATATTCATTCTTAAAGTTATAATGATTATTGATTTTATGATTATTTTTTATAAAATTATTTTTTAAACCTATATCATAAAGTTTTTTATAAAAACTTTCGTATAAAATATCCTGCGTTAGAATTTTCCTTTCGTAGCAATTTTCTATATATTGAGTTAATAAATAGAAATTAAAATCATTGGGTTTAACGTTTTTTTTGCTTAAAAATAATTCTGTTGTTTTTTTATAAATATAATCCTCGTCGATGTTTAGGTTGCAATAAAAATCAAAACCTTCGTATGGATTATTACAACCAGCTAAACTAATTTCTAAAGAATCGAGTTTTACTTCATGATTCGATAAAATACTTAGGGTAATGGAAATATAATGTTCTAACCATTCCATTAGTTCTTGGGGTTCAAAATACATGCCCCATTTTTTTATGATGTTTAGCAATTCCTCTTGTTGATAAAATTTTAGAATATCTATTAACAAAGATAAGTTGTCTTTATCGAAAAATTCAGGTGGCTGAAAAATACCATAATTCTTGTATAACATAGAAACATAATCTTCGTAAGAAATATTAAGATCTTTTAGAATCGATTGGTAAGGTATTTTATAAAATATATCGTCTTTTAATTCTTTTAATTCTTCGTATAGAACTGATTGTTTTAGCGTTTCTTTTTTTGTACGACCCATCATGAATAAAAATATTGTTTCACAAATTGATTGTCAATCCAAAATAAATTGTATTTCAATGTATTAGTAAATAAAATTACATCGATTTAAATGAATAAAACAAATAAAAATGCTTGAATTTATGAATTATTCAAAAATACTACGGAAGAAGAGAGGATAAAATGTCTAAGTCCATTTTAATTAGTTTTATAGGAAAAGGGAATTACCAAAAAACTAATTATAAATTTTCTGAAGAAAAAATCATCGAAAAATATTTATTTGGTGTAGCGTTGTTCAATTATTTAAGATCAAAAGGAGAAAATATAGATTTATTTTTAATTGGAACGAATCAATCTGGTTGGGCAGAAATAATCGACTTAGTAGAAAATATTACAAATAATGAATTATTCGAAAAAATTGATGAACAAGAAAAAAAGATAAAAAATAATAAAGAAGTTCATGAGGATACTTTGAATAATTTTTTATCTTTAATTGAACAAAACGAAAATATAAAGATAAAGTTTTCTTTATTGAAAAATCCACCTAGTCCAGAAGAAATATCTAAAAATATTCTAGAAAAGCTGTTATCGCTTTTAGATAGAGAAAATTATAATAAAATTATTTTTGACCTTACTCATGGATATCGATATTTACCTTTTGTAGTGTTATTGGATTTGTTAGTTCTAAAAAAGATAAAAAACTTCGAGTTAGAAATATTTTATGGTTTTTTAGAACATAGAAATGAAGATGGAACAAAGCCTGTTATGCGATTAAATCATTTAGAAGAATTAGTAAAATTAGGCGAAACATTAGAAATTTTAGAAAGTACGGGAAACTTTAAAAATTATTACAACCTAATTGATATTGATAAAGAAAATTCAATAGCTAATGAAATCAACTTTAAAATGGAAATCAATGCTGCGATAAAACAAGATAAAATTAAAAGACTATTATCAACAAAAAATACTCTTTCTTATGCAGATGCAATTCATCAAGAGGTTAAGAAAAAATACATTGAGCAGTTTTTAGATGATTACTTTTCTGATCGATTAAAAAAAAGAGCGCGGTTTTTTTTCGATAGAGGACAATATCTTAAAGCGATTTTATTACTTCACGAAGCGATTATTGTATTAGCTGGACGTAAGGCTGGTATTATTGATAGCAGTTCTAATTTAGATTACAAAAAAAGAAACGAGGCAAAAGAAAGATTAGACAATAGTAATATCTACGATTGGAAGGTTTTAAAATACTTAAGAAATGCATGTGCTCATGGAACGGTTATACAATATGATAATACGGATGTTGAACCCAAAAAAGAAGTAGGCGAAGCGTTAAAAAACGAAGAAAAACTTAAAAAAGTTCTAGAAAAATCTTTTATATTTTACGAAAACATTAAGCAAGATATAACAAAAATTTAGGTATTATCAGGAATTTTTTCTAATTTGATCCATCCTAAGGGAGTAATATTATCGACTAACCTTCTTGTTTTTGGGAATTTGGTTTTTAGGCATTCATTTTTTTTGCTTAATAGTATCAATGTTTGACTAATTTTCCCTTTGTATTTTCCAATTCTAAGAAGAGGACTATCTTTTTGGTTTAATTCTTTTAATTCATTATATTTTTTTACAATATCTTGTTTATTTTTTTGTTGAAAGAATTTGATTTCGTTTTCAATAATATCCTTAGAAAATTCATAACAAGCTTCTTTCCAATCTAGGACTTTTTTTAATTTGCTTTTTTCGTTATCGGGAATTTTTAAATTATTAAAATCTTCTTTAATTTTTAATCGAATGGTTGTGTCTTTTTTTATTACTTCTACATATTCTGAAATGTTATTTTTTGTGTTATAGACATTAATATAATTTATGGTTAAATTATCTAAACTAATGGGTTCCGAGTCAGATATTTTAAGATAAGTGAAAGTTTTTAATTGATTATTTTTCAATTTAATTGTAAAAAGTTCATCCTCTTTTTTTGATACTAATTTTGATATATTGTTTATATCGTTTTTGTTCTTACATTCAATTAGGTTGGGGTTTTCTTTAATCATTTTATATAATATAGCAAATCGAATAAAACCTTTAATGGTAGAACCTGGTATATATATTCCATAGTTACCATTTTGGTCTAAGGTTATTTTTATGTGTTCAATAATTTCTTGAATATGGTTATTATTACTAATTGATTCTACTGTTGTTTTATATTTTAAACATTCGTTTAAATGCTTATAAATTTTTTCTTTTAGTTCGTCTAAATTATTATATAGCAACAGGTTTTCTATGTTATATAATTCATCTTCTTCTTTTTTTTGACTAAATAAAGAAATAAATTTTTCGAAGGAAATTACGTGGATTAATTTTCCTTTTTGTAAAAAATCTAAGTTTGTAAGCTTATTTCCATTTCCAATATGAATTGGAGTAATTGTTTTTAATCTATAGTTGTACATAATTTTACCTCTAATGGAAATTCTAGACCATATTGATAGATGTTATTCCCTACATTTTTGAACAATCCTGAATATTTGTCTTCGCTTTTTACTACCAAAGAACCTTCTTTTAAATATATAACTTTATTTTTTAGAAATCCTTTCTCGTATGTACTATCTGTATAGCTTTTGATGGTTTCTATTTCGTAGTAGCTGTTGTTAGAAATGATGTTTTGACTAGGAATAATAGGGGAAAGGGTAATAAAACATTTACTCTTAAAGTTGATCTTTTTTTCTATTTCTGATAGTAATTCACTTTCAATCTCTTGTATCTGAACTTTCCCCCAGCCTATGCTTTTTTTTCCACCAATTCCGTTTTCTTCAATTAATTTAAATATATAATTAATTTCTTTTATAAAATTATTATTTAAAAAATATATTAAAAAGTATTCATCATATAATTTATAATCAGATTCTATAAAAAATAAATTTAAAGATAAATAATTGTTTCTACTTATAAGATTTCTTACTTGTGTATGTTTTGTAGCTTCTAATTTTAGATCTAGTTCTTTTTCTTGTATTATACTAGATTGGACGTTAAATTGAAAAAAGTCCTCTTGATATTTAATTTTCCCTTCTAGAATTTCTTTAAAAATCGAAAAGGTAACGAAGTGAGCATTTTTAAATGCTTTTCGATGAATTTTTGTTTCCAAATCAATCTTTTCGCCTTTTAAGGGAAGAATAGGTTTTGGCAATAATAATTGATCTTTTATATAAGGAAATGCAGAAGAAATAAAAAATGGTGGATTTTGGATAAATTCATTCAAAAAATCTTCTAGTTTGTCTTTCCCAAAAATTAGTCGGTAATTCCAACAAATTGCACCAAATAGAGTAAAACTTCTTATAATGGATGTTGGAGATAGATAGGTAATCCTATAAGCTTTAAGCATTTTATTTTACTCCAATAATTTGTTTTATATCCTCTTCTTTTACTTCCTTTTCTTCCAGTATTGGTTTTTTATAGTCAGACCACAAGATTTTTACGATTTCGAATTTTACTTTACCATAACCTCTTGAACCACTTCCACCTAAATAATCATCTTCTATTAATTTTATTCCACGTTTTATTGTATTGTATAATTCTTCTCCATCGCCATCGTGAACGCGAATTTTTATATTGCCCTCGAATTCGGAAAAAGGAATGATTCTTTCTTGATGACGTGGATGTTCTGCTGTTCCTTTGACTCGGTTAATTGTATTTTCTACTTTGATTTCTACAAAATCACCTTCTAAGACTTGATTCCAAAGGTTGATGGTTTCTAATGTTGGATAAAAGTCTTCTATCCTAAGTCTTACGGGTTCTTCTGTTTTTTGGTTTTTGTGTGCACCAAATAGCTTACATACTATACATTTCCCACAAGAACAAGGTTCACCTACTCCACCTTTTTCATTTTTGGGTGTTAGAGCAATGGGTAATTCTCCTTGTTTTCCATTTGGTAAGACAGGTTTTTCTACCCATTCAAGTAATGCTCTCATTTTTCCTTTGAGGGATGAGCCTGGTATGTATGGTACGTTTCTTTCTGTTTTGTTCTCGTATTTCATTACAGGGATTTTTATAACAATATTATCTATACCACCTATTTCTACGTTTTCTTTTGAACCACCAATATGAAGTCCAGTTAATACAGTGATTTTGCATTTTAATTTGATGATTCCTTTTAATGGTTTATTCATTCTATGCCTCCTTAAAATAAAACGTATGATAAGCTAAGATGGCTTCTAATATACTTACAAAAATACCAAAAATCTCTTGAGCATTTTGTTCATTTATATCATTTCTAAGCGATGTTAGAAGAGTTCTCATAAATTCAAAAAAATGTTCATCGATTAAACCTCTTCCCTTAGAATACGCAAGTTTAGGAATTAAAGATATTATTTTGATTTTAATCTTATTTATATCTTTTATATCTCCAGTACCTTTTATATCGTACTCGAGGGATTTGATTTCGTTAAAGAACTTACGTAGTTGACTTTTTTTTAAATTATCCAATAGACCAATAGCATAGGCTAATACTTCGCAGTATCCTTGTGGTTTTATGTATTGTTCGAGATCTATCTCTAATATGCTTTTGGAATTTACATCATCACATACTATCTCAGAAAGCTTAGAATATGAATCCTGAATATTTTTTCTTTTATCTTTATCTTTTAAATCATTTTTTTTGTAATGCAATATTTCTTGTGATAGCTTATCGAATGATTCTTGCAGTTGTTGTTTACTTGTCATCTCTTCTTCCTCCTCTTGTATACATAATTGCTAACGAAAGTATAACATCCAAATTTCGAATTAACTCATTTCTTGGAATATAATCCTCTTGATTCTTATAACCTTTTTTTAAAAACCATTCTTCCATAGCTTTTTTCGCGTTTTCTTCTTTTACATTTCTTCCAATTTGGTAATAGATTTTTGGATAAATCAATGGATTGATTTTTCTATTTGATCCTACATTATTGTTGTAGAGAGAAAGAATTCGAAACAATAAAGAACGCGAAATTTTTTTGTTTTCTACGAAATTTACAAGTTTATTTGTTAAAGATAAGATTGTTTCGAAGTTTATATAACTTAAAAAACCATTTTTATAGTGTGAAGATAATTTTTTGTTTAAAGTGCTAATGCCAGTTATTTTAGAAGAATATTTAAAGCTTTTATTGAATATACTTATAGCATCTTTTATCCAGAGATTATTCTTCTCATCTTTAAAAATAGCTTTTTTAGAAAGATTTTCGCTATCTTCGGATGATTTTGCCATAAATGATATGTTCACATTGGAACCCAAAATTGCAATTCCACTCGATATTCCTAAATCTAAATTCTTTGCAGTAAAGTAATAAAATTTTTTTCTAAGTTCAACGGCAATTTTTATAATCAGATGGTAAGGACCAATTAGGAATAGATCATCTCCTCCTGAGTATACGGTATAAATTAAGTTGTTATCAATATCATCTTCTTTTATGCTTTCTATTAAGGTACAGATATAAGCAGTAAAAAAAAGATCCAACATTCTACTTAATGTAGCAATCCTTATTAAGGAATAATCTTTTAATCCATCACTAAAAATTAGTCCTAAATTATCTAAGTCAGCTCTTAATATTCCTAATTTTTTATCTCCCTTAGAAAATTCTGCAATAAAATTAAATGATAGTATTGAATTATCTTCTAGTTGATTTAATTCTTTTTTATCTTCTTGGTTTTCTAATTTCTTTTTTAGAAATTCTTTATTTTTGGGGGTTAATGTTGGGACTAAATTTGCCAAAAATTTAAAACCATTTGCGAATTTCTTTTGGGAAAAATCAGTAGAATTTAACAATAAAATTTCTTTAGCATTATTTTCTATCTCTGGAACCAACTTATAAAGTAAATAGAATTTCCCAAACGGACTAAAATCGATATCTGGCTTTATATTGCTGTTGTTAAAGATATAAGTTAGATATAACTCTTGGGATTTAACAAGTTTTTCTCCCAAGTCGTTAAAGCTTTTGCACCATTTACAAAGATGATCTTCTTTTTTTGGGAGAGATTTACAAGATTGGCAAACACTATCGGTATCGTTTTTAAAATCTTGTATAAAAAATTTAGAAAATTTTCTTTTTTTGTTTTGATCTAATTTTAATTGTAATTTTAACAAAACATCTTTTAGTTGATTTTCTTCAATATCCTTTTTCCCGAATGATATGTAGCCATCTATAATACCCAAATCTGTATGGAACTCGTCGAATAAATAGTTTGATAAGGTTTCTTTAAAATCTTCTAGAATTTTTTTAACTTTTTCTGTGTTCGGTAGTATTAGTTGAAACTTACCACCACCTGCATATAATAGATTTGTTAAGGGATAACCTAGTTGATGCAAAATATATCTACTTAATAATTCTGGTAGTATAGAAATAAAAAAAGACCTTCCTCTTAAAACCTTAGGTATTGAGAATTTCGTGTTTTCTTCCATTTCGGGGGTTTTATTCACTTTATAGATAAATTTTTGAATACCACTTATATCAGCTTCGTAGATTAAAAATGTTGGATGATTCCAATCAATGTTTTGATTTTCTAAATAATAATCATATAAACTTATTGCAATTGCGGATAATATTTTTGCATAATCAAACATAGATAAATCGGGATTCTGTTTAGAGAAAGTAATACACCAAAGATACTTTTGTGCAAGATAATAATAAAAATAAAATTTTTGATCAGAATTGTTAAATTGCTTAGATACGTTAAATTCCTTTTCGAATTTCATTAAAAAATCTGAGAAATCTTCTGACTGTTGATTTTCTTTGGGAAAGATAATGGATTCTAAACGATTGTAATCTAATGGCTGCAATTCGTATTGATGTTTGAAAGTATTACCTTCGTTATCTAAAAAAGATATCTTTTCGAAAACGGGTTTTAAAGAATGAATCTCTTGTATATTTCCTAAGATTTCTGTTGATTTATCGAAAGCATCCTTTTCCTCAGAAGTTAAAATAATATCTTCATTTAATGGAAAATTTTTATGGTTTTTTTTATATAATTCATGGAATGAATCTAAGAAAGCTTTTAGAGATATTTTTAAATAGCTATTCATATACTTCTTTTTTTTATGTTAATCGAAAAAGTATATTAATTTTATAAAATAAAATGATTAAAATGTTTATAAAAATATTCGTACTAAGAGTGAAATATTTAAATGATTTTCGAGAAAGATAAAGCAAATGAATAAAAGCCATGAATACTCTCCCTCCTTAATGGAATTATATAAAAGTATATAATTTATTGTCAATAATTATTTGATTTCTTACTAGGAAAAAAGAAAGTTGAATTACACTTTGTCCAATATCTAAAAATTTGGGATTAATCAAAATAAGGTTTGATTTTAAAAAAGCAATATTCTCTCGATAAAAAAAGGAGATTTTTTTAATCATAAAAAAATATAATAAAATATATATACGATTAAACTAAAATTATCTTAATAATCATGCTGCAGGACACGAAAACTCACTATAAACCTCTAAGTTTGTATGACAAATTTTGTTGTTTGAAGAATAACTATTTCCCAATTGGATTCGGCGATGTTCTTTCCGATTCTCGTCCTCTAATTGGGGCAAGAAAATCAAGGGTACAACAGGAATTCCTTCTTCTTGCATTTCCCAATCCAGCATAATACGAATCAAAAAACTCATGGAATACCCTAAAAAAAACCGTAATTCGAAGAGCTTCCCCCAATACGTGGGCTGTATGCTGATTTTACGAATCATATATTCTTTGGTTTTGGGCTGATAAGAGGCTGTTAAAGTTCTCTTTTCTTGTGATATACTAATTTGATAAAGATAAGCAAGATATTTTTTTAGAAGATAATCAATGGTTAATGACAATTTTCCGTTAAATCTTGTATTTGTTAAATGCATTAAATAACTATAATGAAAAGGTGTAACATTAATCGATGTAATACATTCTTCTTGGGTAAAAAAATGGTGTGTTTTCATATTTATTATAATCTCTTTTTTGAGAATTTTTTAGCAAAATTTTTGAAAGTTTTTTTAAATATTTTATGGAATATTTCTGAATTTATCTATAACACTTAACTTAGGCAAAGCATTTACAAAATAATTGACAAAAGAATAATAATTTTATAAATTTATTTCAAAATTAAAAAGGGAATTGTATTTTGAAGAATATTATAAAAGAATTTAAAAAGATTTTCCCAAGCTTAAATCAAGATCAAATTGATGCAATATCAACAACAGACGGGCCACTTTTAATTATTGCTGGTCCTGGAACGGGAAAAACCCTAACTTTGATCCTTCGAACCCTTTATATTATTCTATCTGGCAAAGCAAAACCAGAGGAAGTTGTTTTAACAACCTTTACAGAGAAAGCTGCTTACGAAATAAGAGATCGAATTTATCAAACTGCGGAAAGGATCGGTTATTTAGAAGCAATTAATAATATAAAGATTAATACAATTCATGGTTTATGTAATGATTTTATTTTAGAAAACCTTTCTTATACAAAATTAAAAAAAGGATATAAAATTTTAGATGAGATTTCCCAAATGCTCTTTTTAAATGAATCTTTTAACGAAATATTTCCTCAAGAAAACGGTTTATACTTAGGAAAATGGGCAAGCAAATGGCTTACAATACAAGAAAGTGTAGCTTATTTAAATAAAATTACCGAAGAAATGATTGAATTGGAACGATTAGAAAATCAAAATAATAATTTCTTAAGATTATTAGCAAAAGCATATAGAGCCTATCAAAATAAACTATTCGAAATAAATAAAATTGATTTTGCAAATCTACAAATGGTTTTCTACAATTTACTAAATCATCGCGAAGTATACCCCAAAATCAAATCCAAGATAAAATATATTATGGTGGATGAATATCAAGATACAAACTATATCCAAGAACAAATTCTTTTAAAATTGGCTTATCCTCAAAACAATTTGTGTGTGGTAGGAGACGAAGATCAAGCACTCTATCGATTTCGCGGTGCAACGGTAAGGAATATATTAGAATTTCCCGAACATTTTAAAAATTGCCAAATGATAACACTAACAATCAACTATCGATCTCATAAAGATATAATAGATAGATATAATCATTTTATTCAATCTATTGATTGGGGTAAATATCGCTTCGAAAAATATATCATACCAGATCCGAATCAACGTTTTTCTCGATATCCAGCTGTTTTTACTATACAAGAAGATGACGAAGAGGAAGAAGCAGAACGTTTTGTAGATTTAATTCGGCGCTTAAAAAATAATAATGTAATAGAAGATTATAGTGATGTAGCTTTAATTCTAAAAAGTGTA
>Ga0197142_1003309_pt1 | contig 13609 bp, 15 predicted proteins | sample GBS60_MetaG_FD_148614 | JGI IMG/M metagenome (GOLD analysis project Ga0197142, IMG submission 148614) | Sediment microbial communities from Great Boiling Springs, Gerlach, Nevada, United States - GBS 60_MetaG | ecosystem: Environmental > Aquatic > Thermal springs > Hot (42-90C) > Sediment... | reverse complement strand
AAGGCAACAATGATCGCCAGCACAAGGCCGCCTATCAACCAGCGACGGCCAGCAGAAAAGTGATAGCATTGGTTGGACGGCGAAGAAGCCATGCACATATGACGTACACCAGAACTTCCAGGTCTGATGTATCTTCGATTGTCGGAAGCGGCAATTTTGGAGAGGGAACAGAGTGGCGATAATAACGGGTGTAGCTATTTTGTAAAGTAGACTTCATCAAGGCTCCATAGAATTTATCGAGACTTTTATAAACTTTCCGATGATTTTTAAGTATTATCAAGGTTTAGTGGTATGTTGGAGAACTCATATTAGCAGCTATCGCCCTGGAATAAAGATAACGTACAACGCACGGTATTCGCTCAACATACCATAAGATCGGGTGTCACCTACAAAATAGATGCTGGAGTCAAGTAGTACAGCATCGGCAGAGATACGTGCTTCGACAGGCAGTCGTAGATGAGTCCATGCGTCGGCATCTATGTCGTAGGTAAGCCCTTCACGGCGCTCGCTGTCGAAAACCAACAGCGTACTCGAAAGACCAACCACAGCAGGACGAGAAATCGCCTGTGGTAATGGTGCAGCAGCAATCCAGCGCCGTCTGGGATCGCTGCCCGGCTCGACCCACGCACTGTCACGGAGCGCTCCATCCACACCCTCGCCGCCAATGACGTAGAGTCGTCCACTTGCAACCGCCACACCCGCATAACGGCGTGGTTGCGGCAATGTTGGCCCAGACTCCCAGCGTTCACGTACCGGGTCATATACAAAGACTTCGGATCGAATCGTCTGCCCATCCCAGCCGCCTATCAGGTACAGTTGTCCTTCCCAGGCAGCCAGCGCGTAGCGACTACGCGGCGCCGGGAGCGCAGGACCGTCGTACCAGCGCTGTTCGCGAGGATCATAAATCTCAAGTCGATCGATAACGACGCCAGTACTATCTTCGCCGCCGGGTACAAAAATCAAGCCGCGTAACGTAATCGCGCGAGCATGGCTCACTGCAGTTGGCTTATCAATGAGTTTCACCCATCGATCAGTTTCAGGATCGTAGCGATCAACCGCTGCACTGACAACACCATTACGTTGGCCGCCGACGACATAGAGCCGACGTTCGAGGTCGTAGCCTGTAAGCGCAAAGTCATCGCGCGGTTCACCCAGTGACTGACGCACAAACCAGCGTTGCTGTTCGCTGACAACTGATTGGGAAGTTGGGGTGACTGTGATTGGCGGATTACCAGGACGTGCACTTGCGACAAGAATAGTAATCGTTAGTGCTACCAGTGCTATACCGCCAATCAGCCATGGCAGCGCTCGTGGAGCAGATGTCGCAGGAGAGGAAGAGGTGATCGGTTTCGCTATTGGTGATGATGTTGCCAAAGTGTCGCGAGCGCTGAGCGGCGTGACTGTTGGTTGTTCGAAAGAGTCTGACAGCGTAACAGTCGATGAAGCAGGTAATGACGTTGATGACTCCGAGAGCGCCATCGATGCAACATCGGTATGGTCTTTCGCTTCCGCTTCACCGGTCTCAGTCGATCCCGATTCAGGAGATGCTTCTGCGTCGTTGATAGTTGAAATACCGGTCTCTTCGACCGCAATGATTCCGGTGCGAATTGCATAGACAGTAGCTTCGGTGCGCGACTCAACCCCAATTTTGGCAAAAATATTGCGCAAATGCACCTTTACCGTGTTGACGCTTATGTTCAACGCGACGGCGATCTGCTGGTTGGTCGCTCCGGTAGCAACGAGACGGAGGATCTCGCGCTCTCGCTCGCTTATTGGATGTTCATCAGCCATAGCCTGACACGTCAGAGTGCAAATCGCTTCGTGTCTATCATAACATACCTTGATTGCCCGTTCATGTTCGTACAGATGCGTGCAATGAGGGTTGCATGCACCTTCCGTTCAAACCCGGCATTGGTGCGGGTGTAGAGCCGCTCAATGCCCATCTTCTCCAGTTGACTGTTGACCGTCTCAATCGTATGACGATACGCGCGCAATTCGATAGCGTCCATCAACCAGGCGTGCGGACGCATGGTCGCCCGGCGCACGAGCGTATGGGCGCAGCGGCGCTGCGCCCCGACCCGTCTCGGCCAGGATGCTCGCCGCATCAGCGGCGCGGTTGCGGCAAACGGGAAGGGCGAAAGTAAGGGCGAATGATTATTCGCCCTTACCGCCCTTACCGCCCTTACCGCCCTTACCGCCGTTCCACCGGGCGTCAGGTCGTGCACCCCTGCGGGCAGCATCGGAACGCGCCCGGGACTGCCATCCGGGCGGCAGACCAGATGCAACCGCCATCCAAACGAACGTCTCCCGTTCAGCCGCGCAGGAGCCGCAGCATGCGCGCCCGCGCACCTCGCGACAGCGCCGGGCGCGCGCCCGGCGGCACACCGGCGCGGGGAGGCTCTCGATGATGGACCCGTCGCCCGTGGTGACCACCTCCCCCGCCACCTCTAGAATCCGGGCCATCCCATCGGCGCGCTGATGCCGACGACGATGGACGCGCGCGACGCTGATCCGCCCCGCCAGAGCGCCGCACCCGCGCATGATCGGCACTGCCCGCTCGTGATGGGCGCCGACGGCGAGCAGCGAGCGGAGAGGAGTGAGGAGTGAGAGGAAGGGTACGCACGACTCTCGTTGCTCACTCCTCTCATCTCATTGCTCGTCTGCGGCGACGACGGTCATCGTCAGAATCTCGGAGTCGGGGACCTGCGCCCGCCCATCACGGCGCTGCCCCAGGCGTTCCATCAGCGTGTCCATCACGACGAAATCGGGTATCATCCACGTGGCGTCCATCGGCTCCTCCTGGCGATGATGGTGATTCTGCAACCGCGATCATGCCAGAGGCGTTCGCTTGTGTGGGCGTCAACGAGCAATCAAGGTAACATTTTTCCACCCGTGTTTTGGGTTGACAGAGGCTGAGAGGGCGTGGTAGAGTATGGCGGTTTTCTCCAGACCATACAAATCGACCAAACGATTTGCTGGTGACAGGAGGTATGTGCGTAAAGAACGAGCATACTTTCATTGACACGATCTTGAAATGGCTACACCCCAGACTATAAACGCGAAGAGAGAATGGAACACGCCATTGCCTGGATAACGGAGGAGGAGATTGTCACATACTCCAGGATGTAAAGTCCGGTGGGGTTTTGTGCTGGTGGCGCTCGGATCACTGCTTCTTCTTACCGGATGCTCAGATTTCGTGGACCAGGATCAGACGAGTATTGTGCCGGAGATAGCGCTGACGCTGGAACCCGGCCACACCATCGGTCAGACCTTCGTGTCCCGGCATGGAGGGTTGAACGGGGTGGAGGTGTATCTTTCTCCCGACGCTGCTGTTCAAGGTCACGTTACCCTGCATTTGCGCGACAGTCCCCTGAGCACTGCTGACATCCTGACCGCCTCTCATTCCGTGAGCGCTGGTCAAGAGGGTTACTATCATTTCAGCTTCCCCTCTATTGTACATTCGCACACCCGCTATTTCTATGCTTTCCTGGAATACGATGGTCCGGGTAAGATCAGGGCGCCTGCTGGTAACCTCGACTCTTACTCGTATGGTGCGCTCTATGTTGACCATGAGCCACAAAAAGCGCAGGCAGTTTTCCGTTTGAGGTATGATCCGATATCCATAGCGCAGGACTTGTTGCTGATGGTTTGGGGCTGGGTGACATATGGAATAGCCAGCCTGTCAATCTTGTTCTTCTCTGGCTACTGGATCGCTCGTCAATGGGTCTGTCGCACTGCTGATTTTACTTCTACGCTGATTGTGAGCGTATGCGTTGCTCTAGCAGCCTGGATGACCTTTTTAGTCTGGTGTGGGATGTTTATTCGTCTGGACGCATGGAGTGTCAAAGGACTGGCAGGCTTGAGTTTTTTACTGGGAGCATACTTTTTCTGGAAAGATAGAAGGATCTGGCAGCGAAAAGGCTTCTGGACCGGTTATAATCCCGCCTACACCATCGCTTTCTGGTGCGTTACGCTTCTCGGCGTAGCCTTGCGGCTTTTTGTCGGTCGTGGATACATTGTGCTGCCGGGAGTTGATGCATACCACCATACGCTGATTGTGCAATTATTTACAGAACAGGGCGGGATTCCGTCCACCTATGAGCCTTACGCTCCACTGGTCAGTTTCTCTTACCACTTCGGATTTCACAGCATCGCTGCTCTCTTCCGCTGGTTATTCGACGCCGATCTTTTAGCGACAACCAAAATCACAGCACTTGTTCTCAACGGATCTATCGCTGGTATAGCGGGCCTGCTCAGTGAGCGGATCACAGGCAACCGACGTGCCGCTGTGATCGCTGCTGCACTGGTTGGGCTTGTCATGGTCTCTCCCTTTTGCCTGTTGCGGTGGAGCCGGTTCACTCAAACAACGGGAACGCTTTTTCTTGTTGCCAGCCTTTGGGTCGTGCTGGCGAGAAAAGAAGATCGAACGGCGTGGGTCGTGCCTGTGTTGCTGACGACGGGCATGATCGTGAGCCACTATCGGGTTGCGCTCTTTGGCGCCGTATGCCTGGCAGTTCTGGGAGGAATGCACATCCTGCAAGGCGACTGGAAACGTATCCGCGAGTTGACGCTGATCGGATTGTTCAGCCTTGTTCTAAGCGCTCCCTGGTTCGTGCGAGCAGTCTGGACCCAATATGACCCTTACGCGCTGCGGATGACCTACCCTGTTCTTGGCGATTACAACGATCTGGAGCGTGTTGAAGAGATCGTATTATCTTTTGCAACGAACCTCCCTGTAATATACGCTCTCATACTGCTTGCCGGAATCCGTCTGATCTCGCGGGAAGCGGATAGGAGATTGGAATGGGTTTTCGTGGTATGGGGCATCATCCTGGTGGGAGGAGGGGTTCTTTTTCCTCAAATCACTGGCAGTCATTTTTGGGAATTGACAACCGCATCGCTTACGCTTTCCATCCCGGTCGCTATCCTGATAGGGGCATGGGCGCATGATGTATGGGATGCGATGATCGGGAAACTGCGCCTCGCAGTTCGAGGAGTATTGATTACTGCATCAGTTGGCGGCATTGTTTCGGGTGTATACTATCTTCCCAATGTGGTATACACCGCGCAACCGTATATCCGACCTGGAGATCTGGTTGTGATGGAGTGGATAAAAAGCAATACTCCCGAAGATGCTCTTTTCCTGGTGGATTCTTTGCAGTTTGACTGGTCCCCCGGCTGGGTGGTAGGAACGGATTCAGGATACTGGATTCCGCTGTTAGCACGGCGAGCCAGTACGCTGCCTCCGATGATCTATCCTTTGGAGTGGGGCGATCTTTCCCGGCTTTCTGGGAGAGTGGAAATTACACACAGGATGTGGTTGGGACAGAAGATGGACAATGCATCTCCAGACCAGATTCTGTCCCGGTATGGCGTGACCCATGTTATGGCAGGTTACGAGAGCAATCTGATACGATCAGGGGCGTGGTTGTCCGACCTCGGGCTCGAAGAGGTCTACCGCTACGATACAGGGAAGATCCTGGTCGTGAGGAATTCGGCGGACAGGTCTCGACGTGCTGCCGATTGATGGGTGGATTTTACCGGGAGCGTCAGGCATTGCCGTGATCAAACATCTTTGGGATCCAGGCGATCTGGCGCCAGCTGGATGTGGTTTGCACTCAAGAGTGGTTCGTTGTATCCGCGCTTGCGCCGGTTAAGCCATGATTATGGCGTTCGGTCTGGCGATAGCGCGTTTCCGGAATGAACCCGCCTTCGACGGTTGCACAAAACGCATTACAACTGATGACCAGACAGACCTTCTTCACCGTCGATCCTCAACGCGGCGCTCGGACGCGAATGTTGTCTTCCATCGCGTTGCCCGCGAAAACTGAAAGATATCCTCCAGATGAACGACTTCCGTGATGGTGTGATTGATGGCATTAATTGCACGTGATCGCAACGTCCTGATCGACGACCGAGAGCGACGAAGAGTCCCTTATCTCAGCCGAACCTGTAAAGGTTCGGCAAACAATCTGCATATGTGGAATATTAAGCCGCATACCTTTCCCCAACGAATAATCGTGAATCACGATCGCGGATGCAGAGGCATGCACCGGAAGGGGTTGAGATTCGAATGAAGGTTTGCTTTGTTACGACTGCCTTTCCTCGTTGGGCAGGCGATGGAGACGGGGCATTCATATGGGAATTGGTTCGGGCAGTGGCTCGACAGGGAATCCACGTTCGTGTGGTCGCTGCCCACAGCCCGGGAGTGCCCGCGCATGAATATATGGATGGAATAGAAGTTGTTCGTCCCCGATATTGGTGGCCAGAACGGTGGGAAGTCATGCGAAAGGCAGGGGGCGGGCTTCCGGCCGCATGGCAAAAGGAGCCATTGACGCGCATACAGATTTTGCCATTCCTTCTCGCACATATGCTGGCTACCGTCCGCTGTGCGCGATTCTGTGATCTGGTGCATGCCCATTGGACGCTGTCTGCGGGAGTCGCCTGTCTGGGTCGGTCTCTTCATCACCGGCCAGTTATCGCTACGGTGCAGGGAAGCGACATCTTCCAGGTGCCCCGGCACCCTGTCGGAGCATGGTTGACGCGCAGCATCCTGCTCTCCTGTGACCGGGTCACGGCGTTGAGCCGCGCCCTCAAGGAACGGGTCGTCGAACTGGGTGTCGATCCGGATCGGGTGCATATTATTCCCAATGGTGTGGACACAACCCGGTTTGTTCCTCCCGATAAGGGAGAGCGAGAGAACCTCATCCTGTTTGTAGGCTCCTTGATCGAACGCAAGGGGGTCAGGTACTTGCTCGAAGCAATGCCAGCGATCTTTGGTGATTTTCCAGACTATCGTCTGGTAGTGGTGGGAGACGGACCTCAGGCTGGCTTTCTGAGAGCGCTGGCCGATCAGTTAAGACTCGGAGAGCGCGTGACCTTTGTCGGTTTTCAACCTCAGGAAGCGATTCGGTCCTGGATGCAGCGTGCCAGGCTTCTGGTCCTGCCCTCGCTGGAGGAGGGGATGGGAGTGGTTCTTGTGGAGGCGCTGGCTTGTGGCACCCCCATCGTTGCCAGCCATGTCGATGGAATCCGGGACGTCATCACACCCGGCGTGGGAGTGCTGGTTGCCCCTGCCAGTTCAGCAGCGTTGTTTGCGGGAATGCGAGAGATCCTGGGCGATCCCGTCCGATGGACGGCTATGAGTCAGAGCGCACGAATGCGAGCTGTAACGCACTATGGGTGGGATGAGATTGCCGGTCGGTTTGTCGATCTCTATCAATCGGTGATATAACCCGGATATGTGGAGGTATGCGTAAACAAAAGATAGACTTCGGCGTCGGAACAATCACTGCCGGGCGCCCTGCCTTTACAAGCGTTGGTGTGATCGCACTATGCGAGAACAGCACACCCGTCTGCGTTGATCGTGGCGCCGGGAACACGCCGCCTGATCCAGCGTCGGTTGCCTGGCGTCTCCAACAGGCGGCAGGCATTGCCTGGAAGAATGATCCAGCGCCTTGACAGATCTCAGGTAGCGCTCTACAATGGCGCGCGGTACTTCTTAACAAAGTTAAGATCAAGTGTCCGCCTGCAAGGTTGCAAGATTTATCCATGTACTGCCTTCGTGGATGACCGCTTACCTGCTATTCCACATTGCTGGCGAGCCGATGCGCCTCTCATTGAGATTAACTCCAGATATCCGTTTGCTTGCAGAGTTTTTGCCATGTATCGCCTGATTGAGTTAGTGGTAGCGTGTTGGACGAAGGGTATGCGTTTACGCCCACCATTCAGCACCCGCCAGGACTGATGCTGACCAGTGACGGCTTGTGAACGGCACCGGGCGGGTTATGAGTCGAGATTCCACGACGATTGCATCGCAGTGGCTGGCACTTCTATCTGATGGAAGCGCCGTTCCTTGATGAGTTGATGACTCCGGCAGACGACATATCGGTGATTCGCGGCGAATTTGGCGGCGGGTGGCAGGGGACATTCTGCGGCAGTTTGGCAGGCATCGTGTCCGATACAGCGTCCCGGTCGGATGGGAGTATCACACTACCTGCAGGTCAAGGCGATACCACTTTTAGACTACACCTCTGGAAGAAGGATATGTGGGAGTGGCTGCGCGCCAGCAGACAGAAGATAGAGGAGGAGATGGTCGGCTCACCTGAGTGGTGGTGCTTCTCGCCGTCTTTTTATGCCCATTACGTCACCGTGATGCCGCTGATAAACCGGTATGTTCAGGGGAGCGTGATCGACCTGGGGTGCGGCTTAATGCCCTTCCGGGATGTACTGATTCAGCGAGAGGTTCTGTATCACTCTCTAGACCTCCGGCCCCGATCAAGCGCAGTGACGTGTGTCGGTGACGTGCAGCATATGCCCCTCCTGACAGCGAGCTACGACTCGGCGATCTGCTTCGAGGTGCTGGAGCATATTCCGCATCCCTTCCAGGCGGTGCGCGAGATTCATCGCATTCTCAAGCCTGGCGGCGTTGTGATCTTCTCGGTTCCCTACCTGAGCCGGCTTCACGATCAACCCCACGACTACTTCCGTTTTACTGTCTACGGGCTGCGTCTCTTGTTTGAGGAAGCAGGCTTCGAGGTGTTGGGGATCCAGGCGAAGGGCGGGATCATCGCTTTCCTGGGGCATCAGATCTCGACTCTGTTACTCAGCATCGGGTGGCCCGTGTGGGGGGTGCGTCAGGCTGTCTGGTTCTTGAACAAGTGGCTGATCACGTATTGGCTCTACAGGATGGACAGGGCGCTTAAAACCTCCGACTTCTTTGCCTTAGGGTATGTGGGAGTCGCCCAAAAAGGACATTGAGCGCCTGAAACGTAGCACGGTTATGAGGCGATCATACCAGACAAATTTCTACACCCTGTCCCAGCGTGTGCGCGACCCATCCAGTCGGCAGGAAAAGGCGGCGAAGATCACCTGGGCGCTGACCCGGTACGTCGAGCATATTTCTTCCTCTGCCGTATGTCTGGATGTGGGGTGCTCATCAGGCATAATCACCGCTGCAATGGCACCGCTCTTTAGCGTCACAGTGGGGTTGGAGTACGACGCAGTCGCCCTCCGGGCTGTGGACGAGGCGGCGCGGGCACGGGTTCAGTTTGTGCGGGGAGACGCGATGAGTCTTCCTTTCGACGATGGCGTGATCGATGTTGTCATTTGCGCCCAGGTCTATGAGCATGTTCCCGACGACGAGAAGATGTTCGAGGAGATCTACCGTGTTCTGAAGCCCGGCGGCGTTGTTTTCTTCAGCGGTCCGAACTGGCTGTTCCCGATTGAGCCGCACTACTTTTTGCCGTTTCTCCACTGGCTCCCTGATCGCTTCGCATCGTTCTACTTACGGCTGAGCGGACGGGGAACGTCGTACTATGAGCGGTCACGTCACCTGTGGGGGCTTCGTCGCCTGGCAGCCCGCTTCGTTATTCGGGATATTTCTATTGACATCCTGAGGCAATGGTACCTGCCCAGGTGCGGGAAAGTCGGGAGGTTTCTGCTGCGTTTGCCGGAAGGGATCTGGAGCGCCTTGTTGCCCCTTGTCCCCAACTTCAATTGGATTCTCCGCAAACCTCTGGAGTAATAGTTTTTTGGTTTGCTGTTGCATGTTCAGTGAGTAACGATGCCCTCCTCCATTCGTCAGCAGCATTGGGGGCGCTTGAGCGCCTGATCATCGTGAGGGAGAGGGATATGTCGTGGCGAAAGCTGCTCTTTGCAATCGGACTGACTCTGGGGGGCGCGTTATTCTTGCAACAGGTATGGGAGATCTATGCGGCAACAGTCCGGGGAAGGCTCCATCTTTCCCAGCCAGCGTGGCTGTGGGTCGCCCTGTCATTCGTCACGGTCGCTTATTTTGTTCAAATGCTCTCCTGGAGCCTGATTATGCAGTATCGGGGGATCTCTCCAGGACTGAGTCTCACGGTACGAGGGTACTTTCTTTCTTTTCTCCCTCGTTACATTCCAGGAAGTGTCTGGGGGTACTGGAGCCGAAGCGAATGGCTGAAGCAGTATTGCGGCATCAACTATACCGACTCGGCCCTGGTTTCCGTTCTTGAAACTCTGGCGCTTGTGTTGACAGCAATTGCAGTTGCCGGTGGGTGGCTTTCTCTTCGCGTGGAGGGATTGGGCGGTTTGGCGCTTGGTCTGGCCTCCGCAGGGATGCTCATATTCACCTGGTTAGGCTTACCACGTCTGGTATTCTGGTTTGGCCAGCGGCGGGGTGGAAGTAACCCGCACAGCGGAGGTTCCGCCCCATTCCATGTCTGGAGTGCGGTTGTCGTGCTCTACATCATCCTGTGGGTTCTCCATGGCGGTTCCATCTACTTTGTCAGCCAGGCAGTCCTGTTCGTTCCCCTCGTGGATCTGCCGGGAGCGGTATTCGTCATGAGCGCGGCCTGGCTCATCGGGTTCATCGCTATTGCAGTGCCGGCCGGGATTGGCGTGCGAGAGTTGACCCTCGCAACGCTCCTGTCCAGTCAGTTTGGTCTGCTCCCCTGGCAGGCAGGTCTCGTGGCGGTCGCCTCCCGGCTGGTCGTGATCCTGGCCGAGGTTGAATGGCTGCTGGTTGGTATGACGCTCCACGTCTACGTCCGATGGAAGGCTTCTGAAGAGGGCTAATCACCCGCTTGTGGTATTGATTCCTTCGACTCTTCCTGATATAAAGCGCATGTATTACATGCTATCTCTATCGTTCAGGAGAACCGAACATGCGAAGCAAAACGCGGATCGTATCGGCAATTGTGCTGGCTGTGGCGCTTGCCTTAGTCGCCAGCGCATCCAGTCTGGCGCAGTCTACGACCAAGCAACTGACTACGAACTTTACGCTGGTCAATCTGGGGAGCGCGGCTGCTACCGGAACAATCAGTTATATCAAGCCGGATGGGACGTCCTGGGGTAGCGAGAGTTTCAACATCCCCGGCAACGGCGGGCAGGCAATCTTCCGTCAGTATGACCCTCCAGGGAGTCCCGGCAATCCCAATCTGACAAGTGGATCAGGCTCGGTGATGGTTATGGCCGATCAGCCTCTCGGCGCAGTCGTACAGATTCTAGCCCGTGGTCAGAATCCGACGAGTAGTGGCGCCTATGCGGGTCTTTCTGCAGGAGCCTCTTCGTTCTACGTCCCCCTCGTGGCGAAGAACCTCACCACTGCTACCGGCACAGGCAATTCCCAGATTGTCGTCCAGAATACGGGCGGCTCACCTACCGCCGTTCAGTTCCAGTTCATTGGAGGCGGTAGCACCTATACGTATACGTCTCCCAATGTTGCACCGAATGCATCGTTCACCTGCGATCTCACCACTGCGTGCGGTACCAGCGCCGGTGTGCCCAACAACTGGTCTGGCTCTGCTGTAGTGAATGCGACTGCCTCTGGCGGAACAATCGCTGTCGTTTCCAACTTCTTCACCGGCGATGCACTGCAGACCTTTAACGCCTTTAGCGTCACATCGCCGAAGACGAAGTGGTTCGTGCCGCTGTTTACGTCAAAGTTGCCCAACAGTCTCAGCACTCCTATCGCTATCCAGAACTTGAGCGGGAGCACGATCCCGGCAAATAGCATCCAGGTTGTGTGCACACCCGATGCTGGCGCTACAGGTTTCACCAATATTACAATGACTAATCCCGCTCCTGTCGACAATAATGCGTCGTTCTTCGTCAATCCTGTTACGGATGGGTCAATCCCAACAGGTTTCTTCGGCTCGTGCGTGATCACAGCGCCAGCCAACGTGGTCGCTTTCGTCCAGATGCGGTTTATCGCTACCGGAGAAGCAGCTGCCTATGAGGCGATTCCCGATGGGGGGACGGATACGAAGGTGATTATCCCGCTGGTCGCCAAGCGCCTTCCGAACGGTTTTTCGACAGCAGTGACTATCCAGAACCTGAGCAGCTCCGCTGCGACTGTGACTTTGAAGTACACCCCGTCGAGCGGCTCCCCGATTACAATCCCAGGTGTGACCATTCCGGCTAACGGCAGCTTGATCCAGAATCATCGCATTGAGTCAGGAACCGGAGCTGTTCCGCAACTTCCTAACGGTTGGGTCGGCACGTTGACGGTGGAGTCCAACACCCCCGTTAATGCCTTCGTCCAGCTCACTTTCCAGAGATCCATCAATCCCAATTTGCCAGGTGGGGACAACTTTATGGCTCATAACGCCTTCACGCAGCCATAGCGATAACCTTTTAGAGGACGGGCCGGCCGGTTCTGCGCTGCAAATGCCACGGCCGGTTTGTCCTTTTCCATTTCTTTCCAATGTCGCCGGATAAGCCATAAAGTTGAGATTCCGACTTTACTTGCGGCGGGTCAAAGACGTGGTCCTCGCAGGAACTGGTGGCTCTGGCTGTGTTATGGAACACAAGGAGGCTGTGATGAAATCATACGTGGGGGCTTTGAGACTGCTTGTGTGTTTGCTCATCCTTGCGGTTTCTGCCTGCGCTGCACCTTCCTCTACCGAATCTCCCTCTCCGACTGGATCGCCCCGTGGAGAACTCACCCCCATGCAAGGCGAGCCTTTGCCCGCATCTTCCCAGGATCCGCCTGAACCCGGTCCGGGTAAAGCCGCAATAAGCGGCGTTCTCTACACATTTACCGGTAAAGGTCCTATTCCGGGGACTCTTTTCTACCTGACCCCTGCCGGGGATCAGTCTACGCCCCCTCCTGCACTGATGGGTATTCGGGAAGAGAATAAGGACGTCAGTGGTCAGTCCGATAACCAGGGGAGAATCGTTTTGAACAACATTCCGCCCGGACGTTACTATCTTGCGGTCTGGGCGCCGTATAACTGGATTCTGGCGGTTGAGTCAGATGCGGACTCAACCCCGCGCCTGATCGTATTGGAACCCGATCAGCGTGTCAATCTGGGGGTGATTTATCTCTCCTGGCCATAAGTCAACATTAACAGGCATGCATACTTCGTTCGACTGTTCCTCAGAGCGTGATCAAAAACGAACATCTCGGATAAAGCCGATTCAGGAGCATTGCGATCGAACCGAGATAAAGGAAGGCTTCGCTTGATTCTGGGTTGCGGTTGTATTCCTTGCTCGCCAACCGATTGCGTCCCGCCCACGAAATCGAGTGTTCCATCACCCATCGCTTCGGAATGACCGCACATCCCGTTTGTCCGGGCGGTTTTTCAATACTATTCAGCGTATCGTCGTGTTCTGTTGCATCCATTCATTTAACCCTTGTTTGTATCCTTCATCCACCCGAATCTCTTGCATCCGAGGAAACGATTGATGATGTGCGGTCAAAAGCCATTCCGCGCCTTCTGTATCCGAAATGTCTGCCGGATGCACGAGCACACGCAACAAGAACCCATTGGTGTCAACCCAGAATTGCCGTTTGCGCCCATTGATCTTTTTTCCCCCCATCGTAGCCGCGTTCTCCGCCTGCTTCGGTCGTTTTGACGGATTGGGAGTCCAGGACGCTGATGGACGGCTCCGGGTCGCGATTCAACGCTTGTCGCGCCAGTTTGCGCAAGGTATCATTGATTTTGATGAATGTTCCATCACGATTCCATGTGTCGAAAGAGGAGCGAACGGAACGCATCGGCGGAACATCCGCCGGAAGCATGCGCCACTGGCAGCCCGTGCGATGTTTGGAGAGCAGCGCGTTGACGATCGCGCGGCGATCAATGTCGGTCGGGCGGCCGCCGTTGGGTGACGGGGTGAC
>Ga0197142_1003308_pt1 | contig 13611 bp, 13 predicted proteins | sample GBS60_MetaG_FD_148614 | JGI IMG/M metagenome (GOLD analysis project Ga0197142, IMG submission 148614) | Sediment microbial communities from Great Boiling Springs, Gerlach, Nevada, United States - GBS 60_MetaG | ecosystem: Environmental > Aquatic > Thermal springs > Hot (42-90C) > Sediment... | reverse complement strand
CCATGATCTCGCTGAAGAGCCCCTTCACGCCCCCCAGGGAGCGAAAGACCGCCATGGCCCGGTCAGGGAGGTTGAAGACCCTCTGGACGTACTCGTCCTCCCCCTGCACCCGGAGGAGGAAGACCCACGTGGTGTTCTGCACGATGCGCCCGGCGCTTTCCCCGGTGAAGTCCTGGAGGCTTTGGGTGATGGACCAGATTCCCCCACCCAGGTGGCGGAAGCGGCGGTAGAGCTCCTCCACCAGACTGGCGGCGTAGGGGTTCTTGAACACCTTCCAGGCCTCGTCCAGAACCACCAGGAGGTTTCGCTCCTCACCCCGCCTCTTCCCCTCCGAGGCCCGCTTCCAGATGAGGCCCGCCATGAGCATGGTGCCCACCACGTCTAGGCCCTCGTAGGCGTCCAGGCCCTCGAGCTCGTAGCACACCACGCGGGCGCTCTCCACGGGGACGCTGGTGGGGCGGTCCACGAAGCTCCCCATGGGGCTATCCCCGGTCCAGGACTGGAGCCTCAGGGCCAGGCTCCGGGCCACCTCCTTCTCCGAGGGGGAGACCCCCCGCCCCCCGATCTCGTCCAGGGTAAGGAGGGTGCGCACCAGGTCGGACAGGGTCGCCCCCAGGTAGCGCTTCTCCTCGGTACCGTCCGGGCCGATGTCCACGGTGGTGGCCCGCTTGTAGGTCTGCTCGATGGCCGCCTCCAGGATGGCGTTCTCAATGGCCTCCTGGGTGCGGTCGTCCCCGGCGGGCACCATGGCCCGGAGGATCTTCAGGAGGTCCCCCTTCTTCTCCGGGGTGGGCTCCACCTGGCCCTCCTCGAGGTCAAAGGGGTTCACGGAGGTCCCAGCCCCCGGCCTGATCTCCACGAGGGCCCCTCTGAAGGCCTCCACCAGGGCTTGGTAGTTCTTTCCCCGGTCTAGGATGACCACGCTCACCTTGTCGTCCTTGAGGAGCTCGGAGAGGAGGTACTGGAGGGCGAAGGTCTTCCCGCTCCCCGAACCCCCCACCACGATCCCGTTGTAGTTGCGCATCCGCTTGTCGAAGGGGTCCACGTAGACCAGGGCCCCCTGGCGGTTCTTGAAGAGGGCCACGGGCCTGGGGCTCCCCCTCCAGGCCCCCGTGGTGGGGAAGAAGTGGGCGGCGTTGGTCTCCAGGAGGTAGACCCTTTCCTCGGCCACCCCCCCGGAGAAGGGGGCCAGGGTGAGCCAGGGAGTGAGGAGGCCGTTTCTGAGGACCCGGAAGGGGTTCCCGGGCACCTTGGACAGCTGGCTCATGGCCTGGGAGATGCGCCCCTCGAGGCCCTCCCGGCTCCGGTCCAGAAGGACCAGGCTCGCCCCCACCTGGAAGACGTGATCCCCGGTCTGGGAGATGTGGGTGATGGCCCCCTCCGTCTCCGCCTGCCCCACCCGCACGTTGGGGTCCACGTAGGTGCCCGACTGGCTGGCGGAGTAGTACCGCCTGGCCCTGGCCTTGAGCGCCCTCAAGGCCAGCTCGTGGGGCTCGTGGAGGAAGTCCATGACCAGGTAAAAGCGGCTCCCCCCCGCCAGGGCCAGCACGTCCCCCATCTCGGCGTAGGTCTCGTCGGGCACGGTGTACATGGAGACAATGCCCGCCCACATCCCCCCCACGTACAGGGCGTCCCGGTAGCTGTTGTCCACCTCGCTCTTGGCCAGCTGGGCCCTGAGGGTGGGCGGCCTCAGGGACGGGATGCGCCGGATGGCCTCCCGGGGATAGCGCTGCCAGGTCTGGCGGTACTGAGGCGCTTCCGAAAGGGCCAAGGCGGGGTTCAGGTACCGGTAGGCCAGGGCGAATATCTCCTGGTCCCCCAAGGGGAAGGCCCGGATGCGGTAGGCGGTGGCGATCTGCGCCACGCGGTCCCGTATGCGCTTGGCCTCGGCCACCACCTCCTTCCACTCCTCTGGGGTGAAGGGCACGCGCCGCCTCTTAGAGCGCGGTTTCCCGAAGAGCACGGTGAGGTAGACCCGTTTCTCCAGAATCTCTTCCTGGTTCCACCGCGCCCACCAGGCCTCAGCCCGCCGCTGGTGCAGAAACCGAGCGGTGGGGTCGGAGGGCCGCCAGCTCTCCCCGTAGAGCTGAACCCTGGAAGGGTGGGCGGGAGAGACCTCCACGATGAGCCTGGCCCGGGTTCCCTCGGGCACGCCGGAGCGCAGCAGGCTCTTCACCACCGCCACAAGACCCTCGATATAGGCCGTGTGGACGAAGAGGGTGGGGGACATCTCTAGGCCCACCCCCAGCTCCACCCGGCCGTCGTTCAGGACCATGAGGCCGTCCTGGATCTCCCAGTAAGGCAGAAGCGCGGTGAGGGAGTCCTCCCGCGCCCTAGCAAAGGGACTACCTCTGGAAACGCTCGTCATAGATCAGCGGGGTGGTGTCCTCGTCCCTATCGGGCCTGTAGCGCTCCTTCTGGGTGAGCCACGCTATCTCCTGCTGGAGGCTGGCCCCGGGGAACATGAGCCTGAGCCGGTCGGAGAGCTTGACGGCGGCGAAGCCCAAGACCCCCGCCAGGACCAGGCCCAGGGCCGGGTGTGGCAGCGTCCCTCCCAGCTGGAGCCCGAAGACCATGGCCACCATGGCCAGGAAGAGCTGCCACATCTCCAGGCCCAGAAGGGTCAAGGGCTGGTAAAGCCGCCACACCCGGAGCCTGAGCATCGCCCCTCCTTAGATGACCCCGTTGCAAGCAGGGGGAAGGGTATCGCTGGGGTTGATGAAGATCTTGGCGAAGGCGGGAGCCGCGGCCACGATGATGCCCCCTACCCCCGCGCCGATCATGAGGGGCATGGCGTTCCGCCCGCCGATGGCCAGGCTGATGCCCCCGATGGCGAACATGAGGACGATGATGCCCAGGCCGATGGGCCCCTTCAGGTACTTGATGATGGTGCAGAGGGCCCCGGTGACGTTGTTGAACGCCTGGTCCGCCTGCGCGTGGGCCACGCCACTCATGAGCAAGACGCTAACCAAAAGCCCCAGAACCAAGAACCTCCCGTGCTCCGTGCCTAAGAACGCCCGCACCTTGTTCAGAACCTTCATCCTCCTTCCTCCTTGGGTTGTGCCAAATAGCCCTAAGCCTCAAGCCTCTAAGCCTCCTACCAAGAGTTCGCCGTGGGCTCTCACCCCCTTTATGGCATCACACGATTGCCAGTATAGCACAAAGCCCGCCTTCTATGGCAACATGGGGGCATGAGGCTGGACCCAAACATCCGTCGGCAGGTAGAGGCGAAGCTCAAGCGCCCCCTTCCCGAGCCCGACGAGCCCGAGTTCTACCAGCTGCTGGAGGAGCTGCGGGTGCAAGACCCCGAGACGGCGGCCCTCCTGGAGGAGGGCATCCAGTTTGAGCAGGTGAAGTCCCCGGAGGACGAGGTCAAGCAGGAGGTCAAAAGACGCGCCTTCCTGCGGGACCTGGCGAATCGGCTCTTCCGGCGGTACGACGAGCTCACCGGGGAGTGGGTCCCCTCGAGGCCCAAGCAGATCCTCTGGGGGATGCTGGCCCTCATGGCCATCCCAGTCCTCATGTGGGGCCTGGGCAACCTGGGAGGCTCCAATCCCAGGCCGGCCCAGGCCCAAGCCCAGGCGGCTCAGACCGAAACCGCGCGGGCCCAGCCCTCCCAGGGCATCCAGCCCCCGCTCCCGGCTCCACCTGAGCAGAAGGAGGCTACGCCTGCGGATTCCCCTTCTGGGTCCGGCGGGGAACCCCAAAGCGGCTCTGGCGAGAGCCTTGGGGGCCCTTCCGCAAACCCCCAGGCTGCCGGGGAGACCATCCCGCCGCCCCCAATCCCTGCGGCGGGCGGGGAGGTGCCGCCCCCACCCCAGACCACGGGCTACGCCGCCTCCGGCACCTACACCGCCCAAGCCCCTCAAGAGGTGGCGGGACCCCCTCTCACGGTCTACGTGGCCGGCCAGGCCCAGGGTCAAGCCGCGCTCCAAGCGGCGCCTCTTCTGGCCTACGCCCGTCAGGCTCAGGCCCAGGGCGAGGGCACGCAGCCGGCTGGTATGACCCTCTCCGTGCAGGCCCAGCCTGCCCAGGCCCCCGCCATGACCGCCTACCGCCTCGAGGGGCAGCGGGAAGCGGGCCAGGTGCCCCCTGTGGCCTCCTTCGTGGCCTACCGGGCCTCCCCCGCTCCCGCGCCTCTTTCGCCGTCCGCCTCTCCATCCCCCGCTCCCGGGCAGCCTTCTGGCGCTGCCCCTCAGTACTTCGCCGAAGCCTTCCCCGAGGTCTTCGGCCAGGGCCAGCCTGGGGCACCCTCCCCGGCCCCTCCCGCTCCCTCCGCGAGGTCCGCTCCCAATACCCCCCCCACGGCTCCCGTCTCCGAAACCCCGTACCCGCCGGGCACCCGCCTACCGGGTCGGCTGGCGGTGAAGCTGGTGGTCCCCGAAGGGGAGGAGGTTCCCGTGGCGGTGGAGGCCCAAGACGGGAGCGTGTTCCTGGGCAAGGCCAGGCTCTCCCCCACCCGCCGGGTGGAGCTCTCCCTGGACCAGGCGGTCCTGGCGGGGCGAACCCTCTCCCTGAGGGCGGTGGCCCTGGGAGGGGACATGGCCCAGGGGCTACCCGCCCAGGTGCGGGAGGAGGCCCCTTCCCTGGTGGCGGACCTGGTACGGGGCTCCCTCCGGGGCCTCTCGGACTACGTCCGGGCCAGGAGCCAGCAGACCACGATCACCACCACCCCGGGAGGTGGCACCGTGGTGCAGCAAGGCCAGACCCCGCCCCTAGAGCTCTTCCTGGGGGCCGCGGCGGCGGACCTTTTCGCCGTGCCTCAGGGCACTCGGGCCGTGGTGCGGGTTGCGGAAGTGGCTGAGGGCACGCCCCTCACCGTCTTGGTCCTGGGGCAGTAGGGGGCGGCATGGCGGCCATCCACCCGTTTCTCGTGGACAGGGTTTGGACCGAGGGGCAGGTTGAGCGGTGGGGCCTTCCCAGGCCCGTGGAAGCCCTGGAGGTGGGGGGATACGTGGGCCTCACCTACTTCCGCAAGCCTGTCCCTGTGCGCTTCTATGTGCACGAAAGCTTGCGCCACCTCCCCCTCACCGCCCTGCGCCACCTGGCTGGGGTGGCGGAGCTGCGCCTCCGCTTGGGGGTCCCACCAGACCCAGAGGTCTGGCGGGTAAGCCTCAAACAGGTGCACCCGATAGACGAACCTGACGGGGTCTGGCTCACCCCCAGGGGCCCCGTGGCCGTGGAGTACGACGCGGGGGGATACAGCCGGGACCGGATCAGGGCCAAGGGGGAGGCCTTCGCCCTGCGCTTCGTGGGCCAGGTCTGGGGAGCGCCCATCCCCGAGAGGGTCCGTACCCTCCGGGGTTTCCTACCCCCCTTGGCCCAGGTGGTGGTGGCCCCGTGGAACTGAGGGTGGGGTATGGACCAGAGGCGGAAGGACAGGCAGGACGCGAATCGCTTTCGGGCCGCCCTAAGGCATGGGCTTGACCTGGGAAAGGTCCTGGAAGTGGTCTTTGGGGGAAGGGAAGAAGCCCTCTCTGGGAAGAGGGTCAGCGCCGTGGCGGCCTTTAGGCGCCTGGAAAGGGCGGTCCGACTCGGCCGGGTTCACGCCAAGGTGAAGGGCAGGAAATACCTCCCCCTGAGCCTCCTCAAGGGGCTCGTGGGGGAAGGGTACCTCCGGGTCGAGCGCCTGGAGCTAAAGCCCCACCAAAAGCGGCGAGAGCTCAAGGCGGTGCCCGATCCCAGACTGGCGGGCACCGCCTACCTGCTCACCCGGAAAGGGAGGGCTACCCTCGAGGGGCCCAGTTCACCTGCCGCAGCTCAACCCCCTGACGGGCTTCTCCCCAGGACTGGGCGTGTAGGGGGGCGGTGGCCCCATGAAGGTGCAGGGGCCGTATCCCCCGGTGAGGGAGCGCACAAAGGGGTAGAAAGCGGCGGTGTATCCTCCCCGCCCGTTAGGGATAGGGGCCAGGAAGCCCGCGAGAAGCAGGAGAGCGATGAGGGACCACTTAGCCCGGCGTAGGTCCCCCATGAGGACCCGGTAGCCCAAGAGGACCACGGCCAGGACCACCGTGGCGAAGACGAAGGCCACGGTGGGGGTCAGCAGGCAAACCGCGCGGGCCATGGTGCACAGCAGCTCATTCATAGGGGTTCAGCACCCAGGGGAAAGGCCCACAAGGCTTATCAACCTCGGAGCGTGGTAGGCGAATATCCCTCCTAGGACCGCGGCGATGAGGTAGAGGACGCCGCGGTCCTGCTCTCCAATGGCGATGAGGGCCCCACCCAGGATCACTCCAAAGGTGGCCACCGCCAGGATGAGCGCGCCGGGAGGATACAGGCTGCAGATGGCGCCCCTTATGATCTCGTCTACACCCATACGGGCCTCACCTCCACCCCTTTCGCCCTTTTGAGGGCCGGAAGCCGCCCCTCTGGGGCCACCACCACCACCTGGTCCACCGCTCGGAGGAGCTCCCGCCCTGCCAGCCTCCCCTCCCCCACCAGGGCCACCACCAGCGCCGTCCGGCCCTCCTTCTCCAGGAGGGCTTTGGGCCTGCGGCCCCGGTCCATGAGGACCAGGCGGTATCCCTCACCCTGAAGCCTCTCCGCTTCCCGGCGCACGCAGAGGAGGTCCTCCAGGGTGCTGGGCCTGGGGGTGTAAAACCGGGTCAGGCCCAGGGCCCTCCGCCCCTGGGACCCAGGCACCAGCACAGGGCCAAACCGGGTAGGCACCGGCTTGAGCACCCAAGCCTTCAGGGCCTTCTCCACCAGGGGTCCGTACCGCTCCTGGGCCTCCTCCAGGGTAAAAGGCCCCTCGGTCCAGGGGGCCAAAAGCGTGAGGACTTCTTCCTTGGACAACCTCATCGCCCCGGCTGAACCTCCAACGTGGTGCCCAAGAGGGTCCTCTCCAGCACGAAGGAGCGGCCGGGGCCCAGCTCCACTCCCCGCCACCGGAGGAGGAGCTCTCCGGGCTTGGCTCCGTGGACCACGATGACCCCGCTCTGCCCCTCGCCAGGCTGCAGAACCGCCTTCAGGGGATCCCGCCGCACCTCCACCCTCAGGGGTTTCCCCCCCTGGAGGACCTGGAGGTCGTTCAGGGCGAAGCTGACCGGGTAGCGGCCCTGGTTCTCCAGGTTGAAGAAGACCGCCACCTTCCCCGAGGCGTCCGAGGGGGCCTGCACCGTGGTCACGAAGGCCACCCTGGGCTCCGGTTGGGAAGCGGACCTGGCCGGGGCCTGAGGAGCGGCGTCCTTAGGGGCCGAAGGGGGAGCGGGCGCGGCCGGCTGGGCGGAAACCGGGGCGGAGACACCGTAGGTAGCCCCTTTTTCCCGCTTCAGGAGGATCTGGTAGCGCCTGGGGTACTCCCCGGGGCCGATGCGCACCGTGAAGAGGAGGGTCCTGCCCCCCACCTCCACGATGAGGTCCGTGGTGCCGGTCTTGACGGGGGTGGGACCAGCTGCGGTGCCCAGGAGCCCCGCCGACACAAGGAGTCGGCTCCCACCCCCTTCGATCCGCAAGAGCTCCCGCTTGGCGCTGAAGGCCGCGTCCACGGTGTCCCAAAAGTCCAGCACCGTGGTGAAGCCTGGGGAGACCTCTATGGTCCCCGGGGACTTGACCAGGTCCTCGGCGTAGTAGGTCTTGAGGACCACCTGGGCCTGGGCCGCGCCTACAAGGAAGGCCAGCGTCCAAAGGGCTCGCTTCATAGCCCTTATGTTGCCATAAAACACCTTTCTCGGCAACTCACGATTGCCGTTCAGGGAGGAGACCGTCCCGGAAGAGGGCGAGGGCCCCGAGGCCCACGAGCGCCATGGGGAAGGGTGCCATCAGGCCCTCGAGGCCCGGCTCGGACACCACGCTCAGGAGGAGGCCCACGGGCGGCAACCAAAAGAAGGCGTCCCCCCAGACCAGGGCGTAGAGGCGGGCCGCCTCCCCCATGGGCAGGGGTCTGTAGCCGGCCAAGACCCCATAGAGGGCGGGCAAAAGGGCCCAGGCCAGGCCCGCCCCCAAGCCGTGGAGGGCCCCCAGGCCAAACGCGCCGAGGAGGGCGGAGAGGGCCAGCCCCTGGAAGATGAGGCTGAACCCCACCGCGTACTCTTCCTGGGAGCCCCCCTCCCGGAGAAGCCGGTCCTGGAGACTCAGGAACCACAAGGCGGGAACCACGGCGGCCACGCCCACGAGGCCCCCAGTGAAGGCGGCGTAAAGGATGGGGGGGATGGCGAGGAGGAGAAGGGGCGAGGGGTAGGGCGGGGCTGTCTTAGCTACATGAGGCTCTAGGGCGGCTTCCTTTGTAGCTAAGACCTGGCCTACCCGGGCCCCCTCCCCCTCTTTGCCCACCACCGCGTTTCTGAGACGCACCTCCGGCCTCTCCCCTTCCCCCCGGAGGAAGGCGGCGAGCCGCCCCACCTCTTCGGGGGAGAGGGTGCGGGGTAGCCTCTGCAGGTAGGCCTCGAGGTCGGCCACGTGCCTGACCCCCTGGTGGTACCCCTCCCGATAGCTCCCCACCACCAAGGGCACCACGGGGAGGGCGAGGCGGGCGTAGGCCTCCCGCCCCAGGGCCTCGGCCTTCCGCGCCTCCTCCGCCAAGGCGAACACTCCCGCCTCGGAAACCAGGAGGTGCCCTTCGCCGAAGGGGACGAACTCCACCCTCACGGGGTTCATTCTATACACCTCCTTCCAGGAAAGCCTCCGCCACTCGGGCTAAAACCTCCTTGCGAAGCGCTTCCCGCCCTCTTTCGGAGGCCACCTCGCAAGCGTCTCCGCCCTCGAGGGGGGGCAGGAGGTAGCCCCCGAGCTCCGCCTGCCACCTCTCCCCCGCCTTCCTCCCCGCCTCGTCCCCGTCCAGGAGGAGAAAGGTGGGCCTCCCATCGGGTTGGGGTAGGGTACCGCCCACCCCGGCCACACCCACCACGTCCAGGAGGTCCCCCACGGCCAGGTACAGGGCCACGGCGTTGAGCTCCCCCTCCACCACGAGGAGGGCGTTCCGGTGGCCGAACCCAGGGCCGTACCAGGGCGGCGTGCCGCTTCCCCGGGTGAGGTAGCGGTAGCGCTGGCCGTCCCTGGGGTGCAGGTGGCGCACCTTGACCGCCACCACCCGCCCTTCGGGGTCGTAGATGGGCACGAGGAGGTCCCCCTCCGGGGTGATGCCCATGCCCAGGAGGACCGCCTCCTCCAGCCCGATCCCCCGCCCCTCCAGGACCCTGGGCAGGGCCTTCTCCCCTCTGAGACGGGCCTGGGCTTCGGCCAGGGCTTTTTCCAGGTCCACGGGGGGCCTGGCCCTGGGCCTCCCCCGCCTAGGGGGCCTGGGAAGGTCCGGCAGAGGCCTCTCGCCAAGCAGGATGGCCACCGCCTCCTCCTTGCTGAGGCCCGCGGCCAGGAGAAGGTGGTAGGCGTTGCCGCTCTGCCCGGTGGCGTGGTCCCGGAAGAACCACACGCCCCGGGCCCGGAAGAGGGAAAGGGACGGCTTCCGGTCTCCCCGCCAAACAGCCCGGTAGAGGCCGGGCCTCCCCGGCCTGGCCCCCGACTCCGGCCAAAGCCGGGCCACCAGGTCGGGGAGGTCCACGCTCTCTATGGCCTGGGTAAGCCTGTCCACGCCCCTCCCCGCGGGGCCGCCAGGCCCCCTAGTCCACGATCTCCGGGTCCAGGACCGCTTCCAGCAGGACGGGCAGGCCGCTGGCCCGCTGCAGGACCACCCAGATCATGGGCCCGTCGGGGTCGTGGATAAAACGCACCTCCGCGTGCAAGGTAGATGGGGGCATCTCCTCCAGGTGGGTGCTCTCAAAAGCCTCCAACTCCTCTCTGGCGTAATCCTCTAGAGCCGCCATGGGCACCACGGCGGCCTCGAGGGGCTGGATCACGGTCCCGTTGCCGCTATGCATCAGCCCCTTGAGGGTGTGGGTGCTCACCACCACGGCGAGCCGCTCCGAGGAAGGCGAGAGCCTGAACGCCGTGTAGCCGGTTGTGGGCCTACTCACCTTCACCATGGCCCCACCGTACTGGCCCGGGTTCACAACGGCTCACAACGGGAAAAGGCGCCCGAAGGCGCCTTTTTGGTGGAGGTGGGGGGAGTTGAACCCCCGTCCGAAGGTCCCTACAGCGGGCTTCTACGCGCGTAGCCCCACCTTCAAGTGTCCCCCTGGCTTGGCCTAGGGGCGGGCGGCCAGGGGCGAGTCCCCTTGGGTTTCGCCTGGGGTTAGGGGACGTGGCCCCAGACTAGCCGGGTTTTGTGTCCCCGCTACCGATGAGCCCCCGGCAGGGCTATCGGGCGAGGTCGCGGGCGTTAAGCCGCGAGACGAAGAGCAGGCTTGTTGGCCTTTGTGGTTTTGCGGGTTTTTACGAGGCCACCCGCACCTCGGCGCGCAACCCTGCCTTCGGCGACCCCCGTCGAGACCGTTCACCCCCGGGAATAGGACCCTCTAGGGCGAGTACTATGATACCAAATGCCGCGGGTTGTTGCCATAGAAGCACCAGCGGGGTATGGAAAGACCACCTATCTGGCCACCCTGCCTGGGGCCTGGGTGGGGCTTCTGCCCGGGGAAGGCGCTCCGGAAGAGGTCTTGCGGCTATCGTACCGCGCGCTCTTGGGCCAGCCTCCCCCGCCCGGTCCCCCCGCCAAACTGATGCGGGCCCTCCTAGACGAGCTGTCCAGGCGTTCCGAGTTCCACCTTCGGGTGGACGATGTCCACCATCTCACGCCTGAGGGAGCGGACTTCCTCTTGGGCCTCCTCCAACACCCAGGCGCACGCCTGTACCTGGCGGGGCGGGACCTCCTCCCCTTCCGCCTTCTTCCCCGCCTCGTCGCCTCGGGAGAGGCCGAGGTATGGGGTCCAGAAGAGCTCCTGGCCCGCACGGGATTCAGGCCCCGGCCCTTGGAGGAAGAGGTGGAACGTCGACTGTCCGCCATGCCCCCTGAGGAGCGTGAGGCTCTGGTATCCCTGGCGGGCCTCCCTTTCTGGCGGGACAAGGACTTGGAGGATAGGGGGCTTTCCTACCATCTCCTCGTGGCCGTCCATGGCCTTCCCATTCAGAGGTCTCAGGGCGGCAGCTACTGGCCCCACGATGCCCTCAAGGAAGCCCTTCTGGCCCGGGCGGACGAATCCGTGCTCGCGCGAAACGCCCGGGCCCTCGAGGCCATCCACCCAGAGCAAGCTGCCCGCCTCTACGCCCTCGCCCAGCGCCCGGAGGAGGCGGTCCGCCTGGCCCTGCCCCGGGCCAAGACCTGGCTGGAGGAAAGCCGGTGGCCGGAGGTGGTGGCCTGGCTTGGCCCCCTCCCTGAGGACAGCCTGGGTCCCCTGAGAAGCCTCCTGGCCCTGGCCTACCTGGAGCGGGGGGAGTCAGCGAAGGCCCTCCGGCTGGCAGACAGGGAGGACAGCCTCGCTCTCGTGGTGCGGGCCCTGCACGCCTTCCGCTTGGAGAAGGTAGCCCAAGCCAAAGACCTGGCCACCCAAGCCTTAACCCGGGCCACCTGCCCCCTGGAGAGGGTCCTGGCCGCCCGGGTGGCGCTGGCGGCTCGGCACGAACTCGGGGAAAGGGTGGAAGAAGAGGTGGTGGCCCTCCTTTACGAGAGCGCCCCTTTCCCCGCGCAGCATCTGGCGGCGCGCTCTTTGCAGCTCTACATCAGTCCCAACTACAGCGTGGCCAGGGAAGGGTTGGAGTTTTCCCTGCACGCTGGGTATCCCCACCGGGCCGTGGCCTTCTTGCAGGTCATGGTTCGGTCCCTCTTCCGTGAAGAGGGCTCCCCCGAGGAGGTCCTGGCCACCTCGGAGCGGGTCTTGGCCGAGGGGCACCGGGGTACCCGGTTCGTCCTGCCCTACGCCCACGCGGAGCGGGCCCACGTCTTCGTCCTCCTGGGCCAGCTCCAGAGCGCCGTGGAGGAGCTGGAGCGGGCCATGGACGAGGCCCTCCTGTGGCCTCTTTGGAATGTGTGGCGGTCCGCCATGGAACTCCTCGTGGAAGTGCGCCTGGCCCAGGGGCTCCTGGCCGAAGCTAAAACCTTACTGAATGCCCTCGAGGCCCGCGCGAAAGAGGTGGGCTTTGAGCCCCCCAAGCTCCACACGGCCCTCTGGCACCTCTTCAGTGGGAGGCCAGACCTGGCCAGGCCGCTCCTGGGGGAAGTTGCCAAAAAACCCGACGAGAACGGCCTTTTGGCCTTGGTCCTCCTGGGGCGGCCCGTGGCTGAGGAGGCCAGGGTCAAGGTGGGTCCAAGCCTGCGTCTCCTCCGCCTCTCCCCATGGTACGGACCCGTTCTTTCCCTAAGGGAAAGGGCCCTCCTCCTCCCCGGGCAGGAACCCGTTCGGCTCACGGAGGTGGAGACCCTGGTCCTCCTGGGCCTCCTGGACGGACCGGCCACGCCCAGTGAGCTGGCGGAAAGGGTCTACGGGGACGAAGGGCGGGCCCACGCTGTCCACACCGCCCTCCATCGGTTGCGGGCTAAAGGCGTCCCCGTGCGCACCTACGGCCGCCGATACGTCCTGGAAGAGTGCCGGCTGGACCTGGCCCTGGAGCTGGAGGCCGCTCGCTCTATCCCCCACCTGCTTCCCCTGGACCTCCAGTCCCTCCTCCCAGGCGATGAGCCCATCTACGCCTCTTGGCGGGAGCGCTTGCTGGCCCAGGCAAAGGCGGTGGCCCTGGAGTGGGCGCAAAGGGGGAAGGCCATTCCCGGGGCGCACCTCTTGGACCCCGAAGACCCCGAGTACCTGGAGGCGCTAGGGCACAGGGCGGCCCTCGAGGTCCTGAAGGAGGGCGTAGCGTGGCGGTGAGGCTCTACGTGGACGTTTCCTTCGCCGATGGACGCGCCGCTGTGGCGGTGGTGCAAGCGGGGATGGGCCTCATCTACTCGGGCGTTGTCGAGGCAGCGGACGCCAACGAGGCTGAGCTGGCCGGCCTCACCATCGCCGCCCAACTGGCGCCCGAGGGGAGTTGGCTTCATACCGATTCGGGAAGGGTCTGGGCCCTCCTCAGGGGTAGGGTGGGGGCCAGGCCCTCAGAGACACCGCACCTGATCCGCCTGCGCTCGCTCTTGAACGCAAAAGGCTTGGAGTACCGGTTCATTGGCGGCAAGCGCAGGAGGCGAAGGCGGGCCCACAGGAAGCACCACCGCCTGGCAGACACCACGGCCCGAAGCGCCCTTCGCTGAAGCAATAGCGTAATATCGGAGTACCATGCCTAGGACCCCACGCAACCCCCTACCCCCCCGCGTGGCCCGCCTGGTGGAGCGCCGCAAGCAGCTGGGCCTCACTCAGGAAGGCCTCGCCCGTCTGGCGGGCTTTTCCACCAGCCTCATGGCCAAGATCGAGCGGGGGGCCGTGGACCTTAGAAGCCTCTCCGCCCAGCACGTGGTGGGCCTGGCCAAGGCCCTGGGCCTCCCCCTGAACGCCCTCCTGGACGAGGACCTGGAGGGAGGCGACCTGGCCAGACCCCTCCTCCTCCCCGTCTACCGAGCCCCCGACGATCTAGCCCGGGAGGATGTGGAGCGCTTCGCCATCACCCCCGAGCAGGTGCCCCCCGGGGCGGAGGTGGGCAAGCTGGCCTACCTCACCCTTCCCGGCCGGTGGTTCACCACCCTGGACGTCCCCTTCCCCCTCACCCGGAGGGTGCACGTGATGGCGGAGCTCAGGCCCTTGGTCCGGCCCGGAGGGGTCTACGTGGTCCGCCACGGGGAGGGGATGGGCTTCGCCA
>Ga0197142_1003304_pt1 | contig 13619 bp, 17 predicted proteins | sample GBS60_MetaG_FD_148614 | JGI IMG/M metagenome (GOLD analysis project Ga0197142, IMG submission 148614) | Sediment microbial communities from Great Boiling Springs, Gerlach, Nevada, United States - GBS 60_MetaG | ecosystem: Environmental > Aquatic > Thermal springs > Hot (42-90C) > Sediment... | reverse complement strand
CCCTCAAGCGGGCCTTGCCAAACCGATTGTGGTCGGCTCTAAGGACTTCACCGAGCAGTTTATCTTGGGGGAAATGTACGCCTTGGCTCTGGAGGCGGCGGGGTTGGCGGTGGAGCGCAAGCTCAACTTGGGGGGAACGCCGGTGGCCCATGCCGGCCTGCTGAGCGGCGAGATCGATCTCTACCCGGAGTACACCGGCACTGGCCTGCTGACGGTGCTCAAGCTGCCCACCAGCAGCGACCCGGCGGAGGTATACGCGACGGTGGCCCGCGAGTACGAGCGCCAGTTCCAACTGATTTGGCTGGATCCGGCCCCTATGAACAACACCCAGGCCCTGGCCATGACCCGCGCCAGAGCGGCGGAGCTAGGCATCACGACCATCTCAGACATGGTGGCCAGAGCAGGTGAGCTGGTGATGATCGGGCCACCGGAGTTTCAAGCCCGCGAAGACGGCCTGCCGGGGCTGCAAGCAGTCTACGGCGATTTCCGCCTCAAAGCCTACAAGGCGGTGGATCCCGGCCTGCGCTACCAGGGCTTGATCAATGGGGAGGCGGATGTGGCGGTGGCCTTTGGCACCGATGGGGAAATTGCCGCCTTTGACCTGGTGGTGCTCAAGGACGACAAACAGCTTTTCCCCCCCTACCAAGTGGCGCCGGTGGTGCGCAAAGATACCCTGGAAGCCAACCCCGGCATCGCCACCGCTTTGAACGCCCTTTCCCCGTTGCTGACGGATGAGGTAATGCAGCGGCTGAACTACGAGGTGAGCGGCCAGCGCAAGGAGCCGGCAGAGGTGGCGAGAGCTTTTTTGGTGGAGGCCGGTATCTTGAAGGAATAGCCCGTTGCACGAGGCCCCGGTGTGAGCACCCTTGAGTTCGAGCGGGTATCGCTGCGCTTCCCCCACAGTTCCCGTCCGGCTGTGGAGGGGTGCAGCTTTTCTGTGGCCTCGGGCCAGTTGGTGGTCATCCTCGGCCCCTCCGGCTGCGGCAAAACCACCCTTCTGAAAATGGTGAACCGGCTGCTGGAGCCCACTCAAGGACAGATTCGCTTGGATGGGCAGGATATTCGCCGCTTTCCGGTTACGGCGCTGCGCCAGCGTATCGGCTACGTCATCCAGCAGGCGGGGCTGTTTCCCCACATGACGGTGGCCCAGAACGTAGCGGTGGTGCCGCGGCTTTTGGGATGGCCGAAGGAGCGCATCCGCGAGCGAGTGGACGAGCTGCTCACCTTGGTCAACCTGCCCCCCCACGAGTACCGCCACCGCTACCCGGCTCAACTCTCGGGCGGCCAACAGCAGCGAGTGGGGCTGGCGCGGGCGCTGGCCGGGGATCCGGATCTGCTGCTGATGGACGAGCCCTTTGGGGCCCTCGACGCCATTACCCGTGGCAAGCTGCAAGACGAGATCCTGCGCCTGCAGCGGCAACTGAAAAAGACCATCCTGTTCGTCTCCCACGACGTGGAAGAGGCGCTGCGCCTGGCAGATCGCATCCTGGTGATGCAGCAGGGGCGGGTGGTGCAGTTCGACACTCCCTTTCGGCTGCTGACCCAGCCGTCCACCCCCTTTGTCAGAGAGCTCCTGGGGGCAGACGACATGGTGCGGCAACTGAGCGTGCTGCGGGTGGAAACGGCGATGGAGCGGATCCCGCACAACCACCAGATCCAGGAGGGGGCGGTGGTGAAACCCCACGAAACCCTGCGGCGGGCCTTGTCGCTGCTGCTGCGCACGGGGGCGGCGGCTCTCACGGTGTGGGAAGACGGGCGGGCCATCGGCATCGTTACCCTGGACCACATCCGCCATCTGGCCATGCTGGAGGGGGGATCCGCGTGAGCTATCTTCTCCGCCACCCCGGCTTGGTGTGGCAGCTTACCCAAGAGCACCTGGCGATGGTGGCGACGGCCTTGGGGATTGCCCTGGTGTTGGCGCTGCCGCTGGCTTTGCTGGTTCACCACGTGCGCTGGCTGGCCCTACCGCTGATGGGGATCCTCAGCAGCCTGTACACAGTGCCCAGCCTGGCCCTGATCATTTTGCTGGTGCCCTGGTTTGGCCTCAGTGCCCGCTCGGTGGTGGTGGCGATGGTGATCTACACGCAGGTGATCCTGGTGCGCCACCTGTGTGTGGGTTTGCGCTCGGTGGAGCCGGCTCTTTTGGAGGCAGCCAAGGGTCTGGGGATGAACCTCTGGCAGCGGTGGTGGCAGGTGCAGGTGCCGCTCATGCTGCCGGTTGCCCTGGCCGGCTTGCGGCTGGCGGCAATTGTGGCCATTGCCATTGCCACGGTTGGGGCCAAGTTTGGGGCAGGGGGGCTGGGCACCCTGCTCTTCGACGGCATTGCCCAGGCCGGTCGCTATGACAAAATCTGGGCCGGATCCCTGGCCGTGGGATCCCTGGCCTTGGTGGTGAACACGGCTCTGCTGGGGCTGGAGTGGGCGGCCCGCCGCGGCTAAAGGGAGCCAGAGCCTTTTTCAAGCCGCTTGAGACAGCCCCTCTCGCAAGACGGAACCACGGTTTACCCCTACTCTTTCAGAAGGGCCATAGCATGGACGAGAAGCCAAGTACTTCTCCAGGCGAGACATTCCAGCCTCTTGCTACTCGGTGCCGCTTGGAAAGACCATAGCTCTGTAGAGTGAGCCTGACACGACATGGCTGAGCAACCTCCGCCAAGGGAGTGGCCTTCTCGCAGCGATTGGGAACTGATGGAGGCTATCCAAGAGAGGCAAGGGGCAGCGCTGGGGGTGCTCTACGACCGGTATGCCGGCTTGGTCTACGGGCTGGCCCTTAGGATCTTGGGCCATGTGGCCGAGGCGGAAGACCTAACTCAGGAAGTGTTCGTCACCCTGTGGCGAAAGCCTAGCTACGATTTGCATCGGGGATCCGTGAGCAGTTTTTTGTGTGCGTTGACCCGTGCGCGAGCCATTGAGCGTCTGCGCTCCCAGGACAGCCATCAACGTTTTTTGAAACACTGGCAACCCCTGCTCGCCGCCGATGGCAGGGCTCCGATCCCTCTTGAGCAGGTTTCCCTCGAGGAGCGAAGGCAAGCAGTGCAGGAGGCCCTCGGCCAACTGCCGGAAAGCCAACGGCAGCTCCTGGAGTTGATCTACTACCAGGGGTTGAGCCAGGCGGACATTGCCCAACACTGGGGGATCCCGCTGGAGACGGTTAAAACCCGAGCTCGCCAGGCCCTCTGCAAGTTGCGGGGATCCCTGCGCCCCCTCATGAGGTTTTGAGTTGGGTTCTGTTGTCTGGATGGCCATGACTGAATCCGCCCCCCCATCTCCATGTGAACGGGAAGCCCTAGCCGACTACCTGCTGGGGGCCTTGTCTCCCGAACAGGCGAGCGCCCTGGAGGCGCGCCTAACCCAAGACCCGCGGTTGCTGGCAGAATTGCAGGCCCTGCAAGAAACCCTGCATCTGCTGCCCTATGGGTTGCCAGGGGTGATCCCGCCAGCCAGCTTGCGAGGCAAGGTGATGGCAGAGGCGGGCATTGAGGAGGCGCCGACACCTCTTCAGCCGGCACTGCCCTCTCTGGGGTTCGGTCGCCTCGCGGCTGAGTGGCGCTGGGCGGGGGGCTTGGCGGCAGTGGCCTTGGCTTTGCTGGTCTTCGACAACTGGCGACTGCGGCAGGCGCTCCAACTGGCCCGGCTAGAATCGGTGCAGGCGCTGGCCCATCTGCTGCAACAGCCGGGATCCCGCCTGGTCAACTTGCAGGGAGAGGCGGCAGCGGCCAACCTCCTATATCGCCCAGGAGAGTGGCAGGAAGTGGTCTTGGCGGCAAGGGATCTGCCCCAACCGGCCCCTGGGGAGCGTTACCATCTCTGGCTCAAGCTGGAAGACGGCGAGATCCTCCACTGCGGCACCTTCCAGGTGGATGCCCAGGGAGCCGCGCTTGTCGCCTTGCGCCCGCCGCGCCCGCTGCCAGAGGGCGCTCGCCCCCAAGAGGTGCTGGTTACGGCCCAAGCCGCTGCCGTCCCTCGCCAGCCCCAGGGCGAAGTTCTCCTCAAAGCTAGGGTGTTCTAGGAGAAGTGAGAAGAAAGATAGCTCTGCGGGGATTGGCCTTATCGGTGGGGTTGGCCCTGGCCCTGCTAGCTCTGTGGTGGACGGATCCCACCCCAACCACCCTGAGCCAATACACCACTTCCCTGCAGGAGCGCACTCCCTCGCAGCTCCACAACATCCGCCAAGCAGCCCAAAGCCTGGATGGGGTTTACATTCAGCCAAGGGCAGTTTTTTCTTTCAACCAGGTGGTGGGGCCGCGCACCCTGGAGCGGGGCTATCTGCCTGCGCCGGCATTCATGGTGGCCGAAACCCTGGATTCGGTTGGGGGCGGGATCTGTCAAGTCTCCTCCAGCCTTTACAATGCGGCTTTGCTGGCGGGGCTGGAAGTGGTGGAAAGACACCCCCATTACCGGCAGGTGGAGTCGGTGCCGCCAGGGCTAGATGCCACCGTTTGGTACGGCTTGGCCGATCTCAGGTTGCGCAATCCTTTCCCCTGGCCAGTACGCCTGCGCCTTCAGATCCGCGGCCAAAATCTCATCGTGTCGGTGCTGGGACGGGGATCCCGCCACGCCCTCAAGATCCCGCCCATCCACGTGGAGCAGCAGCGGCTGGATCCCCAGCATTTGCAGGTGAGCGTCTATCGCGGCAACGAGCGCCTCTCCCAAGATCGCTATGTCGCTCCCTAGCCGCCAAGACCGTCTTGGCCAAGTCCGCTGCGCCGTATCCTAAGCTGCCTCTTTAACTGGTTTGAGACGCTGGCCAAGCGCTCTGCGCTGCTGGCACGCCCCCTAACCCCTCTCCCAAAGGAAGCAACCCCTCACCCCCAGCCTCTCTCCCAGAGAGAGAGGGGGGTTTAAGGAGCGAGGGGAGAAGCCGTTTGGATCATTTTGTGATCACCAGCACCCCCATCATGCCACCGGCTAGGGGGTAAAACTTGGCAACAGAAAATCCTGCCTGCAAGGCCATTTGCCGCTGCTCTTCGCCAGAGGGGAAGCCATCCAAACTGGGATCGATGTAGGCATATTCGGATCCCAGTCCCAGGGCTTGGGCCCGGGCAACGACCTGGGTGTTCAGGTACCAGCGCTGAAAGTGAGCAAGAAACGGGATCCCTGTGGGGCGATGAAAGTCCAAGACAGCGGCGTGACAGCCGGGCTTGAGCACCCGGCAAATCTCTCCCAACGCTTGAGGGATATCGGTTACGTTGCGCAGGCCGTAGCCCATTGTAACGGCATCAAAGCTGTCGTCGGGAAAAGGCAAGGCCAAGGCATCTCCCAACACCCACTCGAGGGAGTAGCCGGGGAAAAGACGGGAGCGCCGCCGAGCAATATCCAGCATGGCCGGGGAGAAATCCAGGCCGACCACATGTCCCCTTCGCCCCACCCGCCGGGCCAGTTGCAGCGTCAGGTCGCCAGTGCCGCAGCAGAGATCCAACACGTGCCCGCCGGGGCCGGCGCCCGACCAGCGCACAGCCATGCGCTTCCAAACCTGATGCAGGCCCAGGCTCAGGGTTTGGTTGAGGGCATCGTAGTGGGGGGCAATGCGGTCGAATAGCTCCCGAATCTGCTCAGGGCGCTCAAAGGCTGGGCTGGGCACGCTTCTCAACTCCGCTTTGCATCGGTCGTGGCAGCAGCCTCCAGACAGGGCTATTGCGGCACTGGGATCCCGCTCACCCCGACTCGGTGGCGGCGGCTGGGATAATCGGCCAGGCTCAAGGACAAAGACCGGGATCCGGACAAGCTGGAGGCGGGGATGCGGACAGTTCCCTGGAAGACTTGGCTGTTGGGAGGCAGCTCCCCAGGCAGGCCCTGGGTGAGGGCGTTGATCGACCGCCCGCTGTCGTCGGTAACGTTCAGGAAGCTGTAGAGAAAACGCACCGTCTCCGCCGAATTATTCTGCATCGCCACGTTCAAAACCACCTGCCCTCCCTCGCGGCGAACCGAGAGCACCTGCATGGCAACCTGCCCGCTGGCAGCCACTTGCCGAGGTGGGGGAGGTGGTGTAGGTGCTGGTGGCGGCGAGGGGCGCGGCGGCTGAGGAGAGGGAGAAGCAGGCCGCGGGGTGGGGGATGGGGCTGCTGCCAACTCAGGAGACAAGCGAGGGGTGGGCGTCGGAGTGGGTCTGGCCACGGGAACGGGTGTAGGGGTGAAGAGAGGGGTAGGGGTGGGGGGTGGGCGCAGGCTCGCTTCCGCCGCTGCAATCAACTCGGCCTCGTTCAACAGGGGCACAGTGCGGGGATCGCGAACGCCACGGGAGGAGGAAGCATTGCCGGCTTCGGTGACAGGAGAGGAGACCCCCGACAGGGCGCGCTGGCCGAAGAGGTAGCCCAAACAGGCGCTCAACACGGCTGTGAAGAAAAACGCGCCCAGCCAAAACAGCGCTCCCGAGAATGTGGAGGTGAACTCTTGCGCTGGCCTGACCGATCTCCGCAAAGGATGCTCACTCCTGCTACGGGCTTGCTCTACCTATGATACGAGAGCGACGAGGAGCTAGGGATGCTCCGCTGGCCCAGAATCTTTGCGCTCTTGCTGCTGGGCGCGGAGAGCGGCGCTATCGAGGTTGGGCAGCCGTTCCCCCAGCCACCAGCCTGGATCCTCCCAGCTCAGGGATCCCAGCCACTGGGCGGCGCGATCCGCCAAGACCAGTCCCAACAAAACAGGAGCGGTGGTGATCCCCAGCGCCAGGCTCAGCCAAAGGGGCGGAGAGGACGGAGAGGTGGTTGGAGAAGCCTTTTGGTTAGGGAAAGATGCCGACTTGGGATCCGTCATGCTTGGGCTCTGGCCATCTCATCTGAGCTCTAATCGGGGGTTGCAGTTGTTAAGCTAAGCTCTAGCCTCAACAGACCTCCATCCTAATGCCGATTGTGCTTATCTGTGGCCCTGCCCGCTGCGGCAAGAGTCGGCTGGCGGAGAACCTGGCGGCTGCTTCTGGCCTGCCGGTCATCTACCTGGCCACTGGCCCCAAGCCGGATCCTGAGGCCGACCCAGAGTGGGCGGAGCGGGTTCAACAGCATCGGCAACGGCGTCCTTCCACCTGGCAAACCTGGGAAACCGGGCCAGACCTGGGCGCCGAACTGCAGCAGCTGCCTCAGCCCTGTTGTGCCCTGGTGGATTCGCTGGGGGGCTGGGTGGCGCAGAGCCTGGAGTGCTCCCCTGAGGAGTGGGATCCCTTGGCGAAATCTTTCTTGACAGCGTTGCAAAGCTGCCGAGGAAAGGTGGTCCTGGTCTCAGAAGAGGTAGGCTGGGGGGTGGTGCCCGCCTATCCGCTGGGGCGTCGGTTTCGGGATCGGATGGGAGAGCTCACCCAAAAGCTGGCCCCACTGGCAGATCAGGTGTTCTTGGTCGCGGCAGGCTTTGTCCTCGACCTAGCTCGGCTGGGGATCCCGCTGGCAGGGGTGAATAGCCCAGAGCTGAGATAAGCTGCAAGGGGTTGGTGGTATCCACGGATAGGGTTTCTGGCTTGCGGAAGCCCTGACCAGGATTAAGACTCTTTGTTAAGGCAATTGCTTGTCGTCGTGCCGATTACCTTTTACCTGCCCGCCAAAGCCATCCAAGCCCTGGATTTAACCCCAGGCCATGAATTGGTGAAAACCTTGATGGCGGATCCCGTTCGCGCCGCTCAGCAGGTACAGTGCGCCATCGATTGGCCCCGCAGCCCCGACGATCCGCGCGAGCTGTCGGAGATCCCAGAAGTGCGCCTGTGGTTCATCCGCTGGGATACGGTTTACCCCTGGATGCCCTACTTTCTTGATTGGCGCAGCGGCGAGCTAGCTCGCTACGCCGCCATGCTGGTGCCCCACCAATTCAACCCCCGCGAAGGGATCGTCTACAACCCCGAAGCGCTGGAGATCTTCGTCTATCAGAAGATTTTCGTGCTGATGCGCTGGTTTAAGCAGCAGAAACTGGGATCCGTATCGATGCTGCGGGATATGGCTTTGGTGTTCGGCTTCGAGGTGCAGCCGGAGTTTCTTGCCCTGTGGGAGGCCGAGACGGGGGAGCCGGGATCATGATGCGGGTGATGGTGGCCGACACGTGGCCTGGGATCCCGGCAGCAGTGGCGGTGGCAGAGGCCTGGCAAGAGGCGGTACAACGTCCCTGGGGGCTGCTCCGCGTGGATCCCGACCCTTCCGAAGCGCAGCTCAAGACCCTCTGGCAACAGATTGCTGCCTGGGGAGGGGAAAGGGATCCGCTGCTGGTGGTGCCTGGCAGCCTGGCCGATCCGATAGGGCCAGGCCAAACCTGGGCAGACCTGGCCCAGGCCTGGGGGTTTGGTGTGCTCTTGACGCTGCCCCAGGAAGCTGCTCTCAGCCAGGGAGCTGCTTTTGCGGCCTTGCTTCACCAAGCCAAGACCCGCTGCCTGGGATGGGTGTTGCTGGAATCTGCGTCAGTCTCCTCCCCGGACGAAGAACCCGCTTTGATCTGGCAGTTGCAGGCCCACCTGGGGATCCCTGTCCTGGGCAGGAAAACGGCGGCGGGGCAAATTTCTTGGAGAGCGGAGATGTTGGATTTGCTTTCGGCAAGGCCCAGCTCCAGCCTGGGGGCACCCCTTGCTTGAGGGGATCCCCTACCTTTTTCTTTGATAGGTGCCCATCAGTTGGGCCTGGGCGAGGATGTGGCCTTCCATGGCCTGAAGCAGCGCTTCCTTCGTTGCCCCTGCAGCCAAAGACAGTTGCCGGTCCAGGGCGTAGAGGGTGAAGAAGTAGCGGTGGGTGCCGCTGGGGGGACAAGGGCCGCCGTAGCTATTGCGTCCCCAACTGTTTTGCCCGTGGATGGCTCCCTGGGGCAGATCGCCGTCGGAGCGGATCCCTTCTGGCAGGCTGCTAACACTGGCGGGCAAGTTGTAGACCACCCAGTGGACAAAGGTGCCCCTGGGCGCGTCCGGGTCATCCATAATCAGGGCAAAGCTCTGGGTTGCCGAAGGTGCCCCTGACCAGGCCAAGGGGGGAGACAGATCCTCCCCATCGCAGGTATGACGAGAGGGGATGGGTGCTCCTTGGGCAAAGGCCGAGCTAGTGAGTTGCAGAGCCATAGAGCCAGTCGGTGTAGGTGTCGGAGTGGATGTCGGTGTTACAGTCGGTGTGGCGCTGCTGAAGAAGTGATCCAACTGCGCCTGCGTTACCGTTACCCCCGCCAGCTTCAGCGTGTTGGCAAGGAAGGTGTTGATCTTACTAGCTGTCGGCGGCCCTCCGGTGTAAACGGCGGCAAACAGCACAGCCACATCGTTAGATGTTAACTAACCCATCGCCGGTGAACTTGGAAATGGCAAGGTTCAGCGGGTCGCCCAGCCCCGTAACATCAGCGGTGGTGATCGACCCTGTCTTCTGGGTATTGTTTCTTGGTCGCGTCGCCCGTGTTGAGGGTGCATGCAGCAAAGAGCACCGCTGCATTCTTAGAAGTCGAAGTAGGTGGTGCTGCCGGGGTTGGTGGTGTTGTCGAAGGTGCTCAGCGTCGTGCCACCCACTGTGATTGCCGACAGCAAGGCAATGGCCGGCGTCACCCGGATCGGACCGCCGAAGGGAATGGTGAACGGCCCTGGGAAAGTGACCACGTTCTGGACACCAAGCTAGAGGTGGCGACGACGGTGCCGTTGGCCTGGCGGATGGTGAACGTCGTGCCGGCAGGGAGCCCCGGCGTGGTGATCTACAGGCCCACAGGTGTTGGGGTGGGCGTTGCAGTCGGTTTAAGAAGGAGATGTTCAGCGATCGGCAGGGCATGCTGGCTACGGAGACGTAGAGATATTTGCCCAGACCCAGCCGCCTCTCCTGCCATTGGAAGCGGTAGCGCAACCGCCATAGCTTGGAGCCGTTGGGATGCACCTCTGGGTACAGCCCATCCTTGTCCGGCAACTGCTAGGGCTTGTCCTTGGGCTTGGCATTCCCGATGGCCATGTCCGTCAGCGCCATATCCCACCCCCGCTTTTTTGTCCTTGGCCATGTCCCGCTTTGGGGTGGATTGTAGCGGATTTTGACAGACTGCTGTGGATACCCAAAAGCCCAGGATCCTTGCTAGATAAGGAATCCCTGGACTTAGGTAGATTTTGGCGGGCTAGGCTTTGACGGAGAGGGTGGGATTCGAACCCACGGTGGCTTGCGCCACGGCAGTTTTCAAGACTGCTTCCTTAAACCACTCGGACACCTCTCCCAGGGATCCCCACACACGGATCTCTACAGCCCATGCTATGCAACTGATTTTAGGTTGTGCAATTGCCGTTTGGGCAGTTGCGGGGGGTGTGTTGCCTCAACGGAGGAGTTGTCCTGGGGGAGGGGATTCGCTATAACCCACCTGAGGGATCCCTGGCTGACCGATGAGAGGACATTTTTGCCCAGGTCAGGTGCAACTTCTGGCTTGGCTGGCGCTAACGTTGGTGGCTGCCTGTCGCCCCTTGCCAGACGCGCCTCCTTCCGAAGCTGCCCAGGCGGATCCGGTGCTGCGCCACGTTGGCGAAGATGGCACCCATTTTGAGGCTTCCGTGGGCGATACCCGCGCCCTTCCTCCCCACTTCCCGCAGCAGTTGCGGTTGCCCAATGCCACCGTCGTCTCTTCGGGGCAGATTTGGGATCAGGAGGGAGGGCTTGCCTCCCTGATTTTGCAGACCTCCCAACCTCTCTCGGAGATTGCCGCCTACTACCGCCGCACCCTCTGGGGCCGGGGCTGGGATCTCCTCTCCGATATCGAGCAGGCAGACGGCATCCGCACCCTCGTGTTCGAGTCTCCCCCCCACCCTGAAAAGTCCCCGCAACAGGCAGTCATCCAGGTGGGATCCCCGCGCCGCGGGCCGGATCAGGCGGAGTACCGCGATATCCTGATTTTGCTGAGTACCGTCGACCCTGTCGGCGAAGCGCAGCCTCCCGCTGAAGCCTCTCCCTAGAGCATGCCCGTCTATACCCAATCGATTGAGATCGCCGCCGGCGTGGCCCAGGTGGAGCGCTGTCTGATCGACCCAGAGCTGATGCGGCGCTGGCTCAACCCCCTCTTGGGCTGTGAGGCACTGGGATCCCCCACCGGACAACTGGGCAGTCGCTACCGCTTTTTCCTGCGCCTGCCTCTCATTTCCCCCAGCCTGGACTGCGTGATTACCGAGCGGGCCGAGGGCCTGGTGCAGTGGCAGTTTGAGGGTTTTTTCCGGGGCAGCGACCGCTGGGAGTGCCGCCCCCAAGCCTCGGGAACGCTGTTGGTCAACCGTTTTGAGTTTCATATCCCCAACCCCTGGGTGGCGGCAGGGTTTTACCTAGTGGCAGCAGAGCTGACCCGGCACGACATGCGGGCACAACTGCGACGGCTAAAGGCAGTGGCCGAGGCTTTGGGTTAGGCTGGTGGCAGGTAGTAAAGAAACGTAAAAAATGGCAATGACCAGCAACAGCGGCCTGTTCAACCGTCGCTTTTTCGACAACTTCATCCCCCAGCCGGCCAACAGCCCTCTGCAGATTGGCGAGCTGGCCCCCGACTTTGAGCTGCCCAATGTACACGGGGATCCCGTGCGCCTGTCGGACTACCGCGGCCACCAGCCGGTGGTTCTGGCCTTTACCCGCATTTTCACAGAAAAGCTCTTCTGCCCCTTCTGCTACCCCCACATCCAGGAGCTGAAGGCCCGCTACGAGGAGATCCGGGCGCTGGGAGCAGAGCTGCTGATGATTACCAGCACCGACCCGGTGCAAAGCCAACAGATCCAAGCCGACCTGCAACTGCCCTATCCGCTGTTGGTGGATCCGGAGTGCAAGACCTTTCGGCTCTACGGTGTTGGCCAAGCGCTGGGGGCGCCCCTGCCCGGCCAGTTCATTGTGGATCGCGAGGGGAGGCTGCGCTATAAGCACCTCTTCTCCTTTGTCGAGCCCAACGCCAGCACCGACGAAGTGCTGCGGGTCTTGCGAGAAGGGCTAACCAGCGGCTGGGACGGAACCCGCCGGGTGGCTCCCGTGCCCTTTTTCTAAGCTGTCTCTAGGCAATTTCGGCAGAGGAGGGAAAAGGGGTGGTCTTTGCGCGGCTGGCTCAGAACAGCGCCCGGCAGGCGGAGATCCTGGAAGTAGTCCTGCGCCACGGCTGGGACTACATGCGGCGCTTACTCTCCTTGGGCAAGGCGGAAGAGCCGCAACTGCCGCCGCCGATGGTGCTGCGCAACATCCTGGTGGAGCTGGGGCCGGTTTATGTGAAGCTGGGCCAGTTGCTGAGCACCCGCCCCGATCTGTTGCCGCGGGAGTACATCGAGGCCCTCAGCACGCTGCAGAGCAATGTGCCCCCCGTGCCCTGGAAGGCGGTGGAGATCCTGCTGCGCCAGCAGTTGCAAAAGCCGCTGGAGCAGATATTCAGCAGCCTGGACACAGAAGCGGTGGCAGCGGGATCCATTGCCCAAGTCCATCGCGCCCGCCTGCTCAGTGGCGAAGCGGTGGCTCTCAAGATCCAGCGGCCGGGTTTGGAGGCAATAGTAGAGCGGGATACAAAGCTCATCCGCAGCATTGCTGAGCTGGTGGCGCAAACGGAGTTCGGTAGGCTAACAGACGTGGTGGCCTTAGCCAATGAGTTTTGCCGGGCGCTGCAGGCGGAGCTGGACTTTACCCAGGAAGCCCGCCACACGGAGCAACTGCGGCAACGCCTGCAGGCCAGCCGTTGGTTTGACCCAGCACAGTTGGTGGTGCCGCGCGTCTACTGGGCGCTCACTACCCCCAAGGTGCTGACGCTGGAGTGGATCGAGGGAAAGCCCCTGCTGGAGGCGGATCGCAGTGACGCCGATCCCCAGCAAATCGCCCGCCTGCTCACCCGCGCCTTTTTCCAGCAGATCTGCCTTGACGGCTACTTCCACGCCGATCCCCACCCCGGCAACTTGTTCTATTTGGGATCCGGTCGCGTGGCCCTCTTGGACTGCGGCATGATTGGGCGGCTGGATCCCCGCACGCAGCAGATTGTGCTGGAGCTGATTTTGGCCATCGTCAGCCTGGATGCCCAGCGCTGTGCTGAGCTCACGCTGGAACTGGCCCTGCCGGAAAGTCCTAGGGGCAGCCCGCGGGATCCCACCGTCAACCTGGCCCAGCTTCAGAGGGACTACGAGCGCCTCTTGCGGCAGTACTACACCCTGAGCGTTGCGGAGCTGGATTTTAGCGAGCTCTTTTCCGAGATCCTGCAGGCGGCGCGGCGCAACCAGATCCGCATTCCCGGCAACCTGGGGCTGTGTGCCAAGGCCCTGGCCAACCTGGAGGGGATCGCCCGCCAGCTCACCCCGGATTACAATTTGCCGGAGCAGATCCGCCCCCTGATGGCCGATGTGTTTCGACAACAGTTGCTGGGGGAAGCCCCTCTGCCCTCGCTGCTGCGCACAGCCCTGGATCTGAAAAACCTCTCGCTGCAATCGCCGCGGCAATTGGAAGTGCTGCTCAGCCGCATCACCTCCGAGACCCAGCGCTGGAACTTGACGGTGCAGGAGCTGGAAGGCCTCCGCACCAGCCTGGATCAGTCGGCCAACCGCCTCTCCTACAGCATCCTGGTTGGATCCCTGATTATTGGCGCTGCCATCATCTCCGCGCAAACCCAGCGCTTCCAGGTCTTTTGGCTAAGCGAGCTGCTCTTTGGCGCCGCCAGCCTGCTGGGGCTGTGGCTCATCCTCAGCATCCTGCGCTCCGGTCGCCTGCGGGGCTAATCCCCTACGC
>Ga0197142_1003303_pt1 | contig 13620 bp, 12 predicted proteins | sample GBS60_MetaG_FD_148614 | JGI IMG/M metagenome (GOLD analysis project Ga0197142, IMG submission 148614) | Sediment microbial communities from Great Boiling Springs, Gerlach, Nevada, United States - GBS 60_MetaG | ecosystem: Environmental > Aquatic > Thermal springs > Hot (42-90C) > Sediment... | reverse complement strand
TGTGCCTGCGCCATTCAAGGAAGGCATTAGCACCTCACGGAGCGAGGACTTTTATGAGGAGCGGTACTGAAAGCGTCAAGGCGGCGCTGTTGGATACGAACATACTCACTGCCTATCTCACGCCCAACCATCCCTCGCATCAGTTCGTCATCGACGAGATTCTCGCGCTCCGCCACAGGGGCTATCAACTCTGGGTCGCGCCGCAGTGCTTGTACGAGTTATGGGCGGTTTTGACGCGCCCGATCGAAGCGAACGGTTTCGGTAGAACTCCAGAGGAGGCGGATCAAGCCCTGGAGCGAGTTCGTGCTGACTTCATCTTTCGCGAAGACCCCCCTAGCATCGTCGACGAATGGCGGCGGTTGTGCGTCGCGTATCAGATTGTCGGCAAGCGCGCCCACGACGCCCGCATCGTCGCCTATATGCGCGGGCACGGGATAGCAGAGCTGCTGACGCTGAATAGTGAGGACTTTCGGAGCTTTGAGGGCAACGAAATTCGCCTGCTTTAGGCACACTTGCTGACACTTAGCCTGTTTGCCACTCATCGTCGGGGATTTCGGCGCCGCGCATAATTGCACAGAGTGTTCCAACAGGCAGCGTCTTGCCTTTATGCATGGGCACAACAACAGTCAGCCCCGTCTCGGGATGACGCCACTTTCGATGGCTCCCCTTTTGCGAGACAAGCTCAAAGCCATACCGCTTCAATATTTGTTCGGCTTCCGTTGCTGTTAGGCGACGCACACGCCCCATCACACTATAACCTCGCGCAGGATGGCGTTCGGCGCGAAGGGAATCTCGTCGGGCTGCAAATAGAGGGCAATTGCCTCGCGGATGTTCTCAATAGCCTCTTCTTCGGTATCGCCTGCGGAGGCGCAGCCCGGCAGTTCGGGACACCACGCTGCCCATTCACCTGTTTCAGGATCTTGCTCCAGCACGATGCGCCAGCGTCGCTGTCCGTTTGTTGTTTCCATGGGCGTAAACCTCCATGTCATTTTACCTCAGGGCAGGGGCAGTTCTCTGCGCAGGCGTCAACTCGATAATGCTCACTTCGGGGCGGGTGTACCAGCGGGGCACGGCGCGCCCGTGCGTGAACTCGCTGGTGATGTAGGTGATGTAGATGTGATACCAATTGATTAGTACTGGCGAATCCAAGGGGTACTTCCTATTCATCGTGCGGACCGAAGGCTTCTCGGATGGCTTTCAACATCGCCTCGGCATCCTCGTCGCTGAGCGTGCCCGCAAACTGTCGTAGCGACTTCACAGGGACACCCGCCACATGGAGTGTATAGGTGCGCTCGTCTACTGTGCGCGAGACGATTCGGTCGCCATCCTGAAACTTCGCAGTTCCTTCGGCTTCGGGGTGCGTCGTGTGCGTGTCGCCATGCGCCAATTCTACCCCCTATATCGCCATCATGCTCGCCACTTCCAGTTTGCGCAGGTCAATCGTCTTGGTTGCCGTCTGGATGTATTCAATCGGCACGGCGACGAGCCTGCCGCCCTCCACGCCGACCATCTCGTTGGTGTGTCCGTCCAGCAGGCGTTGCACGGCGAACACGCCGAGCTGCGTCGCCAGCACGCGATCGAACGCCGTCGGCGAGCCGCCCCGCTGCATGTGCCCCAGTACCAACGCCCGCAGGTGATACGGCGTATGCTCCTGCAGGAACTTTTTGACATCTTCGGCGCGCGCCGCGCCCTCCGCCACCACGATAATGCTGGAACGCTTGCCCCGCTCGTAGCTGTCGCGCAGCTTGTCCAGCAAGTCCACCAAGTCGTAGGGCACTTCGGGGATGAGTATCGCCTCCGCGCCGCCCGCCAGACCCACCTCCAGCGCGATAAACCCCTTGTGCCTGCCCATCACCTCAATCACGAACACGCGCTCGTGCGAGTACGCCGTGTCGCGCACCTTGTCGATCGCCTCCAGCGCGGTGTTGACCGCCGTGTCGAAGCCGATGGAGTAGTCCGTGCCGGGGATGTCGTTGTCGATTGTGCCCGGCAGCCCCATCACCTTCACGGGCGAGATGCGCGAGAGTTCCACCCCGCCGCGCATCGAGCCGTCCCCGCCGATGATGACCAGCGCGTCGATGCCGTACTTGTCCAGTATCGCCGCGCCTTTCTGCAGCCCTTCGGGCGTCTTGAACTCCTCGCAGCGGGCGGAGCGCAGAATCGTGCCCCCGCGATTGATAATCCCGCCCACCGAGAGCGAACTCATCGGCTCGATCTCCTCGTTCAGTAGCCCCGCGTAGCCGCGCTTGATGCCGTACACCTCCAGCCCGTTGTAGAGCGCGGCGCGCACCACCGCCCGAATCGCCGCGTTCATGCCCGGCGAATCGCCGCCGCTGGTCAGCACCCCTACCCGCTTGACACTCATGGCGTCCCTCCGAAGTTGGGTTGGCGTTTCTCCAGAAAGGCGCGGATGCCCTCCTGCCCTTCGGGGCTGACGCGCAGTTCGGCGATGCGGGCAATCGTGAGCGAGCGCAGTTCGTCGGCGGGCAGCGTCTGCGTCGCGTGCAGGAGCATCTTCGCCGCCGCCATCGCGTTGGGACCGTTCTGCAACAGGTTCTCCACGACCGCCTCCACCGCCGCGTCCAGTTGGTCGGCGGGCGCGAGCCGATGCACCAGCCCAATCCGCAGCGCGGTCTCGGCGTCGAACCGTTCGCCCGTGATAAAGAGCGCGCGGGCGTTGCCGTAGCCGATTTTGCGCACCACATACGGCGCAATCACGGCGGGGATTAGCCCCAGTTTCACCTCGCTGAAGGCGAATCGCGCGTCGGGCGTCGCCACCGCCACATCGCACACGGCGACCAGCCCCGCGCCCCCGCCCATCGCCGCGCCATGCACCCGACCCACCACAGGCTTCGGGCAATGGTCAATCGCCTCGAACATCCGCGCGAGCCGACGCGCGTCCTCCAAGTTCTCGGCGAAGGTGTAGTCCACCATCTTGCCCATCCAGTGCAGGTCTGCCCCTGCGCAGAACGACTTGCCCGCGCCCTGCAGCACCACCACGCGCGTCGCCTCGTCCTCGCGCAGCGACTCGAACGCCTCCGTGAGCTGCGCCATCAGCGTCTCGTCAAAGGCGTTGTGCGTCTCGGGGCGGTTGAGCGTAATCCGCGTAATCGGCGGCGTGCGGTCAATCAGCACACTCATCTTAGCCCTCCAGTTCCTCCGATTTCCAGCCGTACTTGCCCACCAGCGGCACGAACATGCACTCGCCGAAGGTCTTGGCGCGTAGGCGCGTGCCGTGCTTGGTGATGCGCGTGAGCCGTTGGTACTGCCGCGAGCCGAACGGCAGCAGAAGTTTACCCCCGTCGGGGCTGAGTTGGTCGAGCAGGGGCTGCGGGACTTTGGGCGGCGCGCCCGCCGTGACCAAGATGCGGTCATACGGCGCATACGGGGGAAAGCCGCAAGTGCCGTCGCCAATCACGAAGGTAATCGGCGGCAGGTTCAGCGGCTGCAGGTTGCGCAACGCCTGCAGGGTCAGGCGCGGGAACCGCTCGATGGTCGTCAACCGCCCGCACAGCCGACGCAAAATCGCCGTCTGGTAGCCCGACCCCGTGCCGATTTCCAGCACATTCTCGTTGCCCGTGAGTTCCAGCAGTTGGGTCATCTGCCCCACCAGCGACGGCTGCGAGATGGTCTGCCCTTCGCCGATGGGCAGCGCGTGGTCGATGTAGGCATACAGGCGATGGCTTTCGGGCACGAACAGGTGTCGGGGCGTCTGGCGCATCGCCTGCAGCACGCGCGGGTCGCGTACCCCCTTCGCACGCACCTGTTCCAGCAGCGACTCCAGCTGGGCGGTGTAGTCCGTCCCGTCGGCGGGCATAATCGGCAGGTTCGACGGCGCAAGCGCGAGTCCTGCATGAGGTGGACTTGTGCAGGCAAGGGTACAACGATAAGGGTAGAAACTCACAGTACACTAATTGAGGACAAATCTTAACAAGCTGACCGAACATTAGGAGGGTCTCTGTGGATACGGATCTCGAGCGCTACTTGGCGGAAGCCAGAGCACTAGTGGAAGCGAGTCAGTACCCACAGGCAGTGGAGGTACTCCGCCAACTGCTTGCTGCAGTACCCGACGACGCCGAATCCCACTTCCTTCTCGGTGTCGTGCAGACGGAGCAGCAGTACTGGAACGCCGCCATCGAGTCATTCGAACGAGCAACCCAGCTAGACCCAGAGATGACAGGCGCGTGGCACAACATCGACTACTGCTACTACCGACGAGACTACCCTGACCGAGCCATCCCCGACTTGCAACGCGCCCCCGAAATCCGACCCGACAAGTGGGATAGCCATCTGCTGCTCGGTTTTGTGTTGATACAACTTTGGCAACTGGAGCAAGCCGCTGTGCATTTGGAGCAGGCGCTGCAACATGGTGGCGCGGAAGCCCCAAAGCAGAAGATTTACGAGATGCTTGCCAATCTCTACGAGGTTTTAGATTAGCCCGCGCGCGCCGCGCATTATCGCGCCCTACACGAGGAGACTTCTTCAACGCCTGCGCCTGCGCCTGCGGCAAATGAAACCTCTACCCCGCATGTGCGCATGGAGCATCTTATCCTGTTTCCAGACACTACTGCCCTAACCTCCCATTCCGCAAAGTTGACAGCAGCGAGGGCAGCTGGTGCGGGGCAAGCGGCGTCGACTCGCTTGCCAAGCCATCGGGCGTGCCCAGCCCGCGCCGTATCACCTCCCACCAGTCCCACTGCACGATGTGGATCGCGTCGAAAATCATCACACCGTGCGAGTTCAGCCGCGCCGCGCGAATCGCCCGCTCAAAACCCGCAGGGTCGCCCCGATAGTCCAGCGTGTAGACGCCCGAATAGACAAACAAATCGCCGTTCGTCCACTCCATCACGCGGCGCGTCATCCCCTCCACCGTGCGGATTTCGTCCCCATCATACAGCGCCGCTTCGTTCATAAACGGGATGTTGAAGTAGACGCCAGGCATCAGATAGTCCATATCGTACAGGTAGGAGGTGAGGCGGTATTCGGGGCTGACGAACCCGTAGGGGCGCGCCAGCGCGTCGCTGCCCCAGTTCACACCCAACTCGTAGTAAATCGGGTACCAGCTGCCCACATACGCGCCGATGGGCATCGGGCGTATCGCTTCAATCGTGCGCCGAATGTCGCGCAGCAGGTCGCGAATCACGCGGGCGCGGAACTCCGCCCACTCCGCAAAGCGCGCCCCGCGCGTGAAGCCCTCGCGCGGCAGCGTCGGCGGGCGCACAATATCGTCGGGCCAGTTCGCCACGCGCCCGTACTCGGCTTCGAACGCCGCGCGCGTGCGCTCCGAAAAGTCGGTATACACATTCGCCCAGCGCATCCGATCCAGCACGAAGCCGTCAATCGGGTAGTTCTGCACAATCTCGCGGATGATGCCCAGCAGTCGCTCGCGCACTTCGGGGTGCAACGGGTTCACAAACACGGCGATGCCCTCCGTGTCCGATTCGGCAATCGGCTGCAGAATCGGCTGCGTCTGCAGGGTCAGCCCGACGCCCAGCGTACTCATCCGTTCCAGACTCAGCGCGGCTTGCCCGTCGGCGACGAGGATCCAGCCATTTTCGGGGGGCGTCAGCGGGCGCGATACAAACTGCCCGTCAATCACCGCCTGCACGCGCAGGTCGTCGGTCAGAAGGGCGTATGCCCAGGTGCGTCCTGCAGGGGGCGGCGGCGCGGGGTTGCGCCGATAGGCAGCGATTCCGTCGGGCGGTGGGGTCGTGTCGAAGCGGTTCAGGTCGTAGCGCGACCCGTCGGGCAACACCAGCGTGCGCCGACGCGAGTAGGCGACCATCTGCCAGTCGGGGTTCTCGTAGGCGGGACCCGTGGTGAACATCTTGTGCCCTTCCGATAGCACATTGATGTTCGCATGCACCTCCAGCCCAACGGCATGCGCCTCCTCCAGAAACACTTGCAGCACATCGAGGTCAGGAGGAACCTGCACCCCGCGCCACTCGGTCAACTTCGGCGCAATCTGGCTGTTATACAGCACATGCCCGCTGACAGGCTTGACATCCAGCACGATGCAGTTGATGCCCACCTCGCGGCACTTGCGCACAAACTGGCGGATTTGGGCACGGTCAATCAGCCACGAGAGGTTCGCCGTTGCATCCACCCACATCACGCGCCCTTCCAGCCCCATGCGCCGTGTGAGCGCGACCGATGGCGGCAGCGTCTGGGGAAACGCGCTCGCAACCACGCCTGCCAGCCAAACCCAACACCACACTCGCCACATCAGGGGCATAGAATACCTGATGTACAAGCACGATGTAGCGTACTAACGCACTCAATCGCATCCCAGTATCAACTGGAGAATCGTAGAGTACTTCCGACTAAGTTCGCCCATTCCAGAGGAGGTATACTTATCGCAGATATGTCGCGCAACTATCGAGACACACTCCACCTACCGAAGGACGAGCAGACCATCCCGATGCGGGCGAACCTGCCCGAACAGGAGCCGCGCTGGCAAGCCTTCTGGCGCGAGATCGACCTGTACGGCAAGATGCTCGCCAAGCCCGCGCCCAACGGCGACTTTATTTTGCACGACGGACCGCCCTACTCCAACGGCGACATCCACATCGGGCACGCGCTCAACAAAACGCTCAAGGACATCGTGGTGCGCTCCTACTGCATGCGCGGCTACCGCACGCCCTATGTGCCCGGCTGGGACAATCACGGCATGCCCATCGAGAACGCCGTCAGCAAGGAGTTCCTCGCGCGGGGCGAGAAGCCCGACAAGGCGACCCTGCGCCGCGCCTGCCGCGAATACGCCCAGCACTTCGTGCAGGTGCAACGCGAGCAGTTCGAACGCTTGGGGCTCGTCGGCGAGTGGGATAGCCCCTACCTCACGATGGACTACGCCTTTGAGGCGGGGATTGTGCGCATCTTCGGCGAGTTGGTGCAGCGCGGCTACATCTATCGCGGGCTGCGCCCCACCCTCTGGTGCCCCACTTGCCAGACCGCGCTCGCCGACGCCGAGGTGGAGTACGCACCGAAGGTCTCCGACTCGATCTATGTGGCGTTCCCTGTGGTCAAGCCCCCAGCCGACGCGCCCGCACAAGAGAACCTGCGCATCCTGATTTGGACGACCACGCCGTGGACGATTCCCGCGAACCTCGCGCTGGCAGTGCATCCCGAACTGGAGTACGCCTATGTGCAGGTGGATGGTGCGGTGTACCTGCTGGCGCATCGGCTGGTCGCCCCGACGATGGAGGTGTTCGGCATCCGCGACTACACCGTGCTGGGCACAACAACAGGCGCGCCCTTGGAAGGCGCGGTCGCCCGCCATCCGATTTTCGAGCGCGAGTCGCCTGTTGTGCTGGCAGACTATGTGTCGGCGGACGAGGGCACGGGCGTGGTGCATACCGCGCCGGGGCACGGCGCGGAGGACTTCGCGACGGGCAAAAAGTACGGGCTGCCCGTGCTGTGCCCTGTGGACGCGGCGGGCGTGTTCACCGACGAGGCGGGCGAGTTCCGCGGGCTGCCCATCACGCCCGACGGCAACCGCGCCGTCATCGAGCGGCTGAAGTCTGTCGGCGCGCTGCTGCACTACGAACCGTACCACCACAACTACCCGCACTGCTGGCGGTGCGACACCCCGCTGATCTTCCGCGCCACCGTGCAGTGGTTCATGAGTATCGACCACGCGGGGCATCGCGCGCGCGCCCTCGAAGCGATTCGGGGCGTGCGCTGGATTCCCCCCGAAGGCGAGGCGCGCATCACCGCGATGGTGCAAAACCGACCCGACTGGACGCTAAGCCGTCAGCGGGCGTGGGGAGTCGGCATTCCTGCCTTCTATTGCGAGGCGTGTGGCGAGGCAATCCTGCAGCCCGACCTGATTGAGCGCGTGGCACAAATCATCGAGCGCGAAGGCTCCGATGTGTGGTTCACGCACCCCGCCGACTACTTCCTGCCCGACGGCTTCGCGTGTCCCAAGTGCGGCGCAACCACCTTCCGCAAGGAGACCGATGTGCTGGATGTGTGGTTCGATTCGGGCAGTACGCATCGGCTGGTGCTGGAGACGCGCCCGAACCTGCGCTGGCCCGCCGACCTCTACTTGGAAGGCTCCGACCAGCATCGCGGGTGGTTCAACTCCAGTCTGATGATTGCCATCGGCACGCGCGACGCCGCGCCCTACCGCACCGTGCTGACGCACGGCTTCGTACTGGACGGCGAAGGGCGCAAGATGAGCAAAAGCGAGGGCAATGTCGTCAGCCCGCTGGAGGTCATCCAGAAGATGGGCGCAGATGTGCTGCGCCTGTGGGTCGCCTCGTGCGAATACTTCGAGGATGTGCGCCTCTCGGACGAGATTCTCAAGTATGTCGCCGACGCCTATCGCCAGATTCGCAACACGCTGCGCTTCATGCTGGGCAACCTCGCCGATTTTGACCCCGCACGCGACGCCGTACCTTACGACCAACTGAACGACCTTGACCGCTGGATGCTGGCGCGCCTGCAGGCGTACCTGCGCTACGCCTTGACCGCCTACGAGTCGTTCGAGTACCACCGCTTCTACCACGAGACGCGGCGGTTTTGTAATGTGGAGTTGAGCGCGTTCTATCTGGATGTCATCAAAGACCGCCTGTATGCGGAGGCGCGGGGTTCAGCGGCGCGGCGCGGGGCGCAGACCGTGCTGTATGAGTTAGCGAGCGCACTCGTGCGCTTGCTCGCGCCGATTATCCCGCACACAGCGGAGGAGGTCTGGCAGCGGCTGCCCGTGCCCGACAAGCCCGTCAGCGTCCACTTGGCGGACTTCCCGACCGTGCGCGACGAGTGGCGCGACGATGCGCTGCTGCAACGCTGGGAGCAGATTTTGCAGGCACGCGAGGCGGTCAACCGCGCGGTAGAGCAGGCGAAAAACGAGAAGCGTATCCCTAACCCGATGAGCGCACAGGTGGTTGTGCATGCGCCCGACCCGCTGTATGCAGTACTGAGCGCGTATCCGACGCCGCCTGCGCCCGACAACCTGCTCGCGCGGGTGTTCGGCGTCTCGCAGGCGCAGGTCGTCCCCACCGACGGCGACCTGCAGGTGGAGGTCAGCCCTGCCTCTGGGCGAAAGTGCGCCCGCTGCTGGCTCGTGCTGCCCGATGTGGACGCCGAAACGGAACTGTGCGCCCGATGTACAGCGGCGCTGGCTGTATAACGAGTGTCCTTGTAGTATGATAATGAAAGAGGCAGACACGGGGGCACGAAGACTGATTAGTATTACGACCGCCGTACAAATACCCACCACTCGACCATCAGCAGCGCCAGCAGCGCAAGCGCAATCGGCTTCCACAGGTCGCGCAGGGTCGTCAGCGTGTTCTGCGCGGCAACGGTCTGGTTGCCCAGTTGGATGCTGGTGCGCGGCTGGATGTTCGACTCATCGGCGTGCATCAGGTTCGCCGCGACGCGAATCTCGGTCTTGCGTCCCTGAATGGTGTAGACGCCCGCGCGCTCCAAGCCAGGAATGACCACTGCGCCGTCGTTGACGGGATAGGTGCGGGTGTTGCCGTCGGGGTCGCGTATGGTGAGTTCGGTCTCGGTGGGGTCAACGGCGAGGCTAAACGGGACGCCCGTGCGCACGGTCAGGTCGGTTGTGCTCCCCTGCTCGCCGACTGCCCAGCGCAGCAGGTTCGCGACGAATATCGGGAAGGCGGGCTGCAGCGGAAAGTCCGACTCCAGCAAGTCCCAGCCGACGCCGACCCACCGCCTGCCCTGATGCTCGCCTGCGACAATCAGCGGCGTCTGCTGGCTCTCAGCGAGCGTCTTTGCCCACGGCGCGGGCGTGAGGCGCGGCGCGTTGTCAATCAGCAGGCTGCCCAGTTCCAAGTAGCGCATCAGGGGGTGTTCGCGCTCCCATAGCACGATGCGCGGCGTGCGTACGGGCTGCCCCAGCGCGGCGATAGGACCGCCTTGTGCCCTGATGACCATCACGGCACGCGCCTTGACAGGCACGGGCGCAGTGCGGTCGAAGATGATAAGGTCGTAGTTACCGCCGCCGACGCGCTCACCGCGCTCGCTGTCGGGCACGCTGGGGGCTTTGTCCACCTTCACATTCGGCTCCAGCGCCAGCGCACGCTCCAGAAAGAAGTTCCCCTCGCCGACCAGCAGCACGCGGATGGGTTTCTGCGCGACGCCTACGCGGAAGGCGCGATTGTCTGATGGCAGGGCGTCGTCTACCTTCAGGCGCGCCTCCAGCGGTTCGGGCAACTGACGCGCGGTCAGCGTCTGCCCGATGGTCTGCCCCGCCTCGACGGTGATGGGGCGCGCGTCGACGAGTTTGCCGCCCGCGTAGAACTCCAGAATCGCCTTCTTAGGCTGGCTGCCGAAGTTGCGGATGCCGACGAACCACTCCAGCCCGCCTGTGCGCTCCTGCACATCCATCGCGGTGATGGCGAGGTTATCGCTGCTTGCGCCCAGCGATTCGAACACCAGTTTCGCGCTGCCCGCCGAGAAGTCGCTCACAGGCGGGAACGCGCCATCGGAAAGCAGCACGATACGGCTCTCGTCGGACTTGCCGACCAGTGCGGCGGCAAGGCGCAGCGCCTCGTCCAAGTTGCCCGCCGTGTCGGTCGGCTGGAGTTGGCTAATCGCGTTCAGCAGTTTCTGCTTGTCGCTGGTCAGCGACGCCAGCACGCGCACCTGTGCGCCTGCCTCGATGATTGCCAGTTGCTCGCCGGGGTTGAGTTCCTGCACGAATCGGCGCAGGCGGTTTTTGGCGGCTTCCAGGCGCGAGGGGGCGACATCGGTCGCCTGCATGCTGGCGGAGGTGTCCACCACGATGACGGACTGCCCAGGTAGCCCTTTGGCTTGGATCATCGGGCGGGCGAGGGCGGTCAGCAGCAGCAGCGCCGCCAGCAGTTGCAGGAACAGCAGCAGGTTCGGACGCAGCCGCTGGAACAGCGCGTTCGCCCGCACATCGGTCGTGATGGGGGGGAACAGGAACTTGGCGGGCACACGCACCTCACGCCGCCGCACCTTCAGCAGGTACAGCAGGATGATAAACCCTGCGACGGGCAGAAACCATAGTAAAACCCCCAGCGACTGGAACTGCATGGCGTAATTTTACCGACTGATGCCCAGCTGATCGAGTAGGTTGAGGAGTGAAACCGCGCTGAAGATGGTTCCGAGGTCCAGCTTGGTCGCCTCGGCGACATAGATTACATCGCCGTCTTGGATGACGGGGTTGGCAGCAATATCGCCCTTCTTGAGAAACCGCTGGTAGGGCACGGCGATTCTGCGCACTGCGCCGTCCTCGATGCGGAGGATGGTGATGCGCGAGGTGATGGCGCGGTTGGTCACGCCGCCTGCCAGTGCGATGGCGTCCGAGAGCAGAAACGGCTGCCCCTCGCGGATGCCGTAGTAGCCGGGCTGGTTTACCTGCCCGACGATGGCGTACCGTCGCATGTTTTTCGGCACGACAATCACATCGCCTTCTTGCAGGGGGGGGTTGTGAACGCCTTGCAGGTCGCCCAGCACGAAGGTGCGATACAAATCCAGCGGGATGATCTCGCCCTTGCGATCGATGTAGGCGCGGCGCAGGGCGGCGCCGCCTGTCAGCCCGCCTGCCTGTGCAATCGCGTCTGCCAGCCGCGCGTCGTTGGGCACATTCAGGAACCCGGTTGTCTGCACCTCGCCGATGACCGCCACGCGCAGCGTCTCTTTCGCCTGGATGCTGATCAAATCGCCCGGCTGCAACGGGTAGTTCGTGCGGTTATCGCCGCGATGGAAGATGTCCGCCAAGTTGATGGGGTACTTCTGGTCGCCGCGAATGAGCGTGCCGATGGCGCGTTCGGGCAGCATGCGTAGACCGCCTGCGGAGGCGACCGCTTCAGCGACGCGCCATTCGGGACGGATGGGGTACGCGCCTGGCTCTTTCACCTGCCCCTCCACGAACACCAGTTGCGGGCGCGCCTGCTTAAGCGAGACGAACACTTCGGGGTTGCGCAATCGTTGGCTCAGCCGCTCGCGCAGCATGTCGGCAAGCTGCTGCAGGGTCAGCCCGCGCACTTGCAGGCTGCCCACGCCAGGGAACACCACATGCCCGTCAGGCGGCACAGTGTATTCACCGCTGAACTGCTCGTGGCGCAGCACCACGACGCTAATCACATCGCCCGTGTCCAGCGTGTAGTCGGCAGGCTGGGCGACAAGCGTTGCCGTGAGAAGCGCGAACAGCAGGCTCCAAATGGCTCTCATGCGCGACCCTCCTCAATCAGAATAACGCCCACCAATCGGTCGCCAGTCTGCTGCAGCATGCGGTGGGTGGCTTCGTCGAGAGCATAGCCTTTCGGCGCGATGAGAATCAGCCGTTCGGCGTCGGGTACGGCAGGCGCGTCGGGCGAGGCGGTCAGCAAGGTCAGCGCGCCGTTCATGGACGGCACGGCGGGCAGGTTCGCTTCGGCTTCGTGGACGGTAGCGTGCTGGAACGCGCCCGCAATTTGTTGGGCGAGGGGCTTGGCATGCGCCGCGAGGGGCATCACAGCAGCGGAGTGCCACACCTCGCCGCCGCCCAGCGCACGCAGCTGCCAGCCCAAAAGTTGCACCTGCGCAGGCGGGAGCGCGCCGCGCGCCTCCAGCAGCACAGGCACACCCAGCAGCCGCTCCACCTCCCAGCGGTTGGCAAGCGTGCGGTCGCGGAACGCCGCCGCCAGCGCCAAAAATATGCCCAGCATCAGCCCCAGCACGACGCCCAGCCCTGTGGTCAGCACGGGGCGTGGAAACACGGGGCGGTCGGGTAGGGCAGGGGGCTGCAGCAGAATCGGGGAAAGCTTGCCAATCAGTTGCTGTGCCCGCGCCTGCTCGTAGGCGCGCACCTTCTCTGTCCAAACCGTGAGCGCGGCTTCGTACTGACGCTTCAGGTCGGTGTATTCCGCCATCGTGTCGGGCGTCTGGCGGAACAGTCGCTCGAACTGTGCCTGCTGGCGCTGCAGCACGGCGCGCGTGGCTTCCGTCGCCTGCAGGTTGCTTCGCGCCTCCAGCAGCCCCTTGAGCAGCTCTTGGTACACGGGGTTGACTGCCTCTTGCTTGGCGAGGGTCAGGAACTGTTGGTCTACCGCGCGGGCGAGGATTTGTTCGCGTTCGCGTTTGGCTTGCGCAATCTGCTCCTCCAGAATCTTCACTTCGGGCGCGTTTGGCTGGAACTCCTGCAGCAAGCCGCTGCGCTGAATCTCCAGCTCGGCGATTTTGGTGTTGAGTGCCTGCACTTCTGGGGGGATGGCGAGATTACGCGTCGCCTCGTAGAATCGTGGTTGGCGTTGCAGCTCGTTCTGGAGGGCGTCGATTCGTCGCTCCAGCGCGAGGCGTTGCGCTTCCAAATTACGCGCCCGTTCCAGCAGGTCGGCGTATTTTTCCACAGCATTCGTCAGCTCCTGTTCGGGGGCGACCATTTGACGGCGTTTCAGAAAGGCGGTCAGTCGCTGGCTGATTGTCTGTAATCGCCGCTCTTGGTTGTCTAATTCGCGGCTGAGTTTTTCGACCAGCGTGCTGGGGTTCTGTTCGTACAGCGTGCGTACATGTTCCAGGTAGCGTTGCGCCCAGAGTTGCGCCAGTCGCTGCGCGCCCTCCGCTGTGGAGTCGGACGCTTTAATCTCCACGATGTTGGTGTTGCGCATGGGCGTTGCGCGGAACCGTTTCGCGAAGTCGCGGTAC
>Ga0197142_1003301_pt1 | contig 13621 bp, 15 predicted proteins | sample GBS60_MetaG_FD_148614 | JGI IMG/M metagenome (GOLD analysis project Ga0197142, IMG submission 148614) | Sediment microbial communities from Great Boiling Springs, Gerlach, Nevada, United States - GBS 60_MetaG | ecosystem: Environmental > Aquatic > Thermal springs > Hot (42-90C) > Sediment... | reverse complement strand
TTACGGAGGCACCGCAATCCTGTTTGATTCGGCGTTACCGGACTCGAAACGTGGTATGCGCTGTGTTTCCCATGCACACTCCGACCATGTCTCCTGTGGAGGCTTGGTTGTCTCGACCGCGGGGACGGCGGCCTTGATGCGCGGTGTCTGGGACATGGAGGCACGTTTTAAAACACTAGAATATGGCGAGCCGCTTAAACACCACGGACTCGAGATAACGCCCCACAACGCTGGACACGTCCTCGGCTCATCCATGTTCCACGTAGAGGCAGATGGCTTAGACCTACTGTACACAGGGGACATAAACACGGTTGAGACGTTGACTACTAGGCCAGCCGAGCCTGTGGAGGCCGAGGTACTCGTCATTGAATGCACGTACGGTCACCCCGATTTCATCTTTCCAACGCGCAACCGTATCTACGCTGAAATACTCCGCTGGGCAACCTCCACAGTCTCCTCCGGCGCCATACCTGCGTTCAAGGCATACAGCATCGGAAAATCCCAGGAACTGGTCAAGCTATTCAACACCTACACCACTTTACCGGTGGTCGCGGGCCCCATGGTTTCGAAAGCCTCGAAAACATATGTGGAGCAGGGTGAGAAGCTTGAGTTTCACACAACCCGCTCGGCCGACGGGAGGCGTTTGCTCGCCTCAGGTAAATGCGTGTATATCGACAGCCAGGTGAGAACCGTCCCGACACATAGGAGGGTCAAATGGGCCGTGGCGACAGGGTGGTCACTAAAATACAGCTACAGCGATTTTAACGCAGCCTTCCCGCTCAGCAGCCACGCCGACTTCAAGCAACTCCTAGCCTTCGTCGAGGAGGTTGGGCCAAAGAAAGTTTTCACCCTACATGGCTACAGCAAGCTATTTGCAAACTTGCTAAATAGGCGGGGTTTTCACGCCGAACCCATGAATGTTTACATCCTCAAGCAATATGGAAACTTTCAATAAAGTTGTCTATACACCTGTAAGCTAAACTATTTATTACAGGCACAATCAAAAAGCTTGACGGAATTATGAAGTTTGGTATTGTGCCTCGTGAATGGGGTGATTTTTACGAAGAATCTGTTGAGCAATGTATTTTGGCGAAAAAGGTAGGTTTCGACTCGATTTGGGTTGAGGAGCATCACGGTAACGAGCTTTACTTACCTTCGCCTATAACTGCTTTGGCGGGTCTTTCTCAACATGTGCGGGGGATGGAGGTTGGAACTGCTGTAGCTGTTCTGCCGTTGTACCATCCGGTCAGGTTTGCTTCTGATGGGGCAATACTCGATATACTTTCGGGTGGCAAATTCATCGCGGGCGTAGCTGTAGGATATAGAGAAAATGATTTTAAAATTTTTGGAGTTGATTTGGCGGATAGGGCTGGCCGTATGAATGAAAGCCTTGAAATAATATCGAGACTTTGGCAGGGTGAAAAATTAGATTTTGCAGGAAAATATTTCAAATTAACTAATTTTAAACTTGAGCCACAACCTATTATGAAACCACGTCCTCCCATTTGGGTAGGTGGGTGGGTCGATCAGGCGATCGAGCGTGCTGCTAGATGGGATCTATGGTTTCCGGGACCAGTGGGAACTATTACATACGTAACACAGGGCCTGGAGAAGTATAAGGCATATTTATCCAAATATGGGAAGGAGTTTAGGGGGTTTGCCCTGATGCGTGAAACCCATGTTGCCGACAGCGATGAGATAGCGTTTAAAAATATCGAGGAACCAATAAAGCATATGTATGGCGAAGACTACTCCAAATCAACACATCCGCTATTAGGGAGAAAAGAACTAACTATTCAAGAATGGGCAGAAGATAGATTTATTGCAGGCTCGCCTTCCGGCGTTATCGAACAGGTGGACAAACTAAAGAAGCTAGGAGTAATACATCTAGTGCTTAGGATATCTCTAAGAAAACTTCCACACAAAAAAGTTATGGAGTCTATTAGGTTGTTTGGTGAAAAAGTCATACCCTATTTCAGAGACTAGCGCAATTAACCAAGTACCGCCCCTTTATATATTGGTTGGACAAGTTTGGCATAAAATGTTAACCAACTCCTCTTATATGGAATCTGCTTTGGTTTCCACATCTTCAGCCGCTCATCGAGGTCGCTAACATGCAATGTGATCTCGGCTTTGTGGAGGTCTATAGTGATCATATCACCATCTTGAACAACAGCTAATGGACCGCCTTCAGCGGCTTCAGGCATCACTTGACCCACCACTAGCCCTCTGTTTAAACCAGATAGTTCTCCATCAGTCACAACGGCTATATAAGGTGCTATACCCGCCCCGTTGGCAGCAGCAACAAAACTTGCCGCAAAAACAGTCCCAGGTCCGCCCTTTGGCCCCAACCCTCTTAAAACCACAACTTCCCCCTTCTTGATGGTCTTTATTTCCTGTATGGCTTTTTCCTCATCTTCATACACGCGTGCAGGACCTTTAAACAACCAAAGATTCCTAGGCACAGCAGAAACTTTCACTATTGCACCTAATGGGGCTAAATTACCTCTTAAAATAAGAAGTGAACCATGGTTATAAAACGGCTTTTCCAACGGCCTAACTATGTTACCATCTGGTACACCTACATTAGATATCGCCTCTCTAGCAGTCTTGCCTGTAACTGTCAGAATATCCAAGTTAAGTAGTGGTGCTAGACTTTTCATCAAGGCTAATGTACCACCAACTTTTTCAAAGTCTTCAATACGTGTGAATCCATTTGGTTTTATCAAGGCCAGTGTAGGAGTTTTGCCGTATTTTTCTTCGAACAATTTTACTACATCTATATCGAGTTCAGCTTCTGAGACTAGGGCGGATAAATGCCGCACACAGTTTACTGAAGCACCTACTGCTTGTGCTACTGCTACCGCGTTCTCGATACTTTTTTCATTAATAATGTCTCTGGGTCTAATGTTAGATAATACACAGTTAACTGCTTGCCTACCCGCCTCAATGGCAATTTTTTTTAGCTTTTCACTACCACCGTATATTGGGGTATTGCCGGGCAAACACATACCCAATGCCTCTGCAATTATTTGCATGCTATTTGCCGTCCCCATACCTGCGCAAACACCTGGTCCGCATATAGCTACATCAGTAATTTTCTGAAAAGTTTCAATATCCATATGTCCAGCATAATAAGCCCCTACCATTTCATAAACATCCTCGATGTCGTATAATTTTGATTCATATATACCTCCCAGCTGGTATCCACAACATACCAGCACCGTTGGAATATTAAGTCTCGCAGCGGCCATCAAATGCGCAGGTGTCGTTTTATCACATGATGAAAGACAAACCATTCCATCCAACAAGGCTCCCTCAACTTGGACCTCTATATCATTCACTATAAGGTCCCTGGCCGGCATTAGGTACCTGGCTTCTTTACCGGCACTGGTTATTATATCGCTGGGCGCTGTGGTCCGGATCTCGAATGGGAGACCACCAGCTTCTTTCACTCCTTGCTGAACATATTTTGAAATCTCATCCAAGTGTGAGTAACAAATCGAAATATTAGATGAAGAGTTTACAACCGCTATCTTAGGCTTGTCAAAGTCCTCATCCTTTAAACCCAGCGCCTTCCACTGAGCCCGCCTTAATGCCCACTGCCAGCTTCCAGGTTGGTAAATACTGCGAAATTTCATAGCTAAATTAATTTTGGTAACTTATATTTAAGTGTTAAAAGCGACTCGAGTAAGAAGTAATTACCCCATATCAATTCATTATTAGTAGCCAAAGCGATTCTTCTGTTATAACATCCCTGCGTTAACATTCCAGCTGGTCTATAATCTCCGACAGTAATTGGTGTAACTAGTTTTGAAAGTGCACTAATACTTTCGACAGCTTGATTGTAGTAGCGCTGTCTAATCACTTCATCTTTTATCATTTCCGACAATTTAAGTAGTGACGCAGATGCTATTGCTGTTGCAGATGAATCTTTTAATGTATTAGGTATTAATGGGTCATTAAAGTCCCAGAAAGCTATGCCGGAATCGGGTAAATTTTTTACCCAAAAATCTGAGACACGTAAGGCTGTTTGCAAAAAATCCCCAATCTCTGGTGACCACTTGACAGCTAAAGAATATCCCAACATAGCCCATGCCTGTGCTCTAGCCCATACAGTATTATGATCGTATCCTTTATGCGTGTAACGATTTATTAATTTACCAGTATTAGGGTCAAATGTGGCAGACTGGATGACTCCCCCATCCTCTCTAACACAAAGCTTGATATGTGATAAAGCATGTTTTACCCCTATCTCTTTTAATGAGTAGTCTTCTGATTTTTCAGCCGCATAACTTAATAGAGCTATTGCCATGCAGCCGTCAATGTTTGTTTGATCAAGCCCGACACTATTGGCCTCTTCTGCAGCTCTGCCCAATGGTATAAACCCAGCTCTGGGATTGTATTGTTTTGCAAGACCTCTTGCTCCGCTTATGGCAATGTCTCTAGCTTCTTTATCGTCAAAAAGAATATCCCCAATAGCAGCACCATAATAGAATAAAAAACATCTGAATATTGTCTCTGACTCGATTCTATTCTGCAAACGTCGCATCCATTTTTTGGCCCAATCATAGAATTTAGTCTGACCGGTTTCTAAATATGACAACCATAGCATACCGACCCAAAAACCACCTGTCCAATCTCCGTCTTTCGTATAAATCCATCTACCGTAATCATCACTATAATGGGGAAATCCCTCTGGATCCGATTCAGAGGTCTTTCTAACCCTTTCAATTAAACGTTCAATCACCGACGAGAAATCGATGCTCATTAAGAAATAAAGCAAAAAAGTTATATATAAAGGTAATAATATAAACGCGAATTAGATGGTGGACGAGCAACCCATCTTGTGGGAGAACTTAACGTATGAAGAAATAAGTGAGCTGGCTAAGATGACGAAAATCGTTATTCTTCCAATTGGATCAACAGAACAGCATGGCCCTCACCTCCCACTAAATGTTGATGCTTTTATTACTTACGAGGTAGCGTTAGCAGTTTCAAAAAAAAGACAAGTTCCAGTAACGCCTCTAATAAAATATGGCCTTTCCGGCACTCATAAAAAATTTCCAGGAACACTTTCTTTAAAACCTCAAACAGTGCTTTCAATGATATTGGATATTTGTAAGTACGTAAGATTGGCTGGTTTTAGAAAAATACTTATCCTCAACGGACACGTTCCCAATGAGTGGATTTTAAAGTCGGCGATGGATTTGTTGCGTGAAAGATATGATGATCTTAGGATAAAAGTCCTAAGCTATTACAATTGTTCAGAAGAAGTATATCGTGAGTTAGTTAAAGATGGTGGAGACCATGCCAACTTTTTTGAAACATCTCTAATGTTGTATCTTAAGCCTGAACTTGTTAAGATTGATAGAATCCGTGATGAACAACCCGTACCGCTGCCTTTTGATTATAGGTTCGACCAAAAAACCAAGACCGGTGTTTGGGGTAGACCTAGCTTGGCCAGCAGGGAAGAAGGTGAAAGACTCTTCAATATGATTGTGACAGCCATCTGTAAATGGGTTGATTTAGCCAACCAAGCGGATCTTCCATAACTTCCGAGGTAATGTTTAAATATCTACAAACAACACTCATACCGAATGGATTTTATAAAAAACAAAGGCATTGACATCAAATTCGGTGTAAAACTACCATTTTCACCACTGGAGAAAATTTATGAGACAGCAAACTTAGCAGAGAAATTAAATTTTGACTCAATATGGAGTCCTGACCATCTGACCAGCTTGAATCCTAACGACTTGAGCGCATATTCTGTGTGGTGTATATTGTCCACCGTAGCGAGAGAAACGCGCAATTGTATTATAGGTACGTCTGTCACGGATTGCCTTAGGTTGAATGTAGCGGTTCTAGCGCAAATTAGTACGACTATTCAAGAGATTAGCGGCGGCAGGTTTATTCTTGGTATAGGGATTGGTGAAGCACAAAACACCGTCCCATACGGAATTCCATGCGATAAAAAAACAGCACGATTAACAGAAACAATCACAGGGATTCGCCTACTATGGAGCCAAGAAGAAGTTAACTTTGCCGGCAACTTCGTCAAACTTAATTCTGCAAGTGTAATGCCTTTGCCGTCCCAACGCATACCTATATGGATAGGTGCTAATTCTATTAATACAATAAAACTTACTTTCAGCATGGGGGATGGGTGGCTACCCTTGGCCATAAAATTCTCACCAGCCGAATATTCATCCATATTGGAAACCTTTGGGAAAACATCTAGAAAACAAAACTCTTTTACACCTGCATTATTCGTCCACACATTGGCTGAAAAATATGCCGATGATGCATGGAAAAAAGTCAAGGAAATGGGAAAAATGCTGTTAGTTCTATGGAAGCCTGAAATTTTTAAGCAATATGGTATAGAAATAAGTGACGATTTTTACGCACATAAGTTTACTTTTTCAAAACAAAATAAACAACGACTTTTAGATTTGCTTAAAACTCTACCGGACGATCCGTTATATGAAAACTTCATTGTGGGCGGTTCTGACGACTGTATTGAGAAAATTGAAAAATATGTAAAAGCCGGGGTGGATCATTTCGTACTATCAATTATGGTTGACTCTAAAAACTTACCTGATAGCATAAATTACTATAAAAAAGCAGTTGTTGATTACTTTAAAGGTGGATGATATGTTTGATCATGTTGGAATTGTGGTATCAGAATTGGATGAGCTGGTTAAAAAGTTAAGTAGACTCTTTGAGGGAGTAGAAGTTAAGAGAGAAAACTTTGGAGATATGGCTGTTAGCTTTGTTCAAGTGGGGGGGATTACTCTGGAAATTATAAGACCCACTTCAGAGTCCAATAGATACTGGCCATATGTGGAGAAAAGAAGAGGCATACACCACATAGCGTTTAAAGTGAAGAATAAGGATGAACTACTAAGAAAAATAGAGAACCTCGGGCTGAGAATATCATCGGTTATAGAGACAAAAGAATATACATTAATAAACTTGGATAGGGATTTGTTGGAGGGAGTCGAAGTGCAATTTATTGTTCCAAAAACTCTTTGAACATTGAAGAAATATCATCGTGATCGCTTGTCATAAATTTTCTAAAGCATGATTTGATATTTTCAATAATTTGCCACTCTAAAGTTTGAGTAGGGAAAAGTTCCTGTGCGTAGGTTAAATCTTTCAACGCTATCTTAATTGTTGATGATACAAGCTTTCCTTGAATCATTGGTGGTACCCAATTTTCCCATATCCAACTATTACCAGTACTGTTGACGATAATTTCGTGAAGTAATGTAAAATTCACTCCGGACCTCAACGCTACACTGCATACGGCTCGGTTTGTAAAAAGGTTGACCAAGGCTAGAAAACTGTTTAACAGTTTTATCAGCTCGCCGTTTCCAAGATCTCCTACATAATAGATTTTCTTACCTAGTACATTCAATAAGGGTAGAGATTTTTCAAAAACACTTTTTTTACCTCCTACCATAATAGTTAATTCTCCTTTTTCTGCTCTTGCTCTTCCCCCTGATACGGGGGCGTCTAGTATTTCGACTTCTTTAATTGATAAGGTTTTTTGAAGTTCAACTACGACACGCGGCGGGACTGTGCTTGTCTCAATTATGATGGTTCCTGGTATTAAGGTCTCGTGTAAACCGTTGCGTCCTGTGACTACCTCGACTGAAGCTTCAGCTGAAGGCAAAGATAATATTACGGTGTTACATCCTTCCGCTAGCTCCCTGGGTGAATAGGCGGGTACTGCGCCTCTGGATACAAGGTCTTTGACATTAACTGAATTCATATTCCTTGAATAAACTTTCGTCTTGTATCCCGCCTTGAGCAAGTTGACTGCCATTGGGTAACCCATATTTCCTAAGCCTACTATGCCTATCATGGTTTGTTTATTGAATATCCTTCTTTAAAATCTTTTTAACAGGTTTCCAAAAGCTACAACGGCACCATACAACACTAATCCTATTATTGCGATATAAAATAATGAGGCGAATGCCATGGCTGTGAGCAATTGATACTGAGCATTTACTATTAAAAATCCCAATCCTTCATTGGCTGCAACAAATTCCCCAACGATTGCCCCTATGACTGCCGACGCCATACCGATACTCAACCCACTCATTATATGAGGAACTGCATTAGGAAATCTTACTTTAAAAAACACCTGCATTTTAGTAGCTCCATAGACTTTCATCAAGTCTAGCAGATCTTGCTCGACTTCGCGTAATCCGTTGGCAGTAGAAACTACAATAGGGAAAAATGCTATCAAAAACGCTATGCCAATTTTTGGTTCCATGCCATATCCAACCCATATAAGAAGTAATGGTGCTACTGCAATCTTGGGTAAAACTTCTATAAAAACTATTAGAGGAAGAAGTATCCTTTCGAGAATTAAAGAGTATACTATTAACATTGCTAGAAGGATGCCCACAATTGCTGCTAAAGAAAAACCTGCAAGTATTTCAAACAAGGTAACTGAGATATGTTTGTCCCACGGTACATAATACCCTTTTTGCAAGTTTAACATGACAGCGGCTATTTCGCTGGGCGCAGGTAAAACAACCCTGTTAATGTTAAATATTTGAACCACAGCCTCCCAAACTATGAAAATAACTGCAAAAGTTGCGATTGTTAAAGAATTGGTGGTTATTTGATACTTTATCCTAGAGAGTAGGGTTTTTTCAGGCATCAGCTTCAACTCCAAGCAACCTCAAAATACTTTCGGCCAGTTTAATGAATTTTGGATCGCCCCTATTTCTAGGCCTAGGTATATCTACGTTAACTTGCTCAATAATTGTACCTGGCCTAGGACTCATCACATATATTTTATCTGAAAGATAAATGGCCTCGTTGACACTATGTGTTACAAAAACTACAGTCTTTTTCTGCTGTTGCCAGATGTTTATTAACTCTCTATTTAACTGATCCCGAGTTAATGCATCCAATGCACCAAAAGGTTCATCCATTAACAAAATATCGGGATCTGTAATTAGAGCCCTACATATAGAAACACGTTGCTGCATACCGCCTGATAATTCATGAGGGTATTTGTCTTCAAAGCCTTTTAACCCCGTTAATTCAATTAAATTTTTAGCCTTTTCTAAGTATGTTTTAGTGTTTATTTTTCTTATTTCTATGGGTAACATTACATTCCTTAAAACAGTTCTCCATCTTAGTAAAACAGGACTTTGAAAGACCATCCCCACGTTTTGAATAGTGTTTACTACTTTGTCTCCCCTTACGTACACCTCTCCGGTTGTAGGCTGTACAAGACCAGCTATAATCTTTAGTATAGTAGTTTTACCACATCCACTAGGGCCTACAATGGAAACGAATTCATTTTCCTCAATTTCTACATTAACATCACGCAAAGCGTGAACAATACCGCCCTTTGTTTTAAAAATTTTCGAAACATTTTTTAGGCTAATGTAAGATGGAATCACTCTAGACTCGTATGCTCCTATATGTGACGTCATTTCTAAATTTAAGCTAAGGTTTTAGGAATTCGGGAACGGGGTAGTTAACCTCCGGCAGTTTGTATGTGGTCGGCAACAAATCCCTGGCCACGACATCTGCAACTTTTACTTCAGGAACGTTATAGGCTTCGCTGACTGCTTTTATTGTTTTAAGCATTTGATTTTCATCTATGTAGCCGAGATAATTGTTTTTTATTCGGTCTGTCTGCATAGTCGTGATTTCTATGATCCATTGGCTCTTTGTTAGGGTTGGGTCGAGCTGGGGTTGGTACTTCCTCATTATTTCAATTCCTTCATCTGGGTTCAGGATTGCCCATTGTGTAGCGAGAAATGTTGCGTTAAGGAAACCTCTTACTGCATCGGGATATTTAGCGAGAAAGTCGGGGTTAACTACTATTACCATGCCATAAATATCAACTCCGTATTTCCAGTAAGGCATTGTTATGACGTTATCTTTCCCACCACATGCTCTCCAAAGTGTTTCAACAGCATCATAAAAGAATGGTGTTGCATCAACCTTTCTTTCACACAGTGATACTATCTTTGCAGCAGCCTCTACGTTAACCCACGTAAGACTGTTTGGATCTATTCCAACTGCTTTAGCTAACAAAGGCCATGCAGCCCGTTGAACGTCGCCAGGAGGTGCTGCTGCTGTCTTTCCTGCAAGCTTGCTTGGGTGGTCAATACCGGATTCTTTTAATGTGTGAAAAGCGAACGGTGCTCTATCGAAGAAAACCGCTACAATCTTTACAGGCAATCCTCTGGCGGTTGATAGGATTGAACTTACAGCATCTCCCATCCCTATTGGAACCTCTCCTGTCGCAACGCGCTTGACAGTATCAGCCCCTCCAAACCCTCTCACTATCTTTACGTTCAACCCATTTTGAGCGTAGTATCCCTTATCAAGCGCTACGAAGAAAGGCACATGCTCCCCATCGAAAACCCAGTTGACTGCAAAAGTAATATCCAAAACCTGTTTAGGCTTCGGTGGTGGATTGACTATCGGTGCTGAAATCACTCCAGCGATGAAAAATACCACCGCGACAACTGCGGTTAAAGCTCCAATCTGCCAGCCTTTCATATTACTTTTATTGACATGGTATTATTTAAACCTTTTTAGCCCTCACACAACCAGTAAACCCCGCACCATAAATTATACAACTAACCTTTTAATACACATAGCACATACATCCTCCTTATGATTGACATTAATAAAATTGAAGAAGCAAAACAAAAAATAAAAAAATGGATTAACACAACTCCATTAATCAAAAGTGAAGAATTAAGTGAACGGTTTCACAGCGAAATTTATCTAAAACTTGAACAATTACAACATACAGGTTCGTTTAAAGTAAGAGGTGTTTTTAACAGCCTATTATATTTGGTCGAAAAAAATGAGAAAAAGGGAGTCATTACCGCATCATCAGGCAACCATGGAGTGGCTCTTGCATATGCAGGAATGAAACTAGAATTACCAACTATAGTTGTGATGCCTAGGAATGCACCAGCTATTAAAAAATATTTAGCTAAGAAATATGAAGCAGAGGTATACCTATATGGTAAAAATTATCAAGAAGCTTTGCGGTTTGCCAGAAAATTACAAAATGAAACCGGATATAGTTTTATACATTCATATGAGGATCAGTTTGTAATTGCAGGTCATGGAACACTGGGGATTGAAATAACGGAGCAGTTGCCTGATGTTGAAATGGTAATAACCGGTGTCGGTGGGGGAGCGTTGTTTGCTGGAACGTCGTTGGCATTTAAGCATGTAAACGAAAAAATTCAACTGGTTGCTGTCCAGCCGGCGTTGGTGCAAACGGTTAGAAAAAGCATCCAAAAAGGAAAACCTGTCGAAGTTACTGTTTCCAAAAAGACAATTGCAGAAGGTCTTGCAACAGGTAAATTAGGGTCAACATCATTCGAAATACTAAAAAAATATATGGATTTTTTCATCTCGGTATCTGAAAATGAAATAACACGGGCCATCCTTAATTTATTAATTAATCAAAAGGTAGTTGCGGAAGGGGCTGGAGCAGCAACAGTGGCAACAATACCAAAATTACCTCCAGACTCTATAAAAAACAGAAAAGTAGTATGCATCATTTCCGGCGGTAATATTGATCCATCGGTGTTATCTAGGATAGTAAGAAACGCTGATGTCTTAAAAGATCCTGTCTGAATGGACTGTTTTTCGCATTGGAAAAACATAAATACGACTGGTCAGTTACTTTTAATTATGGCGTCTTTAGCGCTTCAAGGTATAATACCGGCGATCGTCAATCCTATGAACAGCAAATATGAAATTGTTTTGGATGATTTAAGGGGATATATGGAGTGGTTGTCGAAGTTTCGAATAGGTGGTGTCGCGGTCAACGTTGATACGGGGGAGGGTCCTCACCTAACAGATGAGGAGAGGGCTCAAGTAATCGGGACTGTTGCAAGCGTTTTGAAAGGAAAAATACCCGTTATTGCCGGTGTGCCACCGGCATCGACGGCGCAGGCTGTAAAAACGGCCATTTTTAACAAGAATGCGGGCGCAGACGCTTTTCTTGTATTTCCACATCCGTTTTTCTTCGGTGTTCCACTTCCCCCCTCACTGCCATACGAATATCATAAAGCAATTGCCGATGCTACCAAAACACCGATAGTTCTATTTCAACTACAACCAGCCTTGGGCGGCTACGAATTTACAGCCGAAACGTTACACAAACTCATAACGATTCCGGAGGTCATCGCAATCAAAGAAGCAATGTTTGACGCATTAAAATTTTCAAACATGCTTAGAACGCTTAGAGAAGCTCCCAAGAAGATAACGCTTTTGACGGGCAATGATAACTTCATAGCCGAGTCTCTAATTCTAGGGGCCGAAGGAGCTCTTATTGGATTTGGAACGGTAGCAACAGATATGCAAGTCGAAATGTATGAATACATTCGTAAGAAAAAATATGAGGATGCTATGGAAATTTGGAACAGGCTTCTGCCACTTGTCGATGCTGTATTTGCGCCTCCCATAAGAGACTATAGAGCAAGAGTCAAGGCGATATTAGCATTTCAGGGCATTATAGAAAATGCACATGTAAGGCCGCCGCTATTGGATATAAACCGTGACGAACTGGAAAAATTGAAGCAGGCGATGGTGAAGACAGGGCTGAAGGTTGAGAGACCAGTAATACAGATTTAAGACTATGGCCGTTTTCCAATCAGCTTCGACTATCTTGTTTATTTTAACATTTCCAGCATCTAAATCTATATGATATCTCACAGGAACATGTCTTAGGATGGGTGCTGGTATTTTACTAGTCCGAATATAGGCGTCTATTTTCAGTAGATCTGAAAAGTTTCCAGCGATTATTGTATTTAACATTGACCTTTTTCCTAGTTTTCATGTTTGTTAATGTCTCAACGTTTAAATCTAACTATCTTGGTTTAGACACGGCATGAGCGCAAAGAAACGCAAGGAGGCCCCGATGCCGGCGAGCGGCGCTGGGCTTCTGAGGTTTTTTGAGGAGGAGTCGAAGGGCATCAAGGTAAGGCCTGAAATAGTTATCGGGCTGGCCGCCGCCCTGATAGCTGTGGTGACCATTTTAAGGGCCATAGCCCCGGTTTAGACGACTTCCTCTATGGATGCTTGACCAGTCCCCGTCAGCTCCCAGATAACCCTCCTACCGCTCCGTCTCTTCTTCACAACGCCGTCTTTCACCATGTTTTGCAGATGGTAGCGCGCCTTCCCCGGCCGCATGTTCACAGCCTTGCAGAGGTCTTGGACTGATAACCCCCTAGCAGACAGCGCCTCTACAAGCTTCGACCGCGCCTCCAACCCCCGCCTGACGTTCTTAACACGGGTCAGATATGCTTTCGGGTTTATCATGCCGCATCCGACGTAAAGGCGTCAAGCCTTGTCTGAACGGTCTGCGGCCCCGTCTTCTTCGATGGCGTGAAAAGGTCCAGTACAGTTTCAACGGCCGCCATCGTCCTCTCCTTAAGATATGGGTTGCGGAGGCGTTGGACGGCAATCTCCCTAGCAAGTTCGAGATATTTCTCGACGGCGCCGCGGAAGACCGTTAGTGAGAGCTCTTGCTGGCAGCTTGGACATCTCCCGCTCAGCGGCAGCCTCCTGAATTTCCTGTTACACTTCTTACATCTGAAGTTCT
>Ga0197142_1003300_pt1 | contig 13622 bp, 12 predicted proteins | sample GBS60_MetaG_FD_148614 | JGI IMG/M metagenome (GOLD analysis project Ga0197142, IMG submission 148614) | Sediment microbial communities from Great Boiling Springs, Gerlach, Nevada, United States - GBS 60_MetaG | ecosystem: Environmental > Aquatic > Thermal springs > Hot (42-90C) > Sediment... | reverse complement strand
TTCCAAACCAAATAAATTTCATTAACGGATTGATCCAAATATGCAAATCCACTACTAAACTACTTGGAAATAACATTTGATAAGCATTAGGATCTTTATTTAGTTCATAATAATAATATTCAAACATGCTAGCAATATCGGGAGTTCGATTTCGAACAGGATCAAAAACAGCACCGACTTGTATATAAAGATCTTCTGTCCAGCTAGATTTTATATCTGGTTCGCTTGTGGCTAATCTTTCTCCAAACCCCATTTCGTTTCGCATTAAGTCTCCTGTATACGGGTAAACCTGCGGATAAAATCGTCTTTCTGTTGTCATTCTTCCGTCTAGTATAAATCCCGTAGAGAATTTTAGTAATCTTTCTAATAAACTTGCTGGTTGGTTCGCGAAGTCATAAGGATTCCCCATGCTTACGGTAAAAACAGGTAAAAATTCTTTTGGGTTGATGCGATAATGTGCTTCTTGGGAGACTGTCATATAAATTGGGTTGGATTTATCTGCATTAGGTTCAAAATATGGTCTAATGAATAATTCGCGTGCTTCTATTGTATAACCTTGTATATATGCCTTATCGCCACTATAATAATAAACATAAGGAGATCCTGCTTCTACGGGCATTAAATAATAATGAAACTGTATTTGATACTCGGTTTTATATGCACCACCAGAATATCCAATAAACAAAAAAACAACCGCTAAATGCACTAAATATCCACCATATCTTCGTTGATTTCTTCGAATTAAATTCACAGTAGCTTGAATTGTGGATTCTCCTAATCGAATTTTACGTGCATTAATAGCTCTCTGATATTCTTGAACAATACCAGCAATAATAAAAATACCTAAAGCAACAACTATAATAGAAAAAATATCTGCAATGATCTGAAAGCCCCATGGACTATTGTTTAATTTAACAAAAGGTCTTAAATAAAAAAAATATATAAATGTATAAATAATTCCACCCCATACACCCACAATAAGAGGCGTTTTTAGCGTTTTCGCAAAAATGATATCCATCGGTTTACGCCAAGCCAATAATGGCGAAGCACCCATTAAAAGCAAAATAATAATACCAATAGGAACCATAATTTTATTATATGTAGTTGGTTTCCATTCTGTTTTAAAGCATTGAAAGCCATTATCAAAAGTACAATTATAAGGAATTAAAGGAGAAAAAACACCGATTAATATGATTATCACAGATATAAGCATAATAAAATTATTCAATAAAATACTACCTTCTTTGGAGGTTACTGCTTCTAGTTGATCTTTGGGTTTTAGAACATTTCTTTTAAAATATAAAAAGCGAACAAAATACAAAAAGCTTATTCCAATAAAGATGATCATGGGAATGCCAATATCGGATTTCGCAAAAGAGTGTGGTCCTTCTATTATACCGCTTCGCGTAATCCAAGTTCCCAACAAACAAAAATGATAGGTTAGGGTAATTAACAATAGGTTCCAATATTTTAACATTCCTCTGTGGTGTTGAACAATCAAAGAATGTAAAAATGCTGTTGACAAAATAAAAGGCATTAGACTTGCATTCTCAACAGGATCCCAAGCCCAATATCCACCCCAACCCAACTCTTCGTATGCCCATAAACTTCCCAACAAAATTCCAAATCCTAAAAAAAACCAGGAGAATAAAGTCCAGCGACGAAATAATTGCATTAAATCGTCTTTCATGTTACCCGAAATTACAGCACTCATATAGATTGTAAATGGAATCGCAAAACTAACATATCCAATATAGAGAATAGGAGGATGGATAATCATTGCCCAATGTAATAGCAAGGGGTTTAGACTTCTTCCAGCCTTCATGGGAACTTGATATTCTAAAAATGGTTGAGCATCTTCGTAAAATAGCATTAGGAATATAAACAAAAATTGTAAAGAACCTAGAATGATTACTGCAACAGGTAATCGGTTGTATAAATGCAATTTATCTTTATAGAGAATTAACGCAGAAAAAAATGTAAGTAAAAAATACCAAAATAACAAAGAACCACTTGAACCAGCCCATACCGCTGTTAATCGATAAAATACGGATAAACTGTCCGAAGAATGATTAACTACATACTTGCTCGTTAAATCATTTGAATAAAGTTGTATCAGTATAATTAATAATGCTATCGTGGATAAGAAAAAGTTAATTAAAATTGCTTGTTGGGATAATCTTAGTGCTATACTTTTATTTATTTTAAGAAATACTAATAATTTTAAAGATAAAAATTCCCATAAACCAACAATACGTTTGTAAAATTTAAATACTTTTCTTTTGTTAAAAAAAATTTCTAAGACTAATATACGAATTAACTGAAATTTTAATCTTAGGGAAATACCTGCAAGCCCAACAATTAAAGAAAATAATATCATTATGCTAGATAATAGTAATGTAATAACACCTAGTTGATTCCATGTTAACATATTCAGTCCTTTTTATAATTTATTATAATTTTTGTATTGCAACTGATCGTGATTGACTTTCATATTGGGAGCTTCGTACTTTGAGGCACATTTTGCTTCGATTTTTGTTGCTGTAAATGTTCCATTTTTGTTTAGCACACCATCAATTCGAACAGGAGCTGCATCTCCAAATGTGTCGGGAATTTGTGTTTTTCCGTTAAAGTATACAGGTAGTTCTTTATTATTATGAACCACTATAAATTCTGCTTTATTACCCATGCGTATAATGCTTCCTGGTTTTACAAAACCTCTTATACGAAGTTCTTTGTCATAAAAGTTTGGTTGATTATTTACAACAGTATCTGCATCGACTATTAAGATAGTTTGCGTTTGTTTATTCGGATCAATAAAAAATAAGGTTAAGATTAAACTTAAAATAATTAGGATTAAAATTAAGAATTTTTTGTTCATAATAGACCAAATAATTTAAAATTTTAAGAATAGCAACCTTTTAATGATTTATTTCGTTATAAAAAAAGATTGATTTTCCAATGCAATAAATAATTTCTAATGGATGTAATTATGAATAAAACAATATCATAATTATTAAAAAAAAATAAATAATTTATTTATAATTTAATTCTAAAAAGTTGAAAAGTGGTTGAATTTTATAGGTAGTAAAAAATATTGTTAATATGGCAACAAAAAAAACATCAAAAAAAACAAATGATAATAAAGCTGCAAAAAAAACTGCTAAAAAGACAAGTAAAAAATCAACAATTAAAAAAGAGGAAATAATAAGTTCGGAAGTAGAATCAAAATTAGAGGAGCAAAAAAGAGAATTAGCAGAAGAACCATCCAAAGAAATACAAACAGAAACAATCCCATCTCTTCAACAAGAAGAAGATACAGGCAAAAATAAAATTCTTATAGCTGCACTTGTGATTATTTTGATTGTGATTGGTATTGTTGTGCTTACAAAACCTGGTAAAAAAGAAGAACAACCCAATGAGCCAACAAAAATAGAATCTATTCAACCAAGCCAAACCCAAGCACAGCCAACACAAGAAAAAGAACAACCACAGCCTGAACAAAAACCAGAACCTCAATTTCAAGAATACGTAGTTCAAAAAGGTGATACACTTACAAAAATATCTGGCCAATTTAAAAAATCAGTAAAAGAAATTCAGGAAGCAAATCCCGATGTGGATTGGGGAAAACTTAAAATAGGCCAAAAAATCAAAATTCCTCAATAAAAATCTTTCATCAAATTAATTTAAGAGAGGTATTCTTCCTCTCTATCGTTCTTTTATGGCTAAATACTTGTTATGTTTGATTCTTTTTTTTGCATGGATTTTATCAATTGAAGCACGTTTACCTAATAGAGTCAAAACAGAAGGTCCAATCCAATATTACGAATTTTTATTTTTATTCGATACTAGTGTTTCTGTAGAGCAAAAAGAAATTCATCTTCATCCTTTTTTTTCTCGATATTATAACTACGAAAAGGCTTATTATTTTAACACATTTTTATATCCTTTGTATTATTATCATGGCACAAACTATTGGAGAACCTGGACATTTTTGTATTTATTTAATGGCGATGAAAAATACAATAGAACAGAAAAAACAGAAGGAGAGTATGTTTTAACTCCTTTATTTTACTGGGGGTATGGTGATAACGAAAAAGAGCAATTTTTTAGTTTTTTCCCATTTTATGGTACTGTCAAAGATAAATTATCGTGGGAAGAAATTCATTTTGTCATGTTTCCGCTTTATGTTTCTTGGAAGTATAAAGGTTATCAAGCTCATTCTATTCTTTGGCCATTAATTCTTTGGGGAGGGGATGGATACAAAAGAAGGGATTTAAGAATTTTTCCTTTTTATTCTAGCAAAGTTCATCAAGGTAAATACGATCATAAAACATTCTTATGGCCGTTTTTTCAATGGGGTTCCGACGATTTGGATAAAAAAGATCCAAGACATTTTTTTATGTTTTTTCCGTTGTATTCTCAAAAACGATCTGAATCTGGATCAATGTACGCATATAGTATTTTATATCCCATTTCTTTGGTTTCGTGGGGAAGGGATCAAAAAGCTCAATCTTTTGATTTTCGTTTCTTATGGATCTTATTTCAGTACAGTAAATCCGAAAATCCTTATATTCGACGGTGGGTAATATTTCCGCTTTATGCACATTATGTATTCGGCAATAAAGAACTGCCTTATTATAACGAAATGAACTTTTATTTGATTTTAATGGGAAATTTAAAAACCGAATCTGCATTAATACAATCAAATTACCAATTCTTTTTGCCCTTTTGGTCTCATTATTATCGCTTCTATCCACAAGAACAGGTTACAACAACAAGTTGGAAGTTATGGCCAATAATCCACTATTGGGACGAAGAAAATGCTTATGGTTGGCGGGTTTTATCCCTTTGGCCTTTCCCCGATGATTTTTTTGAAAAAAATTGGGGTACGTTTTATTCCATTGTTGAATATGCAAAACACGAAAATCAAGATAAATATTTTTCGATGTTTTTAAGATTATTTAGTGTGCGATGGAACAAACAATACGATGATTTTAATCTCTTTTTAGCTGGCTTTTATTATAAGAATAGTCCCTACCAATTCGAAATAAACTTTTTAGGCGGATTATTGGGGTTTTCTAAAACTGTTTATAGTAAAAAAGAACAAATACCTCTCTATTTTTATCCTAAATATGCATCCCTCCTTAATGAAGACGAAAAGGAATCAAAATATTATTTACATTTTTTGTGGTTTAAATTTTGATCTGTTTGTTATTGTCACATAAAAACCATCAATTTATTTTGGTACTATGGACGAGCAAATCAAAAAGAAAGTACTTCGAATGATTTCTTATGGTTTATATATTTTAACTACCAAAAAAGGAGAAGAAATTGCAGCTGGAACTATCAATTGGCTATCGCAGTGTTCTTTTAAACCACCTCTTGTAATGGTAGGAGTCAAGAAGGATTCTAATTCTTATCGATTGATTTCAGAAACAAAACATTTTACAATCAATATTCTGGGGAAAGATCAAAAAGACATTGCACAAGCTTTTTTCGGTCCAACAAAAATGGAAAATCAAACATTAAATAATTACGAATTCTATACAACAAAAAATGATGGAGTTGTTCTAAAAGATTGTCTAGCCTTTTTTGAATGCATCGTAAAACATATTTATGATGAAGGGGATCATGCAGTGGTGATTGGCGAAGTCGTAGACGTAGGTTTACATTTCGAACAAGAACCTCTCTACATGCTTACTACGGGATGGTTTTATGGTGGTTAGAAATATGCCCCTTCCAAGGGGCATTCGAATCATTATTTTTTGGGTAAAAGAACTTTATCAATTACATAGACAACACCATTAGAGGCAGGAACAATTGCTAATACTTTTGCCCCACCAATAAAAATATCATTTCCTATTACTTCGATTTTTTCTGGCGTACCATCAAACATAATCATTTCTTGATTCCCAAATCGTTGAATTAGATCATCTTTACGAAGATTTCCTACAAATACATGGTGATATAAAACCGTTTTAAGCTGATTTTTATTTTCTGGTTTTAATAGATTTTCTAAATCGCTTTTAGGTACCTGTTCAAATGCTGCATTCGTAGGCGCAAATACGGTAAAAGGACCAGGATTTGCTAAGGAATCCACTAGACCAGCGGCCTGAACAGCTTTAACTAATGTTGTGTGATCTTTTGACTCAACCGCAATTTGAACAACGTTTTTTGAAGAAGTATCGTCTTTTACCGAAGCCATGCCTCCTCCCAATTCTTTGGAAGAAGACCCTTGTTTACAAAAAGTAAATGCTATCGAAAGCAAGACCAATATAATGATTTTTGTTTTCATAGTAGCATTATACACGAGAGTTGAAAATTTTCAAGTAAAAATTTAGTATTACATACTCTTTAATAATTTTTTGTTGAATCTTTTTACAATACGTAAAAATTACTTGCCAAATTAATAATAGTGATTTATTTTTTGTTAGAGAAACTTAATTTAGAATTATTCTAAAATGAGTATAATTTTAAAATCATACAAAATAAGTGTTTAGTATTTTGTAAAAAGGGTGATTTTATGACGTCAATAATACAAGAAGTAGAAAAATTAGAGCCTAAATATTACGAACCAGATAAATTTCCCAAAGGATTAAACAGAAAAGTGGTAGAGTCCATTTCCCACATCAAGAATGAACCAGGATGGGTTACAGAATTTCGGCTAAAAGCATTAGAAGTCTTTTTGTCGAAACCTATGCCCAATTGGGGATTTATTCCTCAGTTTAACGTCGATTTGAATTCTTACGTTCATTATGTTGGTTCAAACAGAAAAAAAAAGAAATCTTGGGAAGAAGTAGATCCAGAAGTATTAGAAAGCTTTGAACGATTAGGTATACCAGAACACGAAAGGAAATATTTGGCAGGTTTAGAAGCAATGAACGATTCCGAAACAGTCTATGCGAACGTAAAAAAAGAATTAGAAGAATTAGGCATCATATTTTGTGATATTGATACCGCAATTAAAGAATATCCAGATTTAGTAAAAAAATATTTGGGTACGATTGTTCCACCAGAAGATAACAAATTTGCTGCATTGAATAGTGCGGTTTTTAGTGGTGGTTCTTTTGCTTATGTACCAAAGGGCGTAAAAACGCCTATGCCACTTCAGGCATATTTTAAAGTTACTGCTGCTTCTTCTGGTCAATACGAACGAACATTGCTCATTGCAGACGAAGGAAGCGAGCTTATTTACAGCGAAGGTTGTACATCCATTCAAGATTTCGAAACAAACTTCCATACTGCTGTGGTAGAATTGATTGCACATAAAAATGCGCGCATTCATTATACAACGATTCAAAACTGGAAGAAAAATATGTACAACTGGACAGTAAAACGGGGTATATGTTACGAAGGTGCTCATATTACTTGGAATGATGTAAATGTGGGAGCACAAACTATCAAATACCCAGGGATCATTCTTTATGGAGATAATTCCACAGGAGATGTTTTATCGCTTGCTTTTGCGGGAAGCAACCAAATTCAAGATACAGGTGCGCGTATTATCCATATTGGAAAAAATACACGTTCCAACATCCTTGCAAAAGGAGTTTCTCTCGATGGAGGAATCAATAGCTATCGAGGCCTTGTAAAATTCGAAAAAACGGCGGAAAATTCTTATAGTCATATCAAGTGTGATGGGTTGATGCTAGATGATCGCTCTGAATCTCATGCTTATCCTTATAACGAGGTTCACGTAGAATCGGCAAAACTGAATTACGAAGCAACAGTATCGAAGATTGACGAAGATATTTTATTCTATCTACAAACAAGAGGAATCGAAGAAGACGAAGCAAAACTACTCATAGTAACAGGTTTTTGTGATGCCGTAGTTCGGGATCTTAACGTAGAATATTCTGTAGAAATAAGTCGTTTGATTCGAATGATCTTAGAAGACGGAAAAGCCATCAAAAGGACAACTCCAAAACTCAACAAAAACGAAATAAAAGGACAAACCTGCTAACGGAGAAAAAAAATGAATTATATATTAGAATTAATCGATTTACATGTAGAAGTGGAAGGAAAAGAGATTATTAAAGGGATCAACCTACAAATCCCTTATGGAGAAATTCACGCGATAATGGGACCTAATGGCTCTGGCAAGAGTACCTTATCTTATACCTTATTAGGCCACCCCAAATATAAAGTAACCAAAGGTGATATAAAATTCGAAGGCGAAAGCATACTAAATCTAACAACAGATCAAAGAGCGCGAAAAGGAATGTTCTTATCGTTGCAATATCCAACCCAAATTCCAGGTGTTACCACAATGAATTTTTTAAGAAATGTAATTAAAAGCTTTTATGGTGATGTTCCTATTCGAGAGTTAAGAGAAAAAATCAACTCTGCTTTCGATAAACTACAAATGAAGAAAGATTTCTTAGCTCGATATGTAAACGATGGCTTTTCTGGTGGAGAAAAAAAGCGACACGAAATTGTCCAAATGCGACTAATTCAACCAAAGTTTGCAATATTAGACGAAATCGATTCTGGTTTAGATATAGATGCGTTAAGAATCATTGCAGAAAATATTCAAGAGATGAAGAGTTCTCAACGTTCTATGATTTTGATTACCCATTATCAACGTTTGTTAAATTATATTGATGTAGATAAAGTACATATATTTATGAATGGTAAAATCGAATTTAGTGGTGGAAAAGAATTGGCAATCCAACTAGAACAAAAAGGATACGAACAAATTCTATCCACGGTAAAATAACCTAAGGAAAATTTATGCAAACTACCATACAAAAAGAACAAAAAGATCGATTTTTAAACTACATAGAAAACACAAATCATCCTTTTAAAAATTTACAAATACAAGCGTTAGAAAGATTCAATAAAACTTCTTTACCACCAATCTATCATGAATCGTGGAGAAAAATCAACCTTAATCTAATACCATTCAATACTTTAAAATTGGTGGATGCAGAATTACAAACAAGTATAACATCTCAATATAGAATAACAGACCCTTCTATAATAGAAAAATTTTTAATGCTGAACATTGATCCTTTGAAAGCAGAAAGCTATCATTTCGAGGTAGATTATTTTACTTTGTTGAATGTTGTATTACTGCAAAACATTCATTTAATCCAAGTGCCATCGAATACAAAAGAGCAAATCAGAATCATCCATAAAGTTATTTCTGGCGATGGATTTTTTCCTTTTGTTGTTGTAATCGCAAAGGAAGGAAGTGAATTAGAAATCCAAGAACAAATCTACGGGCTAGAAGAACAAGCATTATGGAATAGTACTATCTATATTTTAGCCGAAAAAAATAGTAGAGTAAGATTTGTTTCTATAAGAAATCATAGCGATTATGAATTTCATTTTCATAAGGTTCGCATAATACAACATAGGGATTCTTATGTTCATGCAGCGATTTTTCATACAGGAGGAATTTTGGGAAAAGGATTTTTGCAAGCACGACTACTCGAAGAAAATATTGAATTTCGCGGTATTGGATTTTTCTTTGGCGAAAAAGGTCATTTTCATAACATGGAGATGGATGTACAGCACTTAAGTAATTACGAAACCAGTTCTTTACTCTATAAAACGATTGTTAAAGATAGGGCTCATTCTGTATTCATTGGAAAATTAGAAACACCTTATAAAATCAAAGGCGTAAATAGTCATCAGTTAAACCATAATTTGATTTTAAGCAAAAAAGCAAAAGCAGAATCTATGCCTTGGCTTATCGTTCGCTCCGAAGATGTAAGTTGTGAACATGGTGCAACAGCAGGCGATCTTGACGAAGAAGCAATTTTTTACTTACAAGCAAGAGGTTTAACAGAAAAAGAAGCAAAAAAACTTTTGATGATAGGTTTTATTTATGATTTAATCGAAGAAACTCATCTATCAGAAGAAGATAAAGAATCTTACTTAGAGAAGTTATCAAATCAGTTATAGGAGATTCTATGCCAAAAATTAAGTTGTGCAGCATAAGCGAAATTCAAGAAGGACAGGTAATCAGTAAAATTACTCCTTATGGACCGATAGGAATTACAAAAATAAAAGATAAAATTCATGTATTCCAAGATGAATGCACTCATGATGGAGCACCGTTTGATAATGCGAAAATTGATTTTTCTACAAAAGAAATTATTTGTCCAAGGCATGGTGGTAGGTTTAATTTAGAAACAGGTAGTGCAACGAAACTTCCTGCGACAGAAGCATTAGAAGTTTACGAAATCGAAATTCAAGGTGATGATGTTTATATAAATATTGATTAAGGGTAAAACTATGTTAGATTATAAAAAAATCAAATTGGATTTCCCAATATTACAAACCCAAATGAATGGAAAGCCGCTTGTTTTTTTGGATTCAGCAGCAAGTTCGCAAAAACCCCAAAAAGTAATCGATGCATTTTCGGATTTTTATCGCTGTAGAAATGCAAATATTCATAGAGGTGCTTATCGATTAAGCTACGAAGCAACAGACCTTTACGAATTAACAAGAACGAAAGTAAAAGAATTTATTAATGCGAGAGAGCCAGAAGAAATTATTTTTACGCGAAATACAACAGAAAGTATCAATCTTATTGCTTATTCTTATGCGATGAATTTTCTAAAAGAAGGCGACGAAATATTAGTTTCGGAAATGGAACATCATTCTAATTTAGTTCCATGGATGATGGTAGCCCAAAAAAAAGGAGTTAAGATTAAACATATCCCACTTACAGAAGACTACCAATACAATTACGAAAGAATACCAGAAGTTTTAAGCGAAAAGACCAAAATCATTTCTGTTGCCCATATGTCTAATGCCATTGGGACAATCCATGACTTAAAAAAAATTTCGTATTATGCCAAACAAATAAATGCAATTTTTGTTGTTGATGGAGCACAAGGAGCATGTCATCTTCCTGTGGATGTTCAAGAGATAGATTGTGATTTTTATGCAATGTCTGCTCATAAAATGCTAGGACCAACAGGTGTGGGTGTTCTTTACGGAAAAAGAGAAATTCTAGAAAAGATGGAACCCTTTATGGGAGGCGGAGATATGATCTTGACAGTTTGGAAAGATGGATATAAACCAGCATCACTTCCCAACAAATTCGAAGCAGGAACACCGAATATTGCAGGTGTAGTAGCTTATGCAGTCGCATTAGATTATTTAAAAAACATTGGAATAGAAAACATTCATCAACACGAGATTGAAATCATGCAATATGCCATTCCGAAACTAAAAGAAATTCCATTTGTTCGATTGTTTGGCACAGAAGATCTAACAAAACGAGGTGGTGTAATTAGCTTTTTGATTGATGATGTTCACCCACATGATATAGGAACAGTGTTAGATCAAGAAGGAATAGCAATTCGCGCGGGGCACCATTGCTGTGAACCCTTAATGAAAAAAATCGGAATTCCAGGGACAGCGCGTGCAAGTTTTTATCTTTATAATGGAATCGAAGATGTTGATGCTTTGATCAAAGGAATAGAAAAAGTAATTGAAATATTCAAACTAAAAGAAAAACGATACATAACAGTTCAAAAGTAAGAAAATTCTATGTCGTTAAACGAAGACCTCTACAAAGAAATAATAATAGAATATTCACAAAATCGTAAGCATTATGGAGAATTGCCCGAAGCCAATATACACGAAGAAGGTGTAAATCGTAGTTGTGGAGACGAAATACACTTGCACTTGTTACTAGAAAATAGCACAATCAAGAAAGCAAGATACACGGGACAAGGTTGCAGTATTTGTATGGCATCCACAGAGATGATGTCCTCATTTATTGAAAATCAAGATATAAAACAAACTAAATCTTTAATAGAACAATTCAAAGCGATGATTATGAGTCGAGACGATATTTCTATGCCAAGCCCTTACGAAGATTTAGAATCATTAAAAGGAGTAAAAAAGTTCCCTATAAGAGTTAAATGCGCTACTTTGGCATGGAATACATTAGAACAAGCCCTAAAAGAATACGAAAAGAAAGTATAATAAAATAATATTATAAATCAAACTTTATATATATATATTTTATAGAGCATTTATGTTTTTAAATTATTGAATAGATATATAGAATATTTTATCTTTCACCAACTGCTGGATGAACCTCCTCCACCAAAAGAACCGCCTCCACCAGAAAAACCACCAGAACTTCCAGAAGACCAATCGCTTGACGAAGACCATCCCGACCAACTACTCGAAGACTTAGATACACTTCCAACAGTCTTTACTCTGGTTATGATTAATATGATGATTGTAAGAAACCAAATGGGGAATGTGGCTAAAAAAATTGCTAACCAAATTGGTATAATCAATGCTAAAAAAGAAATCAATATTAAATCTAAAATTAATATGATGATTCCTCGAATTTTTGAATGAACAAAGTTTAAAAACAAAGCAATAAAATGAAATCCTAACGCGAATAAAGCGAATACAAAACCAAAAGCGAGGTTCATGCTATCATCGATTTTATTTTTAGGTTCTGGTAGTGGTTCGTTTCGAATAAGTTTTATGAGTAAATCTACACCTGTATCGATTCCTTTATAGAAGTTGCCTTGTTTAAAATAAGGTTTTACAAAATCGTCCAAGATTTGTTTCGCTTTTGCATCGGGGATTGCACCTTCTAAGCCATAACCAACTTCGATGCGCATTTTTCTATCAGCAGTTGCAATTAAGAACAATACGCCATCATCTATGCCTTTACGACCTAATTTCCATTTTTCTACGACTCGCATAGAGTATTCTTCGATGGATTCTTCGCCCGTAGTAGGGATGATCAATACAGCGATTTGGCTACCTTTTTCTTTTTCTAGATCTAAGATTTTTTTTTCGATGATTTGGATTTCGGAATCACTTAAAACACCAACTAAGTCGGTTACAGGACGTTTTAATTCTGGGATGGGGATTTGATTTTGGGCGTTTAATTTCGTTAAAGAAATGAATAATATATAAACTAATAAAAAAAATTTGTTAAATTTCATAACTTTTAAATATTTTTGTTTTGAAAAGTTGTCAATAAAAAAAATTTAACAGAAATGGAGTAATATTGCATTCTCTAATATTTTACCACAGAGAAATTGCTATAAAATGTTAATTGGAAAAAGAAAATGGTTAATGTGTTTTATAAAAAATTTATATTATTAAATAAAGCAGAATAATATTCTTCTGAGAAAAAGTTTTAATAAAAAAACATTTGTTCAAATCAACCACTTAAAATATAAGTGATACTTTTAGTCTGTAAATCTTATTTATTGAAATAATGAATTTTTTTTACTACAAGAACACTGAGATTTTTAGAGGAATATTATTTGAACAATTTCTATCGATGGTTTATTGGAATTCTGATGACTATATTTTTTGCTTTAATCACCTATACAAGTCAAAAGCAAACTGATTTAATCATCCAACAATTAGAGAATTTACAAAAAGTTATTGTAGAACAAAGCAAACAAAAATAGCATTTTAATTTTATTAATACTTCCACGACGTTTTATGCTTGACTATATTTAAAAATTTTTGTTATCATTTATTATATGTCCATAACAAAAGAAAAAGCTGAACATACTCTAAAAAAGGTTTTTACTTTTCTAAAAGAGAATAAAGAGGATTTAGCGATACAAGAGATGACGGAATTATTGCTGGAGATTGAAGAAGATAAA
>Ga0197142_1003299_pt1 | contig 13623 bp, 12 predicted proteins | sample GBS60_MetaG_FD_148614 | JGI IMG/M metagenome (GOLD analysis project Ga0197142, IMG submission 148614) | Sediment microbial communities from Great Boiling Springs, Gerlach, Nevada, United States - GBS 60_MetaG | ecosystem: Environmental > Aquatic > Thermal springs > Hot (42-90C) > Sediment... | reverse complement strand
TTTGACTTCAAACGATCTTGAAATTATTAATTTTTTGATAGGGCCAACTGATTCTTGGGATCAAAACGATGAGGAACAGCCTCGCGTTACTTTTTTGATTGAAGCGAGATCCGTGAAATTTCCTCAGGTTTCTTTAAAAGTTCAAACTTCGATTTCGCAAAGAAATTTAGATGTTAAAAGGTAAACAAAAAAATTATTTTTTAGGCGCTGAAAAAGGAGCAGCTCTTTATTTTGCAGTAATTATTTTAATAATTGTTTTGGGGATTACTTTGAGTTTGGGAACTTTAACCTTGATTCAATTTAGGGTGATTCAGGGAACTGTTGACTCAGTGAGTGCTTTTTTTGCGGCAGATGCCGGTATTGAATGCAAACTTTATGAGAGAGTAGTTGGTGGGATTGTTTGCTCTGGTAACATTGATGGTCAAAGAAGTTATCAAGCCCAAATTCTTTTGCCAGGAGTAAGCTCTTGTCCGGCTTCAGCAAATTATTGCATTGTTTCCAATGGTCTTTTTAAAGGAACCAGACGGGCAATTAGAGTAAGTCGCTAAAGCTTTTTGGTATTTGGTTTTTTAAAATTTTGAGAATAAACTTTTTTTGAAATTAATGATGACGAAAATTATAAACAAAGAAGAAGCCCGAAAAAGAATTGAAAAATTAAAAAAACTAATCGAAAAACATCGTTATCTTTACCATGTGTTAGATAGGACCGAAATTTCGCCTGAAGCCCTTGATTCTTTAAAAAAGGAGCTGTTTGATTTGGAAGAAGCTTTTCCAGAGTTTAAAACACCGGATTCTCCGACTCAGAGAATTGGCGGCAAACCCCTGCCAAAGTTTTCCAAAGTTTTTCACGAAAAACCGATGCTTTCTTTAAACGATGCTTTTAATGAAGATGATATTAACCAATGGTTAGCAAGACTAAAAAGAATTTTAAGCTCCTTGGAGTTGAAAAATCTTGATTTCTATTGTGAATTGAAAATCGATGGTTTGGCGGTCGAATTAATTTATGAAAATGGCATTTTAGTTCGGGGGGCGACAAGAGGCGACGGTTTTATTGGTGAAGATGTCACCCAGAACCTGAAAACAATTGAAGCGATTCCGCTGAGATTAAGAGATTTGACAGAGGTTCTTTCCGACTTAAAAAAGGCCGGTCTTTTAGAAACCTTAGATTATCTAAAAACCAATAATTTTGGAAAAGTTATTGTTCGGGGCGAAGCTTTTTTGACAAAGAAAGAATTTGCAAGAATTAATCAAGAAAGAAAAAGACAGGGTCTCCCTCAGTTTGCTAATCCAAGAAATATGGCGGCGGGTTCTATTCGTCAATTGGATCCTCAGATTACGGGCCAAAGAAAATTGGATTTCTTTGCTTATGATTTAGTCAGCGACTTAAAACAAAAAACTCACGAACAAAAACACCAAATTCTCAAAATTTTAGGTTTCAAAATTGAACCCCATAGCCGAAAAATTTCAAGCCTTGAAGAACTTTTTCAATTTCATCAGGAATGGGCCCAAAAAAGGGAAAGTCTGAATTATGAAATTGATGGTTTGGTAGTGCAGGTGAATGATATTTTCATTTTTGAAAAATTAGGAGTGGTTGGCAAAGCTCCCCGGGGCGCCATTGCTTTTAAATTTCCTTTAAAAGAAGGAACAACAAAAGTATTGGATATTATTGTTCAAGTTGGACGAACCGGTATTCTAACTCCGGTTGCTATTTTGGAACCTTTGAATTTGGGCGGCGTGACTGTTTCCCGGGCTACTCTTCATAATGAAGAAGAGATTAAGCGGCTTGGTTTAAAGATTGGCGACACAGTTATCGTCGGCAGAGCAGGCGATGTAATTCCAGAGGTTATTAAAGTTTTACCCGAACTTCGAACAGGCAAGGAAAAAAATTTTGTTTTTCCTGAAAAGTGTCCAGTTTGCGAGACAAAAATTGTTCAAAAACCAAATCAGATTTTACAACGTTGTCCTAATCCTGATTGTCCCGCCAAAAAAAGACGTTATTTTTATCATTTCGTGAGCGCTTTTGATATTGTTGGTTTAGGCCCTAAAATCATTGACCGTTTGATTGATAATTTTTTAATTCAAGACCCGGTTGATTTGTTTGATTTAAAAGCTGAGGACCTGATGAATTTAGAACAGTTTGGCGAGAAATCAGCGACTAATTTAATTAATGCGATTCAGGCACGAAACAACATTGATTTGGGTCGTTTAATTTATGCCTTAGGTATTCCGAATGTTGGCGAACAAACTGCTCTTGATTTAGCTCATCACTTTGGTTCTTTAGAAAATTTTGAAAAAGCTTCTCTGGAAGATTTAAGAGCGATTCCGAATATTGGTCCGGTTGTCGCCCAATCAATTTTTGATTGGTTGTCTTTACCTTTTAACAAAAAATTTCTTAAAAAGCTTTTAGCCAAAATTATCATTAAAAATCCGCCAAAATTTTTTAATGAAAAGATTAAAGGGAAAAATTTTGCTTTTTCGGGAACTTTATCTTCAATAACTCGCGAGGAAGCTAAAAAAAAGGTAAGGGAATTAGGCGGCAGAGTTATTTCTTCTGTTTCTTCAAAGCTAGATTATTTAGTGGTTGGCAAAGACCCTGGTTCTAAATATGAAAAAGCAAAAGCTTTGGGGATAAAAATCTTATCTGAAAAAGATTTCCTTTCAATGATTAGTTAAATTAACTTTCTTAATTATAAATGCCCAAAAGACTAACCTTTTTCAAAAATTTAACTCCTTATTACATTAAACATCGTGGCATTGAAGGACGTCAGATTTTTTTTGACGAAACTGATTGCCAAAGATTTGTTTATCAAATTTATGCTGCGAATTTTGGTTCACCTCTTAATTTATCGGAAAAGAGACTCAGAGAAACGGCTCTTCTTTTGTTAAACGGTAAAGAAAGTGAGAAAAAAATTTTGCGTTTTCTGCGACCGCCCCTTGTTTATCTTTTAAGCTTTGCTTTGTTGAAGGATTCCTTCCATTTTATTTTAGCTCAAAGGAGGGAAGGCGGCATTTCCAAATTTATGCAGAAGCTTTGCGGCGGTTTTGTTAAATATTTCAACTCAAGACATCAAAGACACGGTCCTTTGTTTGCGGGTCGTTTTTTTGCTTTTCCTCTTGAAAAAAAAGAGGAATTGAAAGAGGCCACTCTTTATATTAATATCAGCCCCCTCTTGATTGACTTTAAAAGGGAAGAAGGTCCTGAATCTTGGTTAACCTTTCTTAAAAATTTTAATTTTTGCAGCTTTCCAGATTTTATTGGCATAAGAAAATCTCATCTTCTGCCTCCTCAAAATATTTTAAAAATGTTCTATCCTACAGAAGGTCTTTTTTCTGAGAAAACTTACGAAGATATCCTTTTAAAAATTCATCAAGAAAACTTGGCTCTTAAAGAACCTTTTTGGTTACAAAATAAATGAAAAATTTTTCTGGCTTTTTGTTTTTTCTACCAGCTTTTTTGTTAACTTTAATAGGTCTGGTTTCTGCCTATAGTTTTTCTTTGATGAAAGATGATTTTTTCTTTTTCAAAAAGCAGTTTTTTTTAACGATTTTTGCTCTTTTGATTTTTGTTCTCTTTTCTTTGATTGACTACCGAGTTCTTAAAACTTCTTATTTAATTTTCTTCATTTATGTGGTTGTTATTTTGCTGCTTTTAGGTTTATTTTTTTTAAGCCCCCAAACTCGGGGTACTAAATCATGGTATCAATTTGGCTATTTTTCTTTAGATCCAAGCGAATTGGCGAAATTTTTAGTAATCATTTTTTTGGCAAAATATTTTTCCACCAAACACATTGAAATGTACCGGCTTTTTCATATCGGCGCTTCTGGCTTTCTCGTTTTTTTGCCGGCAGTTTTGATATTTTTTCAACCCAATTTTGGTTCCGCTCTTTTATTAATTGGGATTTGGATTGGCGTTTTATTAATTTCCGGGATTAAGCTTAATCATTTTTTAATAATTTTAGGCGTTTTTCTTTTAATTGGAATCTTTAGCTGGAATTTTTTACTAAAGGATTACCAAAAACAAAGAATTGTTTCTTTTTTATTGCCTTCTACCCAAAATCTTGGTTCTGGCTGGCAACAGTTTCAATCAAAAATTGCTATTGGCTCCGGCGGATTTTGGGGTTTAGGTTTTGCTAAAGGCTTTCAAGTAAAATACGGATTTTTGCCGGAAGCCCAAACTGATTTTGTTTTTGCTAAAATTGCTGAGGAATTTGGTTTTCTCGGAATAGTTATTTTACTTTCTTTATTTCTGATTTTACTTTGGAAAATTTTAAAATTGGCAATGATTTCTCAGGATAATTTTTCCCGTCTTTTTTGTGGTGCTTTTGCGGTTTCTCTTTTTTTGCAAATTTCAATCAATATTGGAATGAATCTTGGTTTGTTGCCGGTGGTCGGAATTCCTTTGCCCTTTTTAAGTTATGGTGGCTCTAATCTGGTAATTAATTACCTTTGCTTGGGGATTTTGCAGAACATTTTGAAAAAATCAAGCTTCAGTATTTCTTTTCAAAAAGAATCTTAAAGGCCTAAAAAAACCGAGACAACATTTTCGCTAACCTCAAGAACGCCGCGTTTAAAATTATATCTGATTTCTTCTTTTTCTGTTTTTATCGTCAGTGTGTCGAAAATCATTGTGATAAAATTGGTGTGATAGGGGAGAATGTCAAAATTGCCCAATTTATTTTTTGAAGAAACAGCCAAAGCTTTAGTCCTAAAAGTTTCCTTACCCCAAATTGGCGACCAATAAATAGTCACATCTAATTTTGTTTCTTGGTTTTTTTCTTTTGACATATTTTTATCTTTTCAAATCGTTTAAGTCGCCAATATAAAGAAAGGCTTCTTCCGGAAAATCGTCTAAATGGCCGCTAATAATTTCGCGGACACCCTCAATTGTTTTTTCTTTTTTAATATATTTCCCTTCATTTCCTGTCTGGTCGGTTGTCACATAAAGGTCTTGCGTCATAAAATTAAGAATTTTTTGAGCTCTCTTAAAAATTAATCTGTCACTGAGAGATAATTCATTCTCTCCCACGATTGCCACAATTCTCTGGAGGTAGCCATATCTTTTAAGAATTTTAAGTGCTTCCAAAAGTGTTTCGTAATGCTCTCTTCCTAAAATTTGGCGGCTAATTATTGAAGAAGAAGAGGCTAAAATATCAACCGAAGGATGACGACCTTCTTGATAGACGGTTCTTGATAAAATAATAGTTGAATCAAAATAGGGTAATAAAGCCTGGACGCCAGCATCAATAATATCGTCAGCTGGCACATAAACTGTCTGAATACTCGTAATAGTGCCATTTTCGTTAGAGACCAATCTTTCTTGGAGGGCTCCAATTTCGCTTTCGAGGGTAGGTTGGTAACCGTCTTCCGAAGGGAGTTCGTTTAAAATAGTAGAAAGTTCGTTACCTGCTTGAATAAAGCGATAAATATTGTCAATAAACAGCAAGACATCTTTTTGGTGATAATCTCTGAAATATTCAGCAATAGCGGTGGCGCTAAAACCCGCCCGGAATCTTACTGGTGCGGGTTCGTTCATTTGGCCAAAGATTAAGACGCTTGAAGGTAAAATATCTTTTGTTTTTAACATTTCAACCAATTCATGGCCTTCCCTGATTCTTTCACCGATACCGGCAAAAACTGAAATACCTTTATGGAAAAAAGCAATGTTATGCATCAATTCTGACAAAAGCACAGTTTTGCCGACACCCGACCCACCGAAAAGTCCAATTTTACCTCCTTTTTTAATAGGCGCAAAGAAATCAATAACCTTAATGCCGGTTTCTAAAATTTCATTCTGAAAATTAAGTTGCGAATATTCAGGTGGTGGTTGATAAAGAGGGATTTTCTTTTCAAAAACAGGTGGCGGCAAATTATCAATTGGTTTTCCTAAAATATCTAAAATCCTTCCCAAAAGTTGTGGGCCCACCCCTATTTCTAAAGTTTTACCGCTTCTTATTACTTTATCACCCCTTGAAAATAAATCGGGTGATGAAAGAGAGATGCAGGAGTAAAGGTTTTGATGGTGAATTTTAGAAACCTCAAGTTTAGCCTCCGGGTTTTTTTCGAGAAAAAGAATTTCATGGGGGAAAAGGCCGGCTTCATATTCAACGCCAATTATTTCTTGATTAATTGAGACAATTTTGCCTTTATTAGTCATTTTATTTTTGATTCCAGTTTTTTAAAGCGATAACGTTTTGCAGTTGTTTTTTATTAAAGATTTGTTTTTCAAGATTAATACTTTCTTGCTTAAGTTTTTTTATGATTTTTTTAGCATTTTGATTGGCATTATCCATAGCAATCATTCTAGAACCGAACCGGGCAAGTTGATGTTCTAAAATTGTTTGGTTGAATAAAGCCGAAACAATTTCAGTTTCAAAAAAATCTAATAATTCTTCAAAAGAAGGCTCCACCAAATATTTTTTGTATTGTTTTTCAAGTTGACTTTCTTTTTCCAAGATTTCTTTGAGAGTAATACCGCCTGAAATATCGGTAATTATCATTTCTTGGTTGAGAAAAGAATAGAATTTGCCATGGAAGACCAGGATTTTTTCATAATTTTTAATAAAATCCACAATGATTTTAAGATTTTTTTCGCTAGGTCTCTCATCTTCCAAATCAAAGAAAAAAGTTTTAAGGTTTAAGGGTTGCTCTTTAAAAAGAGCTTGACCTATTTTACCGACAATGGCAACTTCCATTTTTTTATTATTTAAAAAAATTTTCAATAAATTCCAGCCGTCTACAATCAAGGATCCGTAAAATTGAGAGTTGGCTGAAAGAAATACGGCTAATTGTTTGCCGTTTTTTTTAATAAAAGAAATTTCAGAAAGATTTTCTCTCGCACTGGAAATTTCTTTTTTCAAAAGAACGAGATAGGCAGCTTTGACATGATTGTAAATTTTGGCAAGACCGTCAAGAAAGAAGCGGGTTTTCAAAACGCCATCTAAAGTTTCTTTGATTCTAATACTTGCTATCTCTTGATAAATCTGGGTTATTTCGTTAATCGCGCTAATTGTGTTTAGCTTTTGTTTTATCTCTTTTGGGCTTGCCATAATAATTCTAATTGTTTTATAAAAGCCTGAAGCTCTTTAAGATTTTTGATTTTTTGAAGTTGTTGGATAATTTCATTATAATTGCCCCGTTGATATTCTTTAATGAATAAATTAATTTCTTCTTTAAGTTTTTCTTTTTCAATTTTTTCCCATCTTCCCCATAAAATATTTGCCAAAAGCAATATTTGAAAATTTCTTTCAAGGATAATCTCGTTTTCTTGGTTCATTAAAATTTCCAATTTTTCTCCTATTTCAATCTGTTTTCTTGTTTTTTCGGGTAATTCTGTTCCAAATCTTGCCATTTCTACTGCTTTTTTATAGGCGCTTAAATGGCTTAAAACTAATTTTGCCAGACTGTGTTCCATTGGTTTTTTAGTCTGGTTGCCGACTCTCGAGACCGAAAGAAAAGGATTAATGGCTGGTCGGGCGCCTCTTTTGTATTCGTCTGAGTCAAAAAAAATGTGGCCATCGGTCATTGCCATTAAATTGGTTTGGATATAACCTGAAATATCGTTTTCAATAGTAGTGGCAACAGGCAAAGCAGTAATACTGATTTCCTGATTTTTTTTATTTTTAATATTTCCTGCTCTTTCGATGAGTTTTGCCTGAATATGGAAGATGTCTCCCGGATAAGAAGAGCGACCGGGCGTTTTTTTAGTAATTAGAGAAATTTCTCGATAGGCTTTGGCATGGTTAGTTAAATCGTCAAAAATTATCAAAACATTTTTGCCTCGATCCCTGAAAAATTCAGCCATCGTCATTGCGCTATAAGGCGCTAAAAAAAGTTGGCTTGCCGGACAAGCAGAAGTGGCGGCAATAATAATGGTTTTTTCAAGAATTTTATGTTCTTTAAGGTAATTTTGGATATTTTTTATATCAACCCCCTTTTTTCCGATTGAGACATATATGCCTATTACTCCTTTTCTAGTTTGGTTGTTTAATATTTGCAAAAGAAAAGTTGTTTTTCCTGTCTTTTCGTCGCCGATAATCAATTCTCTTTGGCCATATCCTAATGGCACCAATAAATCAACCAAAAGAACACCGGTTTCCAAAAATTTTTTAATTCTGGCTCTTTGGAAAATTTCGGGCGCTTTTCCTTCAATTTCCCGCCTTTCTTTTATGTCTTCGATTGGTCCCAAACCATCAATGGGCCGGCAAAGAGAATCTAAAACCCTTCCTAAAAAACCTTCGCCTACTGGAATTTTGAAATTTTCATTTGTTCTGGCGACTGCCATTTTACAAGTTATACCTTCCAAATCTAACATTAAAACTTCTGCCAAGTTTTTTTGCAGGGAATTTACGATTCCTTTTTGATTGTTTTCAGTGAGGATTGTTTCTTTTAATTTTAAACCGGGAAGCCCTGAAATATAAGCGATGGAACCAGAGATTGATTCAATATAACCAATTTCGCCGGTTTCTTCTAAATAATCTTTGAAATCTTTCATAGAATTGTTTTTAAGGTTTCATCTATTTTTTTTGCTAAAGAAAAATCAAATCTTTTTCCTTGATATTCAAGGATAACTCCGCCAACAATTTCGGGTTTAACGATAACATTTAGAATAATTTTTTGGTTTGTTTGTTCTTTTAGCCATTGGGCTAAATATTTCAGAAAATCCTGTTTTGCTTCAAAAGCAATTTCTAATTTAAGTTCCGGAAGCTGTTTTAGGTTCTCACTAAGCTTTAAAAGAAAACTCTCTTTTTCAAGGGGGTTTTTAAATTCTAAATTTTTTAGATATTTCAAGAGAAAGGAATTGTTTCGAGCCTGATTTTTTTTATTTCTCTTAATAGAATTATCTTTGAAAATTTGGGACCTTATTTCTTCAATTTGTTCTAAGATTTCTATTAATTCCTCTTTGGTAACAATTTTTTCTAAAAGATTTTCAAAATTTTCATTCATAATCTTTGAATATTTCTTCTTTTGATTTTGTTAAAATTTCTTTTACTAATTCTTCATGAAGAGCCAGATTAATTGATTTTCCCAAAATTTTTTTAGCAATTTTACCAAGCAATTGATAGATTTTTTGGTTAATTTCTTGAATTTTTCGATCTCGGTAATTCTGGATTTCCTGATCGGCTTTTTCTAATTTTTGCTTTATCTTTTCTTGAGTTTCTTGTCTTAACCTAAAAACTTCTTGCTCCACGCCAGTCATAATTATGTTTATCTGGGTATTAATTTGATTCAACAGATGCTCTTGAATTTTTAAACTTATTTCTTTTATAGAAGAAAATTCTTTGGCAAGAACTGAATCCAATTTTTCCATTTTGGCTTTGGTTTCTATTAAAAATTGTTTTTTAGCCAAAAAACTTTCTTTTTGAAGCTGCTCTATTTCATTTTTTAGATTTTGAACCGCTTTTTGAATTTGTTCTTTTTCAATTTTTAAGTCATTTTTTGTCTGTTTGATTTTTTCCTCAATTTCCTTTTTGGCTTGATTTAAAAGTTCGTTTTGAAAATCGCTCGATTTTTTTTGAATATTTTCAATTTCTTTTTTAATTTCAGCGATATTCTTTTTAATTTCTTCTTCAATTAAGTTTTCTAAATTAATTTTAAAGTTTTCAGATATTTTTAAGATAAGGGCACCCTCATTTTTTAGATTTTCATTAATCTTTTTATTTTTTGAAGAACTAAATAATAAGAGAGCAAAAATATTTAAAATTAAGAGTCCCAGAAGAAACCAGATTGAAATTTCTTGAATCATTTTTAAATTAATTATTTTTTAATTATTTCTATTTTACCAAAGAATAATTAAAATAGAGAACCCAAAAGCAGCAACGGTTATTACCACAATTCCAAGAAGATTTAGAATCATTGCCAATTGAATGCTTTGGCGAGCCAAGGGATTTCTTCCGGTTGCTTCAATGCCGCTTCTCAAAGCTTTTACGAAAGAAGTAAAACCCATTAAGAAAGAGCCGATAGAGATAATTAAAGCAAAAATATAACGAAGTATTTTAGGAAAGTTAGCGGGATCTTCAAAGCCGGTAGCAAGGCCTTCAAGAACTCTAATAAAAATAGTTTCTAGGTTTTTTTTATTACTTCCAGTTTCTAAAGCGTATCTCGGGTTGATGATAACCCTAATTAAACCTTCTTGATTCTTTTTTTCAAAATTTTCTAAGGCTTGACCAATTATAAAGCCCGGTTGAGTTGCTTTTTGACCAACGCCTGGTTTTATTGAAGAGGTTATAAAATCACCCTTTAATATGGGTCCGTTAAGATCGCTTACCTTTACTAATGTTTCTCCATAAGACGCAACTGCTAACTTATCAGGACCTGATTTACCGAAAACTAAAGGTGGATTTTCCACTACTACCCCAAAAATATTTTTATCATAAGGAATGGTTGCCCGAACTAAACCGTTTTTAGTTTGAGAAAGAATGTCTCCGGTCGTTGCTTCTTTATCAGCCACTGGTAGATTCATAGCAATTAAAGGAAGGTTTTGAGTTGTTTGTGAACTAATAAATAAAGGAAAGAGAAAAAAAAGAAAAATAAAAATTTTCAACCAAAAGATAAAAAAAATTTTTGAGAAAAGAATTTTGTTCATAATTATTTTATTTTATAAAAAATTAAAGACATTTTCCACAAACGAAAGATTTAAAAAATGAAATCTGTTTTAATGTTAAAATAAAAATAAAAAAACAAAAAAGACAGATAACAAAAGGGAATATTGATTTTTAAAAGTTTTTAATTTAACCTTTCAAATTTCTTATATTGCATAATTATTTTTCGTTTCTCTTATGTTAAGAACATAATTAACTCGGAGATTATATATTAATTCTCCTATATATTTATATTTTAAAAAATAAAAATATTTTTTTGTCAATATTTTGGCTTTAAATATAATGCTTTTCGATATTTTATTGAAATATAATGATTTTTATATCTTTATTTTTTAAAAGAAAGAGTGTATTTGTACAAAAAAATGGTTGTTTTGATTATAAATAAATCTGTGATTTTTCTTTATTAATCTATTGACAATGTTTATAAAGATAAAAAAGATTAGTAAGAATCAGAGAAAATTTAAGAAAATCTCGCTCAAATCTTATAATAATTTTCCCGAATATAATATTAAGTCGGAGATATTATTAGAGAATGCCGAGTTATTTATTTTTTATTTTTAATTAGATAAAAATTAAAATTAATTGTCAATAGGAAATTTGAAGAAAATTTAAAGTGGCTCTATGTTACAGATATTAATGTCAGAATTAAATTTTAAAGGTCTTCTGAGCTCTTTTTTTAATCTCATTTTTTATTTTTTTCAGAATTTTATTTTAATATTTTAAAAGTAGCTCCTGGTAAATGTTTTTTAGCTTGTTTAGTTATAAAAGCCAAAAAGATAACTATATAACAAAATATAACAAAAAAAATTGCTATTTTCCTCCAATTTCTAATTATTTAACATAATTAGAACCATAATTTTTATGTGGTCCCTTGACAATACTTTTTGATAAGAAATATAATGTTTATAAAACTATATCCGATATTCTCAAGATAAATATTTTAAGCTATCCGTTAGATATCAATGTCGGAAAAATCTAAAAACTTTTCAGAAAACTATATCTCTCTTACAGAGGCCTCAAGGCTGTGTAAATATTCTGAAGATTACCTGCGTCTCCGCGCCCGTCAGGGGAAACTAAAAGCAGTAAAGATAGGAAGAAACTGGATGACTACCAAGTTATGGTTAGAAGAATATATTGAGAGGGTGAGATTGTACGAAGAGAAATTGGTTAGCCAAAGAACAAAAACTCCTCAGGTTCTTTCTTCCAATGATTTAGCTGATTCAAAAAAGATACCTGAACCTGAAAAACCTAAACAACTAACCCAAGAAGAAGCTTCTGTTTTTCAAAAACCCTCTTCTTTTCTGGTTTTAAGAAAGTTTTTAAATTCAACCAATTTTCTCAAGCTTTTAACTTTTTCCATCATTGGTCTTTTATTAATAGCCTCTCTTTCTCAAACCACTTTTGGCCAGAATATTTTCAGGAACAGCGCTTTCCTTGCCCAGAAAGTCTTTGAAAAAACAAAAGAAGAATTCGTCTCAAAAACCAAAGACCTTAAAGACAATATTGTTTCTCTTAAAAAATCCACTCTTTCTTTACCATTTACCTTAACAAGGGAGGTTAACTCTTGGTTAAGAGATAACGCCAAATCTTTTCAATACTTAGGTGACGGTTTAGTCTGGCAAAACACCCTGAATACTTTTTTTGACTATGGCAACTTTCTCTTAAAAACAACGAAAGAACAAATTTATTCTTGGCAAAAAGAATCTCTAAGACAAAGAATCCTTGCTTTCAGAGAAAACCTTGAAAAAGAAATTAAAAACCTCGGCTTTAATTCTCTGGCTGATTTTAAAAAAGTTCTGCCAACCTTAGAAAAATTAGCCATCAGGACAAATAGTTTCTTAGTTGATGATTATCTTTATTACTTTTCTCAAAAATTTAAAGATAACCTTGATTTCTTAACGACTGTTTTCCAAGAAAATCTGAACAAAACTGGTTATTTAGCTCAGGTAGGCGAAAGAAGGGTTCAAAAAAGAGATGAGACAGCTGGAGACGAAAAAGAGACAGAATCTTTTCAAAATTTAATAATGAACCTTGAGCCCTATTTGACAGTTAAAGTTGAAACCGAACTTTTGGCTCCTTTGAAAGCTAATCAAGGAATTATTACCAACTCTTTAACTGTTTTGAAAAATGGTTATGCCGGTGTTTTCCAGTTTGCCAACTTAACCAGCCAACGAACTTACACCTTTCCCAATTCTTCTGGCACCGTATGCTTAGATAGCGGCAATTGTTTGGGCATTGGCGGTCAGGTTCTAAGTGATGGTGGTTTGACTAATAGGTTGGCAAAGTTTTCAGCTGATCAAAGAATTATTTCTTCCTCAATTAACGATCTTTACAATAAAGGCGTTTCCTTATTCATTGATGAAGAGGGAAGAATAGGCGTTGGCCTTAATAACCCCAAAGAAAGATTAGAAGTTCTTGGTTCCTTTGCAGTTAAGGATAAAAATTCAACCAGTTTCGTAATCAGTCCCAACGGCAATGTTGGTGTTGGAATTTCTTCGCCTAGTTTTAAGCTTCAGGTTGCCGGTCAAATTAGAGCCACTGATGATATTTGTACTGAAGCTGGTGGTGGCAAATGCTTAAGTCAATTGGTCCAACAAGCCCAGAGCCAAATTCCCGTGATTATCGGCAGCAGTTTGGGGGGTTCAGGTTCCAGTGGTTATCTTGCCATTTGGTCCTCAACCACGAATTTAACCAGTTCCATTATTTCCCAAAGTGGCAACTTTATCGGGATTGGTGTTAGTTCTCCCCAATATACTCTTGATGTTGGCGGTTCTTTAAGATTAAGACCCCAAAGTACAGCGCCAACTGCTGCCAAAGGCGTCATTTATTTTGATGAAACCCAATCAAAACTAAAATGCAGCGAAGATGGTCTTAATTTTGTGGATTGTATTAGCAGCGGCAACTTAAGTGGCAGTGGCAATCAAAACCAGATTGCCTTCTTTACCTCCAGCAACAACCTTAGCTCAGACTCTAACCTTTACTGGGATAATACAAACAAAAGACTGGGCATTGGAAACAATAATCC
>Ga0197142_1003298_pt1 | contig 13623 bp, 11 predicted proteins | sample GBS60_MetaG_FD_148614 | JGI IMG/M metagenome (GOLD analysis project Ga0197142, IMG submission 148614) | Sediment microbial communities from Great Boiling Springs, Gerlach, Nevada, United States - GBS 60_MetaG | ecosystem: Environmental > Aquatic > Thermal springs > Hot (42-90C) > Sediment... | reverse complement strand
CATCCCGGATTCCCTCCTGCGCGAGAATGACACAGGAAGCGGCCTACGGAGGCCCTGGATTCTTGCTTGCGCAGGAATCACACAAGAGGCGGGAATGACGCAAAAAAGGCAGGTGCAAACAAGCCTCAGTTCCCGTTTGCCCAGGAATACCACCCGAAGGCGGGAATCGCATTTGCCCGAGGTACCCTCCACGAGAAGGAGGTTTTTGCGGAGAAACTCGCAAACCTCTTCCCTCGGCGAAAGGATTCTCGTAACATGTTAGCCGAATGGAGCAACCCGCCTCTCCCCTTGGGGGTACACCCAGCGTGGTATTCCCACGAAAGGGGGAATCCAGAAAGTATCTCAGAGTTCCCGCTTGCCCAGAAGGGACACAGCAGCAGACACAAAGCAGCCTGGACTGCTGCTTACGCTGGACACATCGTGCCTTTTCATGCAGCTAAAATGTTACACACCATCTTATTGCTTCAAACGGCTAAAGTGTTGCGGATGCTCTTATTCTCGTACTAATGGCCTGGCGCTCCTTGGAGTAATGGCCGGGTTGTCCGCCTGCGGCTGGGAAGATTCGATTGTCATGGCTCCGTTGCCGCCGTCGAAGTATTTTCCCCCGGCAGAATCCGCCGACGAGGTTGGTCTGGTGGCCATTGGCGGCCGATTGGACCCCGATTGGCTGCTGGACGCCTATCGGCATGGCATCTTCCCTTGGCCTTGTGGGGACGACCGTTGGCCGATCCCTTGGTTTTCGCCTGATCCACGGGCGGTGCTGGAGTGGGATCGGCTCCATATCTCCCGCAGTTTGCGGCGCACGCTTCGCAAAAAGCTCTTCCAGGTTACCTGTGATCGGGCGTTCGGGGCGGTCATCCGGGGCTGCGCGGAGGCCCCTGGACGCCGAGGCGCCACGTGGATCACCCCGGCCATGATCCGGGCCTACACCCGTTTGCACCAGATGGGCTATGCCCATTCGGTGGAAGTCTGGCGGGAGCAGGAATTGGTGGGCGGCGTCTATGGGGTGGCCATCGGCGGGGCGTTCTCGGCCGAGTCCATGTTCCATCTGGCCCCGGACGCCTCCAAAGTGGCCCTGGTCTATCTGGTCCGGCATCTGCAGGCTCAGGGGTATCAACTGCTGGATGTCCAGGAGCTATCGCCGCATCTGGAGCGGCTGGGCGCCCGGGGGATTGCCCGGCAGGAGTTTTTGCGTCGGTTGGCCGAGGCCTTGCCGCTGCCGGTCCGTTTCGGCCCACCGGGAAAGATGGATTTTGACTGGTCGTAGGGAGGCGGCGGGGGAAGTGGGGCCGGTGGGAAAACCGTCTGCTCCCCCATGGGGAAAATCCAACGGGAAAGGGCCAGTGCTGTGTCGGCCAATCGCCGACAGATGATCCAGAAAGGCTGCTCGGAAAAATCCGTTTTTAGCCGAATGGACCACCAACCGGCGGTCCCCCGACTGCCAAAAACCCCATCCCAGGGAGTTGGGGTCAATGGGGAGGGTTGGAAAACGGTTGGGGGCTGACGGCGGCAGCCCATTTCGCAACCGTCTCTTGGTGTTATTCTTTGACCCGCTCGACGTATTCGCCGCTGCGTGTGTCGATCTTGATCAGATCGCCGATTTCGATAAAGGCGGGTACCATAAACTCCGCCCCGGTTTCTACTTTGCAGGGTTTGGTTACATTGGTGGCGGTGTTGCCTCGGGCGCTGGGCTCGCAGTATTCGACCCGCAGGACCACATGATTGGGCGGGGTGATGCCGATCGGCATATTATTAAACAAGAGCACCTGGCAGAGCATCCCTTCTTTGAGGTATTTCCAGTTTTCGTCCAGCACGTCGGCCGACAGTTCATATTGCTCGTAGGTCTCTGCATTCATGAAGATGAATTGATCGCCTTGGCGGTAGAGGAACTGGGCATCGACCTCTTCGACGTCGGCAGCTTCTAGGGTGTCGCCGCTTCGATAGGTGCGGTCGATGACGATATTGCGGATGAGATGCCGGAGTTTACATTTGTATAACCCCTGCCCCTTCCCCGGCTTCACAAAGTTGCATTCGATCATCAAGTACGGTTCGCCGTCAATCTGGACCTTCAAGCCTTTGCGAAATTCACTGGTATTGTACGTGACCACGGAAACCGTCCTATGTAAATCAGACTCACACATCCTTTAATCGTCGTCCGAGTGTTCTCGGAGGTAGCTTCCGGCCGCCCGGACTCCGGGAAAGCCCCTCCGCTCGGAACCCTCCACGTTGGCCTTTCATCTTAATCTCTTTTGCCTCCAATGTCTATGGGGATTAGAGGGAAGGTGGGGAAGGGCCCAGAGCGTCCGGAGCATCTCGGCCGCCGACCATATCGCCGGGTTCGCCTCGTAACGGATGGTATCTTTTGGTATCTTTTGGTATCTTTTTGTCCGGCCCATGGGTTGGCCAACCTGGGTCGCCCCTGTCAACCGCTGGCTTTTGTTGGTATGGTAAAAATTCTGTAAACTGAAACAATTCGCTTCTCCCCTTTGCAGATAGGCCGGCGGAGCGAAGCGAAGTCGGGTGAGGGGGCCGCTGGCGGTGCGGGCCTTCGGCCCGCAAATAGGCGGACCAGAAGTCCGCCCTCCGGATTTCCCTCTCACCCTAACCCTCTCGCCGGCCAGGGGAGAGGCGTGTTTTCCCCCTCACCCGGCCTGCTGCGCAGGCCGGCCTCTCCCGCCGGGGGAGAGGCGGGGGAGGCAGACGGGACGTCTGCGGTATTGGAATGCAGACGGGACGTCTGCGGTACTATGCGGAGGCGGGGAATGCAGACGGGACGTCTGCGGTACCGAGGGGTGCTTCATTCGGCTAAAATGTTACCCGAAATTCTTCATCAGCCCCGATCGATCCTACGGTGGTTTTGGGGCGGTGGTTCGTTTGGCTCTATCTCCCCATAGGAGCAGAGGGTCATGGCATCAGCAGGCTTGCCAAGCGGGGGCTCGAGCAGCGGGGGCTTTCGGGAAACATCTGGTGGTCTTGGCCCTCCAGGCCTGGCTGCCGGAAAGGCTGATTCTTCGGGGGCTGCCGGCCCGATCGGCCAGGTGCGGATCGGTCTGGTCCAGATGCGTTGCAGCCCCTCCAAAGAGGCAAACATCCAGCGAGCCTGCGATCTGCTGGTCGAGGGGGCCCGCCAGGGGGCCCAGATACTCTGTCTGCCGGAGCTTTTCCACGGCCTGTATCCTTGCCAGAGCGAGGACCACTGCCGATTTGCCGAGGCCGAACCGGTGCCGGGCCCCACAACGGAGCGTCTGGCCGAGCTGGCCCGCCAATTGGGTGTGGTGATCGTGGGGTCGATCTTCGAGCGGCGGGCTCCCGGCCTGTATCATAACACGGCGGTGGTGTTGGATGCGGACGGGCAGTTGGCCGGCCTTTACCGCAAAATGCACATCCCGGACGACCCTCGGTACTATGAAAAGTTTTATTTTACGCCCGGCGATCTGGGGTTTCGGAGTTTTTCGACTCGGTTTGGCCGGGTGGGCGTGTGTGTGTGTTGGGACCAATGGTTTCCGGAAGCGGCCCGCCTGACTGCGCTGACCGGGGCGGAGATACTGTTTTATCCGACGGCCATCGGTTGGTTGGTGGAGGAAAAGGCAGAGTTCGGGCCGGTGCAACATTCGGCCTGGGAGACAATGATCCGGAGCCATGCTATTGCCAACGGGCTTTTTGTGGCAGCGGTGAACCGGACTGGGCTGGAAGAGGGGATTGAGTTTTGGGGGGCCTCGTTGGTGGTCGATCCGATCGGCCAAGTGCTCGCCCGGGCCTCCCATGATCGGGAAGAAATCCTGCTAGCCGACTGCAATCTGGACCAGATCGATCTGGTCCGGACCCATTGGCCTTTTCTCCGGGACCGCCGGATCGACGCCTACGCCGATCTGCAACGCCGCTTCCGAGACGCAAGCTGAGGGCGGCATCTGCCGAAACGATCCGTACCCCTTGGCCAGGCCGACTCTCCTCTCGGAACATCTGGGAGGGTGTCCGGAAGATCGTTTTGGTACCATGTTAGCCGAATGAAAACCCCATTGGAGGGACTTGCTTCGGAGGTCCGTCCCCGGGAGGTATTTACCTCGGATCGCCGGTTTGCGTGCCTGCCAAGCAGCCCTTCCCTTCGGCTAACGTGTTCCGAAGAAGCCCGGTCCTATTGAGCGTCGCAAATCGTATAGACAGCCAAAATCCGTTGTTTTCAGGGATCTTGAATGGTCAAGAGTTTTGCGAAGCTCAATCAGCTTCTGACGGCAAGGGATCAGGATACCGGAAGGTTTTGCCCTCGAAGTTGCGGAAGACCAGATCGTTGCCGTCTCGGCCGACGAAATATTCCGGCTGCAAGGGGACTTTGCCGCCGCCGCCGGGCAGGTCGATCACATAATGGGGCACGGCATACCCACTGGTGTATCCCCGGAGCCCCTGAATGATTTCGATGCCCTTGGTAATCGGCGTGCGGAAGTGGGCTGATCCATAAATCGGATCGCATTGGAACAAGTAATACGGCCGCACGCGCATCTGCAGCAGCCGATGCACCAACTCCTTCATCGTCTCGACCGAATCGTTGATCCCTTTTAACAGGACGGTTTGGGCCCCCAGGGGGATGCCGGCATCGGCCAACCGGGTGCAGGCCTGGTAAGCCTCCGGGGTGCATTCTTCCGGATGCTGGAAATGCAGGCTGATCCACAACGGGTGGTGTTTACGGAGCATCCGGCACAAAGCGGGCGTAATCCGCTGCGGCAACACCGCGGGCACCTTCGTGCCCAGGCGAACGATTTCCACATGGCGGATGGCTCGGAGGGCAGAAAGAATCTGGTCCAATCGCACATCGCTCAGGGTGAGCGGATCGCCGCCAGAGATCAGTACATCCCGCACCGTGGGCGTTCGACGGATGTAGTCCAGCGCCGCTTCCAGCCGGGCCGGCGTGGCCGCCATCTCCCCATGACCCACCAGCCGCGATCGGGTGCAATACCGGCAATAGGTCGAACAAAAATCATGTGCCAATAGCAACACCCGATCCGGATAGCGATGGACCAGGCCGGGCACAGGACTATGGTTGTCTTCGCCCAGCGGGTCGGCCGCTTCGCCCGGCGAATGGATAAACTCGGCCGGCCTGGGCACCACCATCCGCCGCAGCGGATGATCCGGATCCTCCGGATCCAGCAGACTCGCATAGTAGGGGGTAATGGCTACCGGAAGATGCAACCCCCCTTGACGCATGGCCTCGCGCTCTTCTTCCGAAAGCCGAAGAATCCGCTCCAGTTGACTTAGACTCCGGAAGCGATTCTGGAGTTGCCAATGCCAGTCGTTCCAGAGTTTGTCCGGCAGATGGGCAAAGAAGGTTTTGCGGAAAGCTTTGGCCCGCTGATTCGGTCCCCAGAGGGCTTTCGGCGGGTGCAAGCCTTTTGCCTGCCCCGAACCGCAAGAAAAACACCCCCTTCTTTTTCCCCGTTGCCGAAGCCGATAGCTCGGCGCAGAAGCACCTCCATAAGAACCCACCGGGGAGGGAGGGAAGATGACAGGAAGAAACGGCTGGGCAAAAGGACCGGGAGGCTCCTCACTGTCCAGCCCCAATTCAAAAGAAGATTCAACCGACTCCATGGTACTACTCATCGTGGGCTCCTCCTAGAAAAGACGGGCGCCGGATTCCAAGAACGCAAAAACCTACGCCCATCGGGCGGCTTCTGCGGACAAACGCCGAGAACCTTGCTGATTGGCCACCAGGTTCCCACGGCGCTGTTCCGGCACAAGCAATCTCCCGGTTCCCTAATCCACATCCAGAGATTCTCGTCTGTGGACCTGTCTGCTCAGACATAACTGGTCCGGTCGTTTCCTGTTCCGACCAGACTCCTTGATAGGTGGCAAGCAGAGTTTTTGGAGGCCCAGGCGTTTTTCGTTGCCGAGTGACCCCAGCAGTTCGACTCCTCCCAGCCGGCCTCCACATGGGCCAATCTAAACAAAAAACGCTCTTTGCTCTCTCCTAGCACAATTTTAGCCAAATGGCGGGACACGTTTCTCGTGCCCGGCGGACCTGCCACGCAGGCACCTCCTCGCCGTCTTCGTTTGGCTAAAGTGTTACACTACCTCATCGGTTGTTTGCCCTTATTGTAGTAATCTTGGCCAAAAGGTTAAGAGGGGATAAGAAAATTTTTGAAGATTTTGAAAAAATTTTACATTTCCCCCTACCCATCTGAGCAGGAGGGCACTTCCCTCCCTGTAGGCAGAGATGGGCAAGCTCTGGGTTGTCCCGTCAGAAGGTAGGGAGCCGCCCGGTTGTGATTCGGTTTCAAATGGTCCGAGTTTTCCAAGAAAAAGCCCCTCCAGTCTTTCGAGCGAACCTATCCGGCAGGCACTGCCATAGGGGGCAATACTTGTTTGCTGGATTTCGCCAACAACCAAAGGCCTATTTTTGTAATTTGTTGATATTTCAGATGTTATGATTTTGATAACACTTTAGCCGAGTGAAAAGGTGCATTGTGTCATTCCTGCGCAAGAGAGAATCCCGGCTTGTTACCGCGTAAGCGGGAATCCGGCCTTATTCCGGTGTAAGCGGGAACCCAGGCACTAAGGAGTTCTCTTTCGGTCTGGATTTCCGCATTCGCGGGAATGACAGACAAGGCCGCCACACCCGGCAGCAGTTTTGGCTCGCCGGCCTCTCCCATAGCAGGCAGAGGCGAGTTGCTTCATTGGGCTACCATGTTACTGATTTTGGAAGGTCTGGAACTGGTTTTCCATAAGTCTCCGTCAAATGAGAAGTTAGAACTTTTTTGGGAAACTGCAGGTTTGGAGTCCAAGGGGTTGTAGAACCAATGAGGAGGGGTGGTGATCACGGCCAAGCCCGGGGTATTATTGATCTTCGTGTCACTATTTTTGTAACATTTTAGCCGCATCAAAGGCGATGTGTCATTCCTGCGGAAGCAGGAATCCAGGCTCCTTATGCTGCTGCCATGCCGCTCACCCGGCCTGGTCTTTGGCCAGGCCGGCCTCGGCCACCAGGGGAGCGGCGCTTTGCTTCATTCGGCTAACTTGACTGTATCCACCGGGAGCGATTGCTCCAATCGGTGGAGTTCCAGCCAGTTTTTCGCCCCTAGATATGGTGGTGGCATGACCGGTTGGATATAGTCAAACTAACTAAATAGTTACCCAGTTTTTTAGGTCTGTTGGGCTGGAGGCCCGACCAGCGAACTCCTCTCCGCTAAGCTCGACTTTTGCCATTTTTCGTAACTCTTTGTATTATCGAAAGTTACAAACCATACCACTTTTGTTCATGTATTTTCCTAACTCCCAAATTCACAAAGAGTTAGGCCATGGCCCCGATGCCGGGGACCCCAAAATGGCAAAAGTCGAACTAAGAGGCTGTCCCGAAATTGGCTCCCGGAGGCCACCGGCCGATCCTTTCAACCCATCCCCACTTAGAGCCTATCCCAAAATCAGGTTGGGCCAAGGGGAGTTAGATTGATCGTGGCCCGGGCAAACCACCTGCATGGCGGGATCGGCCAGGAGGGCGGCATTTTGGAATAGGCTCTTACCAAAAGTGCTGTTCTGTGTTTGTGCGGTTTTTCGGGGGAACACAGGTAGCAGGAGAGCCCTTCCTCCCGGCTAAAAACGGAATTTTGGGACCGCTAGTATTAATCTTCGCAAATCGCAGAGACATCCCGAATCCCTTGTTTTCAGCCCCGTTAGGTGTCTTTTGGTTTTGCGAACATCAATAAGTTTCCGGTCTGGGACACAAGAGCCGGAAGGTCGGCTAACAACGTTTTTCCTGGCAAGACGCCGAGGAATTTTTTCCTAAATTGTCTGTCTCTATATAAATATTTATTTCAAAAGAGGTTACGGAAAATTCTTCGCGGATGCTCCGACACTCCTCTTGTCTTCCTTATCGGGAGGGATAAAATGGGTTTACAGTTAACTACTGCTCCCTGGATTCCCCATACGTCCAGAGGGATACAAAAACGTTCGGAAGCAATTGTATCGGTTGATCGGGGGCACCACTCCGGGGTCCTCCATTCCACAGAGCGGTTGTTTTTAGTTTGACTGTATCGACCGGGTCCAATACCCACAAACTCTGGTGTTCGGTGGGATTCCTCTTGATCTTCGCAAAACGAATGGATACTCAAGTTCCCTGAAAACAACGGATTTGGGCCGTCACTACGATTTGCGAAGATTAATAAATCGATCCACATCATTGCGAAAGTGGTCAAGTGTGCGAACTACTTTCATTTTCGGAAATACCTTCATTTTCGGGGGTGCCAGGAGTTCCTCCACTTCCGGAATTTTGTGGACTTATTTCGCCCCAACAACTGGTAGGGGCCGGTTCCCGTAGATACAGTCAAAAGAGAAGGAAATTGTTTCCTTGCCTACAGGAGAAAGCACGATGAGTGTACTGGTTAATTCGCCGGCGCCGGATTTCAAAGCGCAGGCCGTCATGCCGGACTGCTCGTTTCAGGAGGTTTCCCTGTCCCAGTATCGGGGCAAATATGTCGTGTTGTTCTTTTATCCGTTGGACTTTACCTTTGTATGCCCGACGGAAATTATCGCCTTTTCCGACGCCATTGAGGAGTTCGAGAAGCTCAACGTTCAGGTGTTGGGTTGTTCGGTCGATAGCCACTACACCCACTTGGCCTGGCGGAATACGCCCCGGTCGGAAGGCGGGTTAGGGGAGATTCGCTATCCGTTGATTTCCGACCTGGATAAAAAGATTTCTACCGCCTATGGTGTGTTGCTACCCAGTGGGGTGGCGCTGCGTGGGCTGTTTCTGATCGACCGAGAGGGCATCGTCCAATATGAAGTGATCAATAACCTGGCTCTGGGGCGCAGTGTGCCGGAAACCCTTCGGGTGATCAAAGCCTTGCAACATTTTGAAAAATATGGGGAAGTCTGCCCGGCCAATTGGGACGAAGGCCAACCCGCCATGAAAGCCGATCTCCAAGGCAGCAAAGAATACTTCGCCAAGCAATATAAGTAATTCCGTAACACTTTAGGCGAATGGAGGTGGGTATCCTCGGAGGAGGGGCGTCTGTTGTGCCCATATACGGGCCGTGGGCTGCGCTCCTAGCGGCCCCCTCACCCGGCAGTACCGTTGGCGCCTCCGGTCTCTCCCACCAGGGGAGAGGCGAATCGCTTCATTCGGCAACGTGGTACGTAATTCCTTCCGGAGGGAGGGTTCCCCCAAAGAGGAATGCGGAGGGCAGCCTTTCGGGGCTCGGCTTTCGAACAGTCAACTACCCGGAATGGTCGTCCGGCCTCACCAGGGGCGCTAGCGGCAGGGGCAGCATGTTGTGGGCCGGTTCGACGGCGCTGGGCGGTCAATCATCTTGAGGCGGAATTTCTTAATCTTTCAAGCGGAATAATTTGGTCAGGGCGTCCATGAGGCTGTGTGGCACGCCGTGGCGGGCATGGTCTCGGAGGCTGTCCAGCGGCAGATGCAGCATCTTATTGACCAGCCGATCGAAAGAGCGGCGGATTTCCGTCCGGGCATGCTCGTCCAACTGGGGCAACTTGTTGAAAAGCCGTTGGAGCTCTTCTTCTTTCGGTTTTTGCCAGCCTGCCCGAAGCTGCATGATCAGCGGTGCGCTGGCTTTGTGATGCAAGTCGGCCATGAACTCGGCAGTCTCTTCTTCCACGATTTGCATGGCCGCTGGCAATTCGGCGTCCCGCTGCCGACGGTTCGCCTCGCAGGTGGCTTTCAGATCATCAATAGAAAATAGATACACGCCCGGCTGCTCGCCTACGGCCGGATCAACATCCCGTGGAACGGCCAGATCCAGGATAAACACCGGCCAACGGCGACGCTGCGCTGCCACCTGCCGGAAGGTTTCTCCGGTTAGGATCGGATCTGGGGCGCCGGTGGTGCTAATGATCACGTCGGCGGCGGCAGCAGCCTGGACCAACTGATCCCAGGGCACGGCTCGGCCCTGCCAACGCCGGGCCAACTGCTCGGCCCGATCCCAACTCCGATTGACCACCGTGATCTGTCGAGCGCCTTCTTGTTGGAGATATTGGAGGGTTTCCTCGGCCATTTCGCCGGCGCCGATAACCAACACTTGTTTATCATCGAACCGATCGAAGACCTGCTGGGCAAAATCGCCGACCGCCACGCTAGGAATGCTCACCCGGCGCTGATGGAGGCGGGTTTCGGTAGCCACCCGACGCGCCACCTTCACCGCGGTCTGAAACGCTCCGTGGAGCACTGGGCCGGTTGCCCCTTGCTGGCAGGCCAGTTGATAGGCATCTTTCACCTGCCCCAGAATCTGCGCTTCGCCCAGCACCATGCTATCCAAACTGCTGGCCACCTGAAACAGATGCCGAACCGCCTCTTCGTCCTCATAAACATACAGATAGGGTTGAATCAGGGCCGGATCCAGCCCATGGAACTGGGCCAAAAACGCCCCGGCCTCTTCGGGCGACGGCATGGTGGCCTTTTCTCCGCCTAGATAGAGTTCCACCCGGTTGCAGGTGGACAGAAGAACAGCTTCTGTTTCTGGCCATCGGCCGCGCAGCGCCGAAAGGGCCGAAACGGTTTGCGCTTCATCAAACGCCAACCGTTCCCGCACCGCCAACGGCGTGCGATGATGACTGCATCCGACTAAGAGCAGATTCATTGGATATTGATATTCACATTTCCGAAGGGCAAGTTGGCCGTATCGGGCCGGTGGATGGGCGACCGGCAGAGCCACCCCAGATGCCGTTTTTCAAGGAGCTTTCCTGCCAAGCCTCCATCTGCGCCGAGGCTACGCACCGGCCAGTTTGGTTCAACCCGCTTTGGTCCAGCCAAGGATTCCGCATTCTTCCATGGGAGGTGTCCATCAGGAGCAAGGCAGCCAGAGCAATCAGCAGAAAAATGAAACTGATGATCGTGATGAAGGCCACTTTGCGGGCCTGGTCAGCCGGACGATACCAAACGGCCAGGACCAAGGCCACCAGCAACCACCAGAACATGGCCAGGGTGGTCATGACCAGCGGATCCCGCCACGGCAGGGGCGGCACTTGCTGCTGGTAGTTGATCCAGTTGAGCACCATGCCGCCAAACACTCCGACGGCCAACGTAGCGACGGCGGCCGCCAGGGCCCGCACATTCATCCGTTCCAACCATTCCAAGCTCGGCAGCCAAAAGCCTTCCATCGGCCCATGGCGGCGTTTGAGCCGATAGGCTTGCAGCAGATACAGCAGCCCCACCGCAAAGGCCACCAACACGGCCACCGTAGCCAGCAGGAGGGATCCAGCGTGGATGAGGCCCCAGATGCGGGAGGCGGCGGGTTGGGAATAGGGTTGTCGGCTTGCCCACCCGCCTCCCGCCCCGATCAACCCCAGTGCCAACGGTAAAAGCACCAGTCCAAAAGGTGTCCGGGGATAAGCAAAAAGGAACACTAAATAAATGACCACCAGAAACCACGCCGCCAACAGACACCAATCCATCTCGCTGGAAAGCGGCGAGCCGACCACCGTGACCGCCCGATAGCCTAGAAACAGGCTGTGGGCAACCAGACCGGCACCGGCCAATGCTACCCGGAACACCCGGTGCACCCGTCCGGCAAACCACAGGCGCAGCACCTCCAGCCCTAACGCCGCCCCATAACTTCCCGCAAAACAAATGATTCCTATTCCAGCCATCAGCTTCTGACCCCATCTTGGCATGCTTTTCCCTTTTCTATTATACTGCCTGCAATAACCGGCACGGTAACATTTTAGCCGAATGGATATCCCCTATGTCTTCCTGCGTAAGCAGGAATCGAGGGCCTTTATGCCGCCAAAATCCCCCTCACCCGGCGTGGCCTTCGGCCAGGCCGGCCTCTCCCGCCAGGGGAGAGGCGGTTTGCTACATTCGGCTAAATAGTTACCCGGTACGTAGGTTTGCCGCACACGGGCCGATCCGAGGCGACCTCGGCCATGGGTCATAGGCGAATCGGTTGCCCGGACCGTCCCATTTTTCTCTTCGACTGGATCTGGTTTTACGAAAGGGGTCCCAGGATGACCGCGGTGGGGATGTCTCGGATGACGGCTTCGCATACGAAGATTGTAGCCACGGTAGGGCCGGCTTCTCGCTCGCCGGAGTGCCTGGTCCGGTTGATCGAAGCGGGCGTGGATGTGTTCCGGATCAATACGGCCCACGGCCAACCGGCCGAACATGCCGAGACCCTGGACCGGATTCGGCAGGCCAGTCGGCAGGTGGGCCAACCGGTGGCCGTTTTGGTCGATCTGGCCGGTCCGAAGATTCGACTGGGCGAAATTCCCGGCGGCCAACTCCACTGCCAGATGGGTCAACGCGTGCGTTTTATCCGGTCCAACGGCCCCTTGTTGCCTGGGGAACTGACGACCACCTATCCGCAACTGATCGACGATCTGCAAGTGGGCGATCGCCTGATGCTGGCCGACGGCACTGTGGCCATGGTCGTCCGAAGCCGATCGGCCGATTACGTCGAATGCGAAGTGGTGCAACCGGGCATCCTCCGAAGCCGACAGGGCGTGAATCTGCCCGGCGTGCGGCTCAGTCTGCCTGCATTGAGCGAAGCCGACACGGCCAGCGCCCGATGGGCCGCTCAACAAAGCGTCGATTTCTTGGGACTGAGCTTTGTGCGCCGGCCCGAAGATGTGTCCATGCTCCGGGAATTGCTCCGGCCGTATCCGTCGCCGCCGCAGATCGTGGCCAAGATTGAAAAACCCGAAGCCCTCCAGCAGTTGGAGGCGATTGTTCGGGCGGCGGATGCGGTCATGGTGGCCCGGGGCGACCTGGGCGTGGAGACCGATATCGCCCAGATTGCTATCGTGCAAAAGCAGATTGTGGCCGCCTGCCGACAATGGCGTCGGCCGGTGATCATCGCCACCCAGATGCTGGAAAGCATGACAAATGAACAGTTGCCCACTCGTGCCGAGGCCACCGATGTGGCCAACGCCATCCTGGACGGTGCGGATGCCTGTATGCTATCGGCAGAAACGGCCGTGGGGCACAATCCGGTCGGTGCCGTCGAGATGATGCACCGAATCGCCCTGGCCACAGAGCCGTTCGACCGGACATATCTGCCACCCACCGAAGAACCGGCGGCCGAAGGATTGGACCCGGTAACGGAGGCCACGGCCCGGGCCGCCGGACAATTGGCCGACCAACTCGAAGCGAAAATGCTCCTGGTAGCCACGGCCACCGGCGCTACCGCCCTGTGCCTGTCGAAATACCGATTTCGAGTGCCAGTCTGGGGGGCCAGTCCTTCGGAAGCCACCTTGCGCCGCATGTGCCTCTATTGGGGTGTAACGCCCCTGCCGGCAGCGCCGACAGAAAATAGTACGGATCTATTGGCCTATGCCATCCAGAAAGGCCGGCAGCTCGGCTACCTGCAATCGGGCGACCGGGTGGTGCTGCTGACCGGCTCCGATGTGACCGGCCGAACCCATAACATGATCCAGGTCCATACCGTATCGGCGGGTTCTCTGGGCTAGAGCAGCTTGGCCCGCCCAGGGCCACCTTTACGGGAGACCTGCCTTCCCAAAAAGTTCTAACTTCGTAACATTTTTGCCGAATGAAGCAACCTGCCATTCTCCCGGAGGGCCAAACCCAGAGTGTCATTCCCGCACAAGTGGGAATCCAGAAAGGAAGCTCGTCATCAGCTCTCTGAATGAGCCGATAGAAGAGGAGTGTCATTCCCGCACAAGCGGGAA
>Ga0197142_1003297_pt1 | contig 13626 bp, 11 predicted proteins | sample GBS60_MetaG_FD_148614 | JGI IMG/M metagenome (GOLD analysis project Ga0197142, IMG submission 148614) | Sediment microbial communities from Great Boiling Springs, Gerlach, Nevada, United States - GBS 60_MetaG | ecosystem: Environmental > Aquatic > Thermal springs > Hot (42-90C) > Sediment... | reverse complement strand
AGCCAACGTATTGGGGAAAACTCTTCGATTTAAGATTTTTTTTGGGCTACTCGATAAGTTTTTTGATTCGCATCATGCTGGACTGGGAAATGCAAGAGGAAGGAATTCCAATTATCCCTTTGATTCCCATACCTCGATTAGATGAAGAGAATCGAGAAGAACATCGCCACATTCAAAATGGAAATAATTATTCCTCAAAAAACAAGATTGGTCATGCAAACTTAGAGGTTTATAGTTGGTTCTCATGTCCAGCGGCTTGAATCGGCTTGATTTTAAGATAATTTTTGCTTATTCATAAATAAATTTTATTATATCTTTTTATGATTTTGAAAAACTATTTTTTATATTGAAAGAATATTGTTTTTATTAATTTATAAAATCTTAGACAAGACTATCGTCTTTTGCTAAAAAATACAAATATATTCTTCTTGTTCATTTGGGTTAGATAGTTCCATCCGAAAGAACGTATCTCTTTTTTAGATTTTAAAATCCACGATTGTTAAAGAATTACTTTGATCTATTATATCTATTTATGATTTTTTGAATGAGGGGATTTATTACAACAAACGATAATTTTCAGCTACATTGAAAAACAAATAAAAAAACAAACATCAAAAATCTACATCATTCGTTAAAATCCTTGCGTAATTTTAATAATTTTATAAAAGCAGGATTTATTATTAAAAATCGAATTGTAAGATGTAGAATTACTTTAGATGAAATTGAAAAAGTTGATTTTTTTTACTTATGATTTCAAAGTGGCTCCCCAGGCAGGACTCGAACCTGCGACCTGGTGGTTAACAGCCACTCGCTCTACCGGCTGAGCTACTGGGGAGTTTGTAAAATCCATTAATACAAACGCATTTTCTTAGTCAATCCATTTTTCTATTTAAAGTGTGAATTTTTTTAAATTTCATTCAGCCATTGTGCAACTTCTTTGGCATGATACGTTAAAATCATATCGGCACCAGCTCGTTTAAAAGACAACATAATTTCCATTACACATTTTTTGTAATCTAACCATCCATTTAAAGAAGCAGCTTTAACCATAGCATATTCCCCCGATACATTATAAACAGCAACAGGTACTGGGCTATGTTGAGAAAATTCTCTTACAACATCTAAATAAGGTAGTCCTGGTTTAACCATTACAATATCTGCTCCTTCTTCTAAGTCTAAATCGAGTTCGAGTAAAGCTTCGCGAATGTTTGCGGGATCCATCTGATAAGTTTTTTTATCGCCAAATCTTGGTGCGCTATCTAATGCATCGCGAAATGGTCCATAAAAAGACGAAGCATATTTCGCGGTATAAGATAAAATTCCTACATTGATAAATCCTTCCGAATCAAGAACCTTTCTTAAATAACCTACCCTTCCATCCATCATATCACTCGGCGCTATAATGTCTGCACCTGCTTTTGCTTGGGTAATAGCCATTTTACCCAAAATTTCTAAAGTCTCGTCGTTTATAATTTCTCCATTTTTAACTACACCATCATGTCCATCGGAATTATATGGGTCCATTGCAACATCCGTAATAACGATTAATTCGGGAATGTGATCTTTAATCATCTTTAAAACTGTTGGATAAAGTCCGTTGGGGTTGTAAGACTCTTTTGCTAAGGGATCCTTTTTTTCTTCTGGTATTGCTGGAAAAATCACCACAGCAGGTATACCTAACCGATAAATTTCTTGACATTCTTTTAGTAATTCATCGGGACTAAAACGAAATATACCTGGCATAGAAGGAATCGGTTCTCTAAGGGAATTTCCTTCTTTTACGAATAAAGGCATGATTAAATCATCCAATCTGATATTACTTTCTCTTACCAATCGGCGAATATTTTCTGATTTTCGATTTCTTCGCGGTCTTCTGATGATATCCATATGAAAAATGATTTTTTTATAAAGTTTACGGTCAATTCAATTCAGTAAGAATCATTTATTTTTTAATTCTGCTTGTATTTGTTGGTTTGATTCTAATATTTTATTGAGTAAATCCATTTGTTTATAATTAAAAAATGTCAATACTCCAAAAAGTAGACTCATAAAAAATGCCATCAACCATTGCAAAAAATTCATTCTTGCATTCATATCTTCGAAACGTTTGTTCATATCTTCGAAACGTTTATCAACTGCTTCAAAACGCTTGTCCATATAATGAAGTATCTCTTCAAAACGTTTATCAACTGCTTCAAAACGCTTGTCCATCTGATGAAGTATTTCTTCGAAACGCTTATCAACATAATGAATTAAATCATTAAATCGCTTATCCATCGCTTTAAAGCCTTCTCGCATCTCGATAATCAACTCTCTAATTTCTGATTTTGTTACAAAATATTTTTGATCTTCAACTATATCTTCGAGAACTTCCTCTAATTCTTTTGCTGCAAAATCGTCTCTGTTTTCTCTTATATATACAAGGAATTTTTTTATTTTCTCTAAACGTAATTCTGCACTCTTTGGCATATGATTAATAAAATTATATTCAAACAAAATGTCAAGAAAGATATTTTATGATTATTTTGATTTTTTAAAAACAAAACCTGAATAATAAACCTCATCATTTTTAAATACTAGCACATCGCCTAATTGACGTCCTAAACCTGGAATTTTTAATTTATCTTTTCCAAAAGGTATTACATAAAACATCATTGGCATGGGATTATTAGGATAAAAAATTTTTAGAATCAATTTATGATCTTTCTCTTCTACCGTTAGCTTTTCTATGTAAAAAAATGGTGTTTGATTTTTCTCCACTGGGTAAACATATTCTCCTATCATTTGTTTTGCCTGTTCAACCTCCGAGAAAGAAATTTTACTTCCCATAAGCATCGTAGAATTGCCCATAACAGAATACAAAAGAATTTGATCGTTTATTTTTTTAAAAACAAAATCGGTATCTTTCATAATTTCTACGGGAATAAACTTTAAAATGCGAAGGCGAAACCGAAAAAGACCATTATCTGGAATAAATTCACAAGAAAAGTCTAAATAAGAACATTTGATAGATTCAGAATCCTCATCCAAAATTTGTAACATTCCAAAACTAGTGTTATAATAACCAGAAATCTCTTTTTTGTTAAAGATTGCATTTTCTAAGGTAATGCGCGAAGGACGACCCCTTTTAATAGAAAACTTATGATTCGTGAAGAATGATAATGTTTCAACCGCCACCTGCGAAGATATAAACCTACCAGTGGTTGTGTTGGTCATAACTAAAATTCCTATAGGCAATTCGGGAAGTAAAATCATCATAGAATGATAGGTTAATGTTGCCCCACCATGATTTGCTTGAATGAATTTACCAAAACCCAAATCGTTCAAGAAAAAAGGAAGTCCTATTTTCAGCTGATCATCCATGGGTGATAGTTCTTGCAATCGAAACATTTCGTTTATAGAATTTTGCGATAGATAAGTTTTATCGTTGATTCTTCCGCGATTTAAGATCATTTGCATAAACTTTGCCATATCTTCTGAATTCGTATAAATACCTCCTGCTGGAACCATTACAATTGGTGGTTCATTTTTATTTTTTGTTCCAAAAAGATCAAGTTCATAACCATTAGATACATTATTTGCTCGAAATAAGTTTGTAAATGTTTGATTCATTTGTAGTTCGCGAAACATTTCTTGTAGATAATCACTATATTTTTTTCCACTTAAAACTTCGATAATTCTTCCCGAAAGTGTAACGCCCAAATTCGAATAAGAAAAAACTTCTCCGGGGGGATTTGCTAAATAAATATTTCTGATTTCTTTTGTGATTTGTTCAAGTTCTAAATAGTCTTCATTCCAAAGAAATCTCATTAAATCGGAGGGTAAACCACTATGATGCGTTAATAATTGTTTGATTGTAATGGGTCGATTAAAATCATAATCAATAGGCAGATCATCAACAAATTTATGAATTGGATCGTTTAAATTCAATTTTTTTTCTTCAACAAGTTTTAAAATCGCAACAGCATTAATAACTTTTGCAACGGAACCTATATTAAAATTCGTATTATCTCTAACAGGTATTTTTTTTTCTTTGTTTTCGTATCCCGCTTGAAATTTCCATAGAACTTGCTTATCATCTACAACCACCAACGATAGCCCTACAACTTTATAATCATCCATAGTTTTTAATATCCAACCTTGTAAATATTCTAATGCTTGGTTATAATCTTTTGTTTTATATTCAGTTGGTTTAGTTGAATAGGTTTTACAAAATAAAATGAATAAAGAAAATAATATGCTTAACCATTTCATTATTCCAACTTTTTTGTTATATTCATTATTTCAAGTGCTAATTAAAAAAACAAAGCAATCATATACATTATACATGTATAAAGTATTTGACGTTATATTAATTTAAAATTTTTTGGAAATTATGGAAAAAATGTTTACAATGGAGAAAAATAATCATCATAAAGAATACATCGAAAATTTAGTTCAAAAATCTTTCGAAGAATTTCAATCTTACATAAAAAAAGCTTCGGATAATTTTGTCTACGGAAGTGATAATTGTTCTGAAGCAATAGCTAGTAGTATAGCAGAATTCGAAGGAAGAAACAAAGAAATCTACAAAGGCATGGTAAGTGGGTTTGGGAAGGGCATAGCAGGAAATGCAGAAACCTGTGGAGCATTGTTAACAGGAATCAGTTTAATTAGTAAAATTGCTTTCGAAAATGGCTACAACAAAAAAGAAATACGAAACTTTTGTAATAAATTTTTCAAAAAGTTCCAAGAAGAATTCAAATCTACTCAATGTAGTATTTTAAGTGGACATGATTGTGATCAATCTTTTGATAGTGATTTTGACTTACATACATGTGGTAAATATATAGCTTTTACTACCCAAGAAATTCTAAACTTTAAAAGAAACATTCAACCTGCAAATGAATCCCAAAATCTAAAAAATTCTTTACAATAAAAATTCCTATAAAAAAATGTAAGTATGAGTGAAGAATTAAAAAAAGAAGAAAATCAAAAAGAACAAGATAAGAATCCTATTAAATTTCGATACAAAAAAAAGGTATTAGACATTCGTGGTTTAGAAATAGACTACAGAAAACCAGAAATTTTGCAACGATTTATCTCTAAAACAGGGAAAATACTCCCAAGAAGAATGACTGGTGCAACTGCAAAAATTCAAAGAAAAATTGCAAAAGAAATTAAAAGAGCGAGAATGGCGAATTTATTACCATTTACAAAACGTTAGAAATGTATTGCTAAAATATTTTGTACTTATTATTTTAAAAATATAAAAATATTTCCAAAGAGAGAGTATTATTAGGATAATATTATGAAATCCATCCAACATATCTCCGTGCTCCAGGGAGATCAAAAAGAATACTTGGAGCAATTGTACGAAAAGTATTTAAAGAGTCCAGAAAGCATTCCCCAAGATTGGAGAATCCTCTTCGATTCTATCGAAGATAAAAGCGATGTTCAAGCAAAAAAACCTATTTCATTTACTGCGGATGTGCAACCTGAAGATATTCCCTATTCTTGGTACGAATCAGATTTAAATTTAAAAGTTCACAAATTGATTCAAGATTATAGAAGACATGGACATTCTGTCGCAAAAATTGATCCATTAGGATTAAACAACAAAAATCCCAAAATTTTTTTTGATTTATCAAAATATGGTATAACAGAATCGGACTTAAAAAAGAAAATCACCACATCCATTGGGAACCAAAATTACACCGATACGGTAGAAAATATTATAAAAAAAATAGAACAAATCTATTGTTCTAGTACCGGTTTTGAATTTTTCTACATAAGAGATGAAGAAAAACGAAATTGGATTATAAATCATGTAGAAGCAGAGGACTTTTTTAATCCATTATCTTACGAAGAAATTAAATTACTTTACTCGAAACTATTTAGTGCTGAATATTTCGAAAAATTTTTAGCTATCAAATATCCTGGTAAAAAGCGATTTTCCATCGAAGGTGGAGAAAGTTTAATACCAGCACTAGTGGTCCTTATCGAAGAAGCAGGAAAATATGATGTAAAACAAATTGTTATTGGAATGGCTCATAGAGGTCGCTTAAACGTATTAGCCAATATAATGGGAAAAGATGCATCCCATATATTTGCAGAATTTAACGAAAATGTTGGTGAAGATATTTCTATGGGAGATGTTAAATACCACATGGGATATTCGACAGATTATAAAACCAAAGATGATAAATCAATACATTTAAGTTTAGCTTTCAACCCAAGTCATTTAGAAGTGATCAATCCTGTAATTATGGGTTCTGTTCGTGCAAGACAAACAAAAAATAACGACCTAAATAGAAACAAACATCTTGCACTATTAATTCATGGTGATGCAGCAATCGCTGGACAAGGTATCAATTACGAAATGATTAATATGGCTCTTTTAAAAGGATATACAATCGGTGGTACTATCCATATAGTGGTAAACAATCAAATCGGTTTTACAACAGAACCACAAGATGCACGTTCTACTCCTTATGCAACCGATATTGCAAAATTACTGCAAACTCCAATCTTCCATGTTAATGGTGATGATCCGATTGCTGTTTATCGAGCTGTTAAATTAGCCGTTAAATTCCGTCAAACATTCCAAACAGATGTATTTATAGATTTAATTTGTTTTAGGAAATGGGGACATAACGAAACAGACGAACCTACATTCACTCAACCCATCATGTACAAAAAAATAAAACAACATCCAGGTACGTTTACTCTTTTTGATCAATCTCCTGTAACGAGTATTTTACCCAAAGAAGAAAAAGAAAAGATTAAATCTGATTATATCCATTATTTAGAAAAAGCACACAAACGATTAGAATCGGAAGATATTAAAGTTTATATTCAAACATTAACAGATCAATGGAAAGGTTTAAAAAAGATTGATTTCGATAACGAACCCATTACAAGTATTGATCTACCTACTTTACAAAAAATAGCAGAAAAAATTACACAAGTTCCAAAAGGATTTCACTTAAACTCTAAACTTGTAAGATTATTTCAAGATCGATATAATATGATCTTTAAACCAGAAGAGAAAAAGATTGATTGGGGAATGGGCGAATTATTAGCTTATGGTTCTTTACTTATCGAAGGCACACCCGTAAGAATTTCTGGTCAAGATGTAAAAAGAGGTACATTTAGCCATAGACATGCAGTAGTTTTTGATTCCGAAACTGGCGAAGAATATTCACCCTTGCAAAATTTAAGTCCAAACCAAGCGAAGTTTGAAATTTATAATAGCTTACTCTCAGAAGAAGCAGTTCTTGCTTTTGAATTTGGATATTCCTTAGCAGATCCAAGAACCTTAGTGATTTGGGAAGCACAATTTGGAGATTTTGTCAATGGCGCTCAAGTGATTGTTGATCAATTTATTAGTAGTTCCGAAGCAAAATGGCAAAGGATGTCTGGAATTACCTTATTTTTACCACATGGATACGAAGGGCAAGGACCTGAACATTCTAGTGCCCGATTAGAGCGATATCTACAGTTGTGTAGTCAACACAACATTCAAGTTGTATATCCCACACTACCATCTCAGATATTCCATTTGTTAAGAAGGCAAATCAAACGTAATTACAGAAAACCTTTAATTGTAATGACACCAAAATCTCTCCTACGGCATGTAGAAGCCGTAAGCGAAATAAAGGATTTTACAAATGGTAGTTTTATCGAAGTTATTGACGAAACCGATAAAGAGATACAACCAGAACAGGTAACAAAATTAATTTTTTGTACAGGTAAAATCTATTATGAATTAAGAGAAGCTCGAAGAATCAAGAATAAAAATCATATTGCTATTATTCGCGTAGAGCAACTCTATCCTTTTCCAGAGAAAAAAATTAAAGAAATTATCGCGAAATATTCTAATGCAAAAGAATACTACTGGGTACAAGAAGAACCAAGAAATCAAGGTGCTTGGATTTATATGGAAAATCATCTAGGTCATCTTTGCCCAAGTAAACTAAATTATATTGGAAGACCCGCATCTCCAAGCCCAGCAACAGGATATTATAAGGTCCACCTAAAAGAACAAGAAGCTATCATTAAAGAAGCAATCGAACTATAAAAAGGAAATACATATGTCAATAGAAATCAAAGTTCCCCCAATGGGAGAATCTATTACAGAAGCAACTGTTGCCTCTTGGCACAAAAACATCGGCGAAGTGGTTAAGGAAGGAGAGATTTTAGTAGAACTAGAAACGGATAAGGTAACAATGGAGGTCCCAAGTCCTAAAAGTGGTGTTCTAAAACAAATTATAAAACAAACAGGAGAAACCGTTCGTATAGACGAAGTCTTAGCAATTGTAGAAGATTCTATAACCACGCAAGAACCAACACTAACACCGAAGCCAGAAAAACCCAAAGAAGAAGTAACTCAGCAAGTAGAAATGGCACCCTCTGCTAAAAGACTAGTAATGGAAAATAATCTCGATCCATCGAAAATTTCTGGCACAGGTAAACATGGTCAAATAACCAAAGAAGACGTAATCTTACATCTAGAAAAAGAAACTATACCCACCCCAGTATCTACTTCTAAAGAGATGCCGAAAGAGTCTAAAACTTTTACAAGTACGGAATCAAAAAGAGAAGAAATTGTTCCCATGAGTAGGCTTCGACAAAGAATTGCAGAACGATTGGTAGAAGCTCAACACACAGCTGCAATTTTAACGACTTTTAACGAAGCGGATATGTCCAAAATCATGGAATATAGAGAAAAATACAACGAAATCTTCCAAAAAAAATATGGCATTAAGTTAGGATTTATGTCTTTTTTTGTTAAAGCCTGTGTTCAAGCTCTAAAAGAATTTCCTGCTGTAAATGCAGAGATTCGCGACAAAAGTATCGTCTATAAATACTACTATGATATTGGAGTTGCAGTTGGTGGTCCACGAGGATTGGTAGTTCCAGTTGTAAGAAATGCAGATAAACTAAGTTTCGCCGAAATTGAATTAGAAATCGCGAGACTTGCACAAAAGGTTCGCGAAGGTACAATCACACTCGAAGAAATGAGCGGTGGAACATTTACGATATCTAATGGTGGTATTTATGGTTCGATGATGTCTACACCGATTTTAAATCCTCCTCAAGTAGGTATACTGGGAATGCACAATATTGTTAAAAGAGCCGTCGTTGTAAATGATCAAATCGTTATTCGTCCTATGATGTATTTAGCTTTGTCATATGATCACAGAATTATCGATGGTAAAGAAGCTGTAAGCTTTTTAGTTCGCGTTAAAGAATGTGTAGAAAATCCCGAAAGAATGATGTTCGAAATTTAAAGGAGAATTCTCATGTATGATGTTGTTGTTATTGGAAGTGGTCCAGGTGGCTATGTATGTGCAATTCGTTGTGCTCAATTGGGTTTAAAAACAGCCATCATAGAAAAAAACCCAACATTAGGAGGAACATGTCTTAACATAGGTTGTATTCCTTCTAAAGCATTATTGGATAGCTCCGAAAAATACTATCAAGCTATTCATCATTTTAAAGAACATGGTATACATGTTGGGAATGTTTCTATCGACCTCGAAACGATGATGAAAAGAAAAGATCAAGTTGTAAAAGAGCTAACCGATGGCGTTCGATTTCTAATGAATAAAAATAAAATCCAAGTATATTCTGGTGTAGGTAGCTTTTATTCTTATTCCCCAAACAAAATAGAAATCCAAGTAAAAAATCCTCAAAAAGAAGAAATCATCGAAACAAAAAAATGTGTGATTGCAACTGGTTCACAAGTAATAACACCGAAGGATATAGGCCTTAATGTCGAGATAGATGGAGAAAAAATCATTATTTCGGATCATGCCTTGGCATTAAAAAACGTTCCCAAGAGTATGCTAGTTATTGGTGGTGGAGTAATTGGGTTAGAATTAGGTTCTGTTTGGAGTAGATTAGGAACGGATGTAACTATTGTAGAAGTATTACCAGATATCTTAATGGGTTTAGATGGAAAAATGAGGCAAATTGCGCGAAAAGCATTAGAAAAACAAGGGTTGAAATTTTTATTAAATCACAAAGTAGTAGATATCCAATTAAAAAAAGATAGTGTAATATCGAAAATACAAACACCTAAAAACGAAACCATCGAAATAGAAACCGAAAAAGTTCTTGTTGCCGTTGGAAGAAAACCCTACACCGATGGGTTAAACCTCGAAAAAATCGGGATAGAATTAAACCAACGCGGTCGTATTAAAGTCAATCAACACTTAGAAACCAATCTAAAAAATATCTATGCGATTGGCGATGTTATAGAAGGTCCCATGTTAGCACACAAAGCAGAAGAAGAAGGAGTTGCTGTTGCTCATCATATTGCGAATAAATATGCCCATGTAAATTATGATTTATGTCCCTATGTTGTATATACATGGCCAGAAATTGCATGGGTAGGTAAAAGCGAAGAAAAGCTTATCGAGGAAGGAATTGAATATAATGTAGGAACATTTTTATTTAGAGCAAACGGAAGAGCAAAGGGAATGGGCGAAACCGAAGGTCAAGTGAAAATCTTGGCACACAAAAAAACCGATAAAATCTTAGGTGTATCAATTGTCGGACCATACGCATCGGAAATTTTAGGAGAAGCTGTTATCGCGATGGAATTTGGAGGTTCAGCAGAAGATTTAGGAAGATCCTTTCATTCCCATCCGAATCTTTTAGAAGTGGTAAAAGAAGCTGCATTAGACGTAAATAAAGAAGCGATTCATAAATAAAACTAAAAATCGTGTAGATGATAATGGGAATGTTCAATATTCCCATGTCTATGTCTATGTTTATGTAATAGACCTGCAGCAAGCATCTTCTCCTTATCGTTTAAAAATTGCATCGTTGGACCATCATATATAATATGATGATTTTCTCCCATAACAATCAACCTATCTCCCAATTCTGGTGCTAAACTAATATTGTGTGTAGTTACAACAGTAGCAATTTGAAGATCATAGAGTAAATCGATTAGCCATCCCGATGTTTTAGGGTCTAAGTTCGCTGTTGGTTCGTCCAAAAGCAAAAATTTCGGTTCTATCGCAAGTAGACATGCTAAACAAAGCTTTTGTTTTAGCCCTCCACTAAGTTTAAATGGTGGAAGATCAAGAAATGATGTAAGCTCAAACAAATTTGACCAGTATAAAACTCGATCTTTTACTTCGCTTTCGTTTAATTTCAGTTGTCTTAACGAAAAAGCTATCTCATCATAAACTGTTGGATTAAAAAGCATTACATCTGGATTCTGAAATAATAATACAACCTCTTTACGAAATCTTCTACTAAAATCTCTTTCTTTGACTTTTTTTTCTGTGATTAATACATCATAATAAGTATAACTTCCCTTTTGAGGAAAAACCAAAGCATTGAGAACTTTTAAAAGAGTAGTTTTTCCACAACCATTAATGCCTAGTATCACAATTCTTTCTTTTTCTTTTATAGATAGATGAATATTGTTTAGAACAAGATTATTATCATATTTATAATAAATATTTTTAAGTATTATCATAATAAAATCCGCGTGACTTCATCGCTAAGTAAGTTTCTTGAGCAGTTTCTTTTGATTTTTCGAAGAAAAAAATAACAACTCTTTTTATGTAATTTCTTAATTCTTGGATCTGAACTTTTTTTTCTATCGTTCTGCTATTAAATGCATCTTGAAAATCCTTCAACGTTTTAGAATATATTACAACAAAACCAGAAACCAATACCAACAACATAGTTAAATTTTTCGAAAAATCCAGTGCCTTAAAAAGGTTGATTTTCGACAGAAAGATCATAGTAAGAAAAGCTAATTCGAAAGTTCTAAGATTTATAGCGAAAAAATAATCCCATCTATTTTCGCCCACAAAAAAACCTGCAATAAAATAAGGAAACGTAATGATACTACTAAAAAAACCTACTGTAAAAAAAATCTTTTTAACAGATTTGATTTTATTTATCTTTAATGGAAGGATAGAATATACCAAAAACAAAACCATCAAAGAGATAAAAAGTATATCAAGAGATCGAAGCGAAGAAATAAATATTATTAAAATTAAATAAATTAATAATAATATTTTATCTTTCATTTATTTTATTTTTTAAGTTCAATACTATTAGATTTGTCAATATTCCTTCTATTATTCCCACAATTATATGAGGAATTATCATTGCAGGAATAACAACAGAAAACCCATAAGGGAAATAAATCGGCTTACCACTAGAATCTATAAATAATATTGGATGAATACCAAGTACAATTGCAATCAGTAATACAGATAAAATAGTAGATAAAAAACCAGAAATAAAAAGCGAAATCTTTTCTTGAACAAATTTTATAAAAAAATTATAAGAATAATATGCAATCATGCTACCAAGAAATCCTAAACTAAGAGCATTTATAGGGAAAGTAGTAATTCCTCCTTCGCCGAGTAATACAGCCTGTAAAAATAATACAATCGAAATAGTGATAAAAGAAACCCAAGGTCCAAATAGTATCGATATAGAAGCAACCCCCATACCATGAATCGATGTTCCTCCTGGAATTGGTATCATAACAGACATTAATATAAACGAAAAAACTGACAAAGAAGCAAGGTAAGGAATTGCTTTTTCTTTTAAAGATTTCTTAAATTTATTAAATGAATACGAAATAAGCAAAACCTCTACTGCATAGCTTGGAATATAAACCTCTGGAGCTACAAATCCATCTGGTATGTGCATTTTAAGTCCTAAAATATTGTTGATATTGTTATAATGATTCTTTGCAACTCTTTTCCTTCTCCCCCTTGTTGATCGGTTTCTTCGTTGAGATCTCTCCAAATTGGTTTTTTGAACCCAATTCCCAAAGATATATTATTATAATATAGTCTTGTACCAATTATACCATATATCATACTTCCTCCAGACGCTTCTTGGCGTTTTCCGTTTTCTTTATCGCGTTGATTGTGCTGGTAATTTGTTTCTAATAGTAGATCTGCTCTAAAATTAGAATCTGGATTTTTATACATACGATAAACAACTGCTAAATTGAATCTGACCTCATCACCAAATTGATATGTCTTTTTACTTATGTTTTGTTGAAATTCCCTAAATTTATATAAAAATTCTACGGCGCTTAAAGAAGAATCCAGTAAACCTTCGTAATCTATCGTTCCTGTATCTTGAAAATTATAAAATTTATAAGTATGTTGTAAAAATTTATAATAATTTAGATCTAATAAAAAAGTAAATTCTGGATAATCTTGTAATTGTTTTGTAGCAGTGATACCTAATGTGAAAGTGGGTTGACCAAATCCCGTAGCCATATCGGGACCAAATTCTCCATAAGGATTTCTTGCAAAATCAAATTTATTCGGATCTGCAGTTGGAAGAGAAAAACCTCCGTAGAGGGTAAAATGCCAGTCAATTAAATCGTCTAAACTTTCTTTTTTTGGAACAAGTTTAAAACCATCATCATACTTAAATCCTAATACCCCCATTAAAGAAATGTCAGAAAACTCCGCATTGATAAAACTATATTGACCTTGAATTGGATCATTATCAACCCGAGATTTGATTTCTCTTTTTACGTAATAAGGAATAAAGACATACAAAGAAAACCATGATTTAACTCCGTATCCAATACCATACATCCAAAAATCATATGAATCTTTTTGATCGGGAAATAGA
>Ga0197142_1003296_pt1 | contig 13627 bp, 10 predicted proteins | sample GBS60_MetaG_FD_148614 | JGI IMG/M metagenome (GOLD analysis project Ga0197142, IMG submission 148614) | Sediment microbial communities from Great Boiling Springs, Gerlach, Nevada, United States - GBS 60_MetaG | ecosystem: Environmental > Aquatic > Thermal springs > Hot (42-90C) > Sediment... | reverse complement strand
CGCAGGGCAGTGTGCTTGGGGTATGGGTCTCGCCTGCGGTGTGTCGGACGCGCGTGGGGCGCGTGGGGTGTTGGAGGGTGTGCCTTTGTCGGTATCCGTCGGCGCAGATGGTGATTGCGGACGGGGCGTACGGGAAAGCCTGCAAAAATCTTACACCGAAAAAACACTGCCAGATGTCTGAGTTACTATTTTAATTAAAAAAGATATGTCAAACGGATTCAAGCCGTACTGTCGGTATATTAATGTTTTGGATTTAATCACACAATTCAAAAAATGAATGATGACTGATGGGCAAAAGCAAGCGGAATACCTTGTTGCGTTCGTGAAAGGCAAGGGCGGTCTATAAGCTGCCATGCAAGATGCCATATATAACCCCGATGATATAACGAAGTGGGAAAGACTTGCCAGACTGTACAACGGAGGCTTGCCTGGCTACGCTAAGAGCCTGATGGAGTTGTATAAGTGCTCCTTGGGTGGTTCACCAGCGCTAGTGTGCGCATCAAGAGCCAAAACTACGCCGATAGGCTCACAGGGACAGCAGAAGCCGTGGTGCGCATCAAAGAAGAAAAGCGCCAAAACCAAGAAATCCACAAAAGGAAAAAAGCGCCGAGTCGGTTGCGCCGAAACAGGGGTTCAATCAAGGTGTGCGCAGGCAGGTTGGTGGAAGCGGAATATGCTCGGTGGTTGACGCTTGCCTCGCGAAACAGACCTCTGAGAGTAGGTTCGGCAAGCCGTCCACGGGTGAATATTGAAGCGCGGTTCCTTCACCCTGTCACAGTTCCCTGAAAAATGGGGTATAATAGGTGTGGAGGAGAAAGACGATGCCAGATCCGAGAAAAAAACTCGAAGGGTTGGGAGAGAGTTGGGACAGTGCTGATGGAATGAAGGCAAGTTTGTTCCCTGGTATTGTTAGTGACACCATTCTGGGAGTCTCTCGTACTGGGTGTCAAGTGGTTTTAGGTAGTATCAATATTCTTGTAGGTTCTGACATAGAAGTGAGAGGGCTCTGTGAACCTGTAGAGTTCCCAAGAGCAGCAAGCGTAAACACCGAGGAGCCACTTGAGTGGGAGCACTGGGAGCCAATTAGGTGTGAGTGCAAAGTACCTGAAGAGCGCCGCGCGACCAGAAGCGACATCAAAAACACCGCAAAAAGACTCGGTGTAGATGCAGGAATTATTTGGGCAATTGGTCAGGTGGAAACAGGGAACTGCGGCTTCTACGCAGGAGCCAGCTCCTTTTTGCCTGTCCGCCGACATAGAACAGGGAGTTTCTTTGCGAAATTGAAAATGATTTTCGGGGATGATAATTTCGCTTCGCAGGCTCTTATGCTGCGTGATTGGGGTTTTGGGCGTTGGATGGTGTTGGGACTTAACTTTGCTCATAGAACAGTGTATCTGTCTAAAAAAGATAGGAAAAAATTAGAAGCTACTTGTCCCGAGAGGTTAGAACTCAAGGAATACGACCAAGGAAATCCTGTGTTCAAGAAGCCTGAAGGATTTGAGAGGAAGGAGGGTTTATTGGCTCGTTGGAACGAGGAACGTTGGCACGGCGGTGCATACATATACCGTAGTGAGACAGGCGGTGACGGAAAGACTTATCAGCAAGAATGTGGGTATGAGGCGGACGGTCGTAGAAGAATTAACTTAAACGACATGACTCCAAACTTATTTAGTGATAAAATACCACATACTCTCATTGATCCAGGAGGACTTGCTCAATATTCCAGTCTGCCCCAAAAATCCGCCCTTTACCAGTTCTATGTGGATATGCACACAAATGAGCGGGTACAATTGCAATACTTTGAGTTCGTCGTAAAAGAACGAAAAGATTTACACACTGCGATGAGAAGGCTCAGCATATTAATACGGGCGCGCGCCCCTCAACAGAAGATAGACTTGGCTTGGGAGGAGGTCGCTCTGCTGTACAACGGAAAGCGGTATAAAGAGCGCGGCTACGACAAGCTGCTCAAAGCCGCTTACAAACGAAGCCCCATCAAAGGCATTCCATAGCAGAAGATACACTATGACTTACTCGCTGATGGATTCGCGCGGGATGCGGACGATACACCACTTGCCTTGCGGAACCCTTCCTCGTATCAGCTCTTGAAGAAGGTCGCGCGTAGGAGGCAGGTTGGCGGTAGTCGCAATCAGGTACAAGTGTGTATTGTCGCCCCAATCAACATTCGAGACTTCGCGAGGTCCTTCAGCAACCGTGAACTGCTGATTGCGCGGCTGGACGCCAAAGTACGCTAAGTCCCAGTCACCCCCCAACTCAGGTCGCGCTCCAGAACGGGGATGATAGAAGTAAATCTGAACCCAGCAATCTTTGTTCGCATTGACAATAATTGTATTGTTCTCGAAACTTACACTAACTGCTAAATCTGATTGATTAAGCCTCTGAAGTGCTTGCGATGGCAGCGCAAGATGACGCCTAAGCTGTGAAAAGAATTCTCGGTTATGCTCAAGCAACCAGAAGGATAGCGTGCCGCTCTGAGTGACCGTGTACGAGGGGGGAATCGCACGATAGCCGTCTTTTCGAACGCTGACACGGGCGCCTTGAACGACATTCAGTGTTCCCGTTGCGTTTTCTACGGGGCTGCCGTTTACAAGCACCTGCGCGTCGGGTTCGTTGATTTGAATAACGATTGGGATCCTCGGAAGTCGGTGCAATCTGTAATACCGACTAATCGTTCGTTCGGACGATACACGGACAATCTCTCTTACGCCCCTGTATTCTCTTTTTCGTAGCTCAATAGTTATCGTGCCCCTGAAAGCGGATATCTCGCCTGTGAAGGGCGTTCTCCCCTGCGGCGCCCCGTTGACAAGCACTTCTGCGCCCTGCGGGTCAGAGTCTACCTGTAGGGTAATTTGATTTGGAGGCGACCCATTTCCATTTTCTTGGCGGAGCGTGTAGGTTCTTTGAACTCTTTGATTCGGCGACACGCTTAGTCTGTCTCTTCTTTCTTGATACTCTTCTCTCCGCACAAGAATGTCAACCGTACCGTCGTCAGGCACGGGTACCAGAACATTTTCAAAAGGCGTCACACCAACGGATTGTCCATCTGCAAAAACTTCTGCGCCAGGCGGATTCGTGTTGACGCTGAGCCAGAAGCGACCTTGCGGTTCGGGAGGGGGCAACACCACAGTGTTGGTAACCCCACGCGTGCAAGTAGCAACCTTCTCCGTGCGGTAAGTTCCGTCTGAAGACTCTGCAATTATACGCACCTTGCAGCTCTCACGGTCTCCAAGTAGGGAATGTGTGGGTATGTTTACCGTTTGAGGTTCGCCGTTCGGGCACTCGACTTCGAGTTGTACTTCCTGCGGCGTACCTTCTGACGGCGTATCTTCCGAGCGCGCCCGTACCTTAACTCTCTGAATCGTTGGATCCCATCGAGGGAGCTGAACTTTTATTCGGCTGGCGTAAGGAACAAACAGTTTGACCCGTCGAGGGTTATAGCCGTACAGGTACTTGCGCGAGAAAGTCAACAGTTGAATTGGATCGTCGGTTTCTGGGTCGCGCACGATTACTTTGCTAACATCGTAGTTAGATACGAAATCTTGCGCGCCCTCCAATCTTAAACCGAGTTCGATCTCGATATCTGCATCGTTGAAGGGTAGATAGCCGCGCGGTCGCCAGACAGAGCGGTTTCCCATACTCCCAGATATATTTGGGTTTCCGAAGATCACAGTGTAGTAAACGGGCTTACTTCCACTTGATTGCGCAGTATCCTCCGACTGCTTTATAAAGAGCCGTCTCCGAAGTGAGGGGGTCCTTGATACATTAGTTATAACATTCGGGCTGACGCGATAAATCATCACATGGCTGTTCTCGAGGTCGATTTTGTCTGCTGGCAGATTCTTGTCGTCGTACCCCTCGAACGCCAACTCTACGATTAGTTCGGGTTTGTACACAGGGGGCATTCCGAACAGGATGGAGTTGATGATTAGGAATATCAACCCTGCAATGAGCCAGTCGGGCCAGTAGGTGCGCATGTAGGGGATGGGCACGAGTTCCAGTGGGCGGGGTGCAGCGGAGGAGAAATCGCGCGGTTTTTCGGAGGCTGCATAGCGCGGCACGCGGTACTCTACCCGCACATCGATGGGCGTCACTGAAGCGGATCGTTCTGTCACGGGAACCGCTATCTCGATCTCCAATCGCTGATTAGGGCGTATAGCGTCGGGGATTGGGATGGAGGCGATTTCATCGTCGTAGCCGCGGGAGCGGTTGCGCGGTACCAGTCGCACCACGATGCCTTCCACAGTCAGCGCGTTTTTGTTCTCGAGGCTGAGTTTGAAGCGCACGGCGCGCGTCCACGGGCGCACGGCGATGCGAGACGGCTGCGCCTTGATCTCGAACTTCTTCGGATCAAATGCGGGCGACAAGAGGTAGCGCCCGTGCAGCTGACGCTCAAACTTGCCGTCGGGGTCGTCTGTGAAGCACTCGTCCACGAAGATTTCCACGCGCAGGGGCTTCTCTGGAGCATGCTGGAAGTAGACCAGCAGCGGCAGTTCTTCCTTTGGCTCCAGCGGAATCAGCTGGTCGGGGTCGATGACCTCGCCCGATGTATCGGCAATCAGATAGCCGTCTGCCTCGATATTCGCCACCACCACGCGGTACCAGCGGCGATATTCGTTGTTGTTGTACAACACCACCTGCTTGTAGTCGCCTGGAAGCACGATTTGCGCCTCTTCGTAGCGCAAATCATACGCGCCTTCTCCATCAGGAGCCCGATACTCGATGTCTGTAAGCGTCTTTGACTTCAGTTGCGGGTCGCCGAACATAGTCTCATCTACCTTCCCAGAAGTCTGTTCCGAAGTCGGGAATGAGAATCGGATAGTGTTGTTTATTCCCGCTCGTTCTACGCAAGAGTGATTCTATGTTCTTATGCCATCGGCTTCGGTCGAGATTGTTTTCGACGATGAAGTTGTTCTCTAACCAGTTGCGGAACTCTTCGGTTGTTCTCCAGACGATTTCCACAGACAGGTCGTTATAGGAGCGATTCCTGTCGCAGCTAAGAGTATAGGGTGTGCGTGTGTTGGCGGGCTGGGTTCGCTCTGCGCCGTGAGCGGGGATGGGCGTTCCTCGGTCTGTGGGATCCACAATCCATACATTTCGGTCGCGTGAGGGGCGGAAAGGCGTTCCGTCGCGGAAGTAGAGGTAGAACCGCAGAGTGATGTTGGTAGGGGGAGGCGATTCGGGCGCAGGCGGTTTGAGCCACTGACCGAGCAAGTACCCGATAATCGCCAGTCCTGCGAGGACGCCGAAAAACCATTTGGGCACGCAGCGCATGGCACACTCACTCCGAAAGTCGTTTCACAGGTTCCACTTGACCGAAGCGTGGATCGTGTAGGGGCTGGCGCGGCAGTTCCACAGGCGGCTCGCGGAACTCGCGCAACAGCGGGAGGACTCGCTTGATTGCGTCTGCGACGCGCGTCAGCAGCGACTCCAGCGGCGCGTTATACGCATGGGGTGGAAACGCGCGCGTTAGCAGCTCCCAAGTCTCGCGTGTAGCGTTCTCGGCGTCCTTCCACGGCGCCAAATCCAGACGACCCAACGGGAGAATCTGCAGGTTCACCGCGCGCAGTGTATGGCAAACGCTTTGCAGATACTGATACGGTGATTGACGCCAATCGACGATAGACGCTAAGGCAGCGAAGGTCGCCGCCAAGTTCGCCGCCAAGACATGCGAAACCTTGAAATCGGACCGTGCATAGTTGCGCAAAATCTCGACGGCTTGTCCCGCGACTTCGGCGATTGTCTCTACCTGTTCCACCAGATGCGGGTGGCTGTTCAGATACACACACTGGGGGATGTAGCTTGTATCCAAAACGAACTGCGAACCTTGCTTTTGGAGGCGCGCGATCATCAGGCTGTCCAGAGCGTTCGCGGGCACATGGGTCGTCAGCGTGTACGACAGTTGTAAGCCTGAAGTTTCCAGCAGGGCGCGCCCCTGCGCAGGCGCCAACGGCAACGAACGCCTTTCAGGAAGAATGACGATGTAAACGGGGATTGTAAGCTCCGTGTAGTTGGAGTTTAGATCCGTAAACTGGAGCATCTGATCGATCTCTATCCAGAAGCCTTTCGGCGAGATTGCCTGGAGACGAAGCACGCGCACCTCAAAGTCCTTTGGTGATGCGGTGACCACCAGGTCTTGCGCCGCGAGGCGTAGGATTCCACAGTGCGGACGCGCATGCAACGCCCACCGCGTAAGCTCCTCGATGTAGCGCGATTCCAGCAGCAAGTGCTCCGCGTGCAGAATGCTCACAGTTCGCCAATCGATGGCTGTGAGCGCAAATTTGTTGTCTGTCATATCGCACCTCTGTGCCCTGTTTTGGTTGCCCTTGTGGCTAATTATACCTCATGCACATTTGCGGGCACAAGGTGTTGGAGCCTGCAAGTCGGCGTGCGCGTTTGCTCTACATACGATAGGTGCGCCGTTTCGCCCAGGCGCGCCCAGTCCACCTGCCACTGGACGGTTAGGTCATAGTGCGCGGGGATAAACAGTTTTCGAAGGACTTCGAGCTTCTGGTGGACGCGCTGGGCTGCATCGGGCTGTTGGGTTCGGTCTAAGGGCAGCACGACTACAACACCTGGCTGGTGGATACGCGGACGCTCGGAAATCACGAGCGTTTTCGACAGAGCCGCCGCGTTGCTCCCCAGAACGCACACGATTGGCTGATACGGAACGAACTCGACGCGCACATCGGAGCCGAGCATAAGGCGCGCCGCCGCTTGAAAGAGGCGGAACGGGTCTGCGACGACACGGCGCAGGATAACCAGCGCTTCCAACACTTCCAGCTCCGACGCCTCAAAAAGCGCCAATTCGGACGGCTCGACGCCGATAAATCCGTGCGTCCAGCAGTTGCGCAGGTGCTTGACGAGCAGCGTCAAGAGCTGTACCCCGCCGATGACACGCGACTGAGTCGGGACGAGCGGTATGTAGTAGGGGAGGTATCGCCGAATGGCTGGTAGAATCTCAGCGATGTCCAAATCGGCGCCTTTTTCGGAAGCGCGTTCGCGGAGCACCTTGACCAGTGCGAGGATATCGGGATGCTCGGGCGTCAGGAGGGGTGCTGGCGTCTCTTCCTGCGGGAGTTCTGGGCGGATGGGCTCGGATACGCGCGCGAAGGTGGGTCTTTTCACCCAACGGGGCGGCATCGTCGCTTGAGGGGATTCAGACGCGCGCGGCGCGTCGGAGGGCTGCTCCCTGTGCAACGGCGCGATCAAATAGTGCGGAACAGCGCGCAGCCACTGACAGAGCGCTCGTTCCGTAACCTGCGAGTTGATCGGGATGCCCACCAACCGTTGGGGGGCGACTCTCACTCCGCTTCCACTTGGCGGAGAAACACTTTCATGGATGAAGTACCGATACTCCTTACCTGTCAACAGATCAACGCAACCGATGAGAATAAATGCGTGCGTCAAGAACCACTGCATGAGTTCGCGAATGGTGCGGGTTTGGCTACGCCACATGTCCCACTCTAAGCTTTCAAGGGCGCTTTCCCGCAGGGACGGCGCGTACTGAAGCACTGTCCCTGCAGGCGGCGTGCGCACCTCATACGGATTATCGCTGTCTATGTTGAGTTCGGGAAAACGGTTCAGCAGCTGTTCGAGCCAACTCTCGAAGAACTCCCCTGCAGTATTCGGCGTGTCGAGGGATGCGGAGGGGTCTTGCGTTTCGCCTGTCAGCGTGGAGGCGTGCACCTGTGCTTCCCAGCGGCGTTGGTAGAGCGCGTGCCAAGTCGGCGCGGGGTCTGATCCCCGCCGCATCAGGGTACAGTCGCTATCGGGAAGTAGCCCCACACACAGCAGCGGGAAAAACGCGCGCAGGCGATTGTCGGGGCGAACATTCACCAGAAGATTGGCATATACATCTTCCCCAGAAATCTCCACCGAGCGTGTCGCACGCCCGTGAGGCGTTTCCCGATGATGCTCGTAGTAGCTTATCACCTCGCGCGCGGCAACATGCCCAAAGCACGGGAATAAGCGCACCTGATAGGGTCGCACCCCCAAAAGCACCAACTGCTGCACCAAGTAGGCTAAGCTCGCTGGACCATTAAATGACGAGAAAGACGGTAGCCAGTAGTTCCTAAAGTCGCTCAGAGTGTGCATCTACGTCAATCCTCCCGTGCAATTTGTAGAGCCCAATTTGGAAATACTGCCCGATGACCGATGCCGCGTGCTGGGCTGCCGCCTCCACGAGAAACTTCGGCAAGGCAAGCCCACGGCGGGGCGCAAGGGACAGGTGCAGGATCGGCGTGAGGCACACTCCACCTTGCCAGACGCCCGCGCTGTGCTGCTCAACAATCGGCATCCCGCTGACAACGCTCGGCCAAAGATACTGCCCCCAAAGGCTCTCTTCCGTCAGCAGGCTCGAGACAACCTCCGTGCAGAGCGAGGTTTTGGGGAGGTCGAACCAGTCGTTGTAAGGCTGATGCCTAAGTATCTCGATAATGTCGCCTTGGGTGAGCAAGCTGGGGCGGAAAAGGCTGTGATACAAATAGTAGTGCATTCCGTCTGGAGCGACGGTTGTGAACGAGAAGGTGTTCCCACCAACGGCGGGGTAAGGCACTGAGAACTGGGCGCCGCGTCCGCCGAAAAGTGTTGTCGGCGATTGGGCTCCTACGCTAATCTCCTTGCCACGCGAATTATAGTATATCAAGACCTCTTCGGCGTTCGGCTCTGCAAACACATTCACTGTATGCCCAGCGAAGAACTCGGGGTCTACTGGTTCGGACTCAATTTCGATCCATGCGCGACGATACACCTCCTGCCCGTATGCCGAAGCGAAAAAGCAGTGCTGTACCCCCGCGAACGAAACCTTCACCCATTCGCCCACCTCGAAGGGAACCGCTTGTACGCTCTGCCGCATCAGCTGCGCTTGGATGATTGGCAGCGCGTTCAACAGAAAGAGCGGCTCCGAAGCAGGTTGGGACGCAATCTGAGCCCCTGTGATTGCATCAAGCTGCACAAAAATCAAGATTTGCTCGTTCGGTGGCTCCTCGGTCAAAGGGGAGGCTGTCGGCTGGGCAAAATTTGGACGACACAGCAAGAATCTGCGACTGTAGGGATAAAAAGGCGGCAAAAACGGTTCCAAATGGCGTTGAGTCGTTCGCGCTGCGCCCAGTTGCCGCTCGAACTCCAGAAAGCCCTCGTATCGCGTGACCTCCATCGTAAACGCGCCTTGACGCGGCAACGCCACAATCCAGTCTGACCTTGCCAACCGCGACAATAGGTCTTCTGAGCCCGCAACAAAAATCAACACGCCCTGACCCTCACGAAATAGGTCAGAAAAGCCAGTGGTTCGCACAAGCGACAGCCTAAGCAGATATCCCTCTTCAAGAGGCTTGAGGGAGTACCCCTCAAGCGCAATCGGAAGCGTGTGCCCGCTCCCACACACAAGCCACGATGTGTCTGAAAGTGGGTCATGGAGGACTGAGTCGAGATCCCACTGCCCTTCGGAGGGCTGCTCCAGCACAGCCAGCGCTTGCGCAGGAAAGTTCCACTGCCCTGAAGGCAGGAACTGGCTAAGCATTCCCGTAAGAAGCCGCTGTTGAGTCGCTTCCAGCTCGCCCTCGATAGCTTCCTTCCATGCAAGCAGCATGCTGAGAAACGGGGCATAGTGCTTCAAGTTTTGCGTGATGCGCTCTCGAACGGCAGAGTCCATCTGCTGCAGAATAGCCTCATACTCTCGTTCCATCATGCAAATTGTACCCAAATTGCCCTTTTTATAAGGGCAAATTCGCCTCGAAAGCGGGAATTAACTTGCATCCAGAGAGAATTATGGGGTATAATAGCATAGCCTAACTGAAGAAGTGGGCAATCTACAAATTGATAGGAGGTAAAGCGATGCCAAGACTAATGGTTGGCGGACAAGAGATTACTGGCGTAGAGCGCGCTGAAGTGCGCATTGTACACGGAACCCAGCGTGAGCCTGAGCGAGTGCCTGTTATGGAATGGGACATCATTCTCGGGCTCCAAAACGACGACCTGCTTGCGAAGTGGGCGCTGGCGCCTCAGGGAACTGACCGATTCCGCAGGTGCGAACTTGTTGTCTACAATCGCGACAAAACGCAAGCGCACACTTGGACCATCCTCAAAGGGTATGTCCACCAGTACCAGGAAGTGGAATTCCCCGCAGGCGATCCAGGACGCCCCACCAACGAGCCCTACATCCGCTTGCTGATTCGTGGCACGCTCCTGCGCCCCGAAGACTACGATGGTCAGAATGTGATGACTGTCGCTCCGGGTGAGAAGGAGGGTTTCCCCGGCTAAGCAACCACTGAGGGGAGGGGTGCTCCCTCTCCCCTGCACAAAGCACACTTCAAAAGGAGGTTCGCAAAGTGCCGTTCCAGATTGTTTCGGAACCTTTCAATCGGGCTTTAAAGCGGAGCTATGTGACCCAGGTGTCTGTTCAAAGGCGGTTGTACGAACACAGCACAGCGACGATTGTCGTCGACTGGGACGACGAACAGCGCGAGGGGCAAAAGCGTTCACCCCTGCCGCCGACTCTCGAGATCGGCGCCATGCTCATCAACACAGATATTCTCATACGCTGGGCGTCTCCTGATTTGACTTCATCCGTTGACTGCTTCAGGGGGTATGTGACTTCCGTAAAAACACACCAAACGACAACCCGCTCTTATATTGTGTTAGAGTGTATTGCCCATACGAAAAAAACTGACCTAATCCCGCGCTATCGCGTTTGGCAAGCGTGTACCTTAGCCGATGTGTGTCGGCATATCCGTAGGCGCGAGCCGATGATTCAGATCTTGGCGAACGCCTCGCGCGCGCTCAGCTCTATTCCCATCAACTTAACCTTTCAGTACGGCGAAACCGATTTTTCGTATCTGCAGCGCATGTTGCGTGCGTGGGCAATCCCCTTAGCAACCGACGACCTGAATAATCGAGTGGTCATCGGTACAGTTAGACGCTCGCCCAAAGCGTTCCCCAAGCATGACTGGCACTGGAAAGATGTCTCTTTTGAAAGCGATTTGGTTCCTGCGCTTCCCCAGCAACGCATCGCTGCCGGGGGAGCGTTCAGCATAGCCAAGCAAAGAGGCAGTGAGTTTGTTAACCGACTCAACCCCATCACTGCCAACTACATTCCACAACTGGATCCGCCGAACGAAGCGGAATTGAGAACTATCAGCCAAAACCTTGAGGACAACACATTCCATAGTGCGACCATTCTGAACCTTGAATGGGCAGGGCATGTATACGATGTGCGTCCAGGAATGATCTTTCCTTTTGGGGGTATGCGTCTGTATGTCCGCGCAGTGTCTATAGAGGGACATCCTTCTGAAGACACTGTAACGCAGACGATTGTGCTACAAGACCGCCTACAACCGACGCCGCCGCCCATGGACGAACTGTATTGGCGCTCGCGCGTAGTGCTGGGACGAGTTGTGAAGAACAATCACGAGGATCCCACCCAGAGCGGGCGCGTGCAGGTGGAGTTCGACTGGGAAAAGTTAGACCCCACGAGCAAGGGGGCGAATCGCGCGTGGCTTCCTGTAGTCACGCCCTATGCCGCTGTCGCAGGCGGGCGCGCGGCAGGCTTCCTCTCCCTGCCCGAAGTGGGCGAGCATGTACTGGTGCAGTTTTTGGGTGACTGGGACAGTCAGGCCGTTGTCGTCGGCGTAGTGCGCGACGCCCCATGCACCGCGTTTCCCTACGACCCCCATGAGACCAAACGCTGGCAAACCCCCTCAGGCAATCAAGTGACGATGACCACCACCGCAGGGGGCAAAACCGACATCGTGCGCATTAAGTGCCGCGACAAACTCGTGATGGAAGCCAAGCTGGAACCCAGCACAGAAACGCTCATATTAGACCTATTCGACTCCCCGAAGGATCTACTCCGCTTCCAAAAGAAAGGACGAGACGCCCGCTTAGATATCCTCTGCTCAGGCGACATCTTCATGTACGCCGAGAAAAAAATGGTGCTTCAAGCGGCAGAGATGCAGCTGAGAACACACAAGGGGAACATCCAGTTCCACGCCCAGCGCTCCATCAAGGGACTCGCGCGCACCATCCAGTTCAGAGGGCAACGCAAGATATATATGGACGCACCGATAATACGACTGAACTGCGGGCAGCCAGCTATCATGGGTATCTTTCTGGAGGCGTTCGCGGACACACTAAAAGAATTACTCAAGCAACAAATCGAGAATCTCCTAAAGCCAATATTAGAGAAAGTGTTCTCGAAGATCGAGAAAGCCATAGACAAGGTCGGCAAATTCGTAGACGACATAACGAAGCGAATAGGAGCAAAGATGTCGAAACTCGGCGAGAAACTCGGAAAGTACCTATACGATAAGATCAACAAGCTTAAGTCAAAAGTTTCTGATTTCAGCAAGCGAATCATCAACAAGATAAACAAGCGCATTGATAAATTCATAGATCGGATGAAAAATCGCTTGCTGAGGAACAAAGGTCTCTTGAAAATATTTGGCAAAGCTGGTTTGGGAGTACTGATAGCAATCGATGTTTACCAAATTGCTACAGCGCCGCCTGAGAAGCGGGGACAGGTGACTGGAGGTGTTGCAGGAGGCTGGGGCGGCGCAGCCCTCGGCGCGGCTTTAGGCTCCGTGTTGTTGCCTGGCGCTGGTACACTTGTCGGAGCAGCGCTTGGATGTATGGCGGGCGGCGCGATCGGGGCTCAAATTGGTAGCCTTTTTGACACAACGCCCACACCTGCAGGCGGCGGGGGAGGAGTCAGTTGGTAGACCTACCGTTTTTCCCAAGACACAGTATTGGCACAGCTATCTGCTGTGCCAATACCTACTCTATAATGACTCTCCTGTTTTTTTCAGGCGCGGTGTACCCCAAGTAAACATCCTAATAGCCTCCCAGAAGGTCTCCTGCATTTGCTCGAACCAATACCGCAGGTGTGTACAGGTAATCGTAATTGCTTCCTGCCCACGCGTTACATAAACCTGCAGCTGCATCAACTCTACATCGTTGTCCTCTGACATGAAGGTGTGAATACGGTAGTACGCATCCACGATACCGAGTTTGATAGGTCCCTCATCAACAAGCTCGTACTGTTGGTCTGCAAGCTCGGCTCTTAGCTCGGGGAGTTGGTTTTCGGCGTACTGTTGGGCGCTCATGGCAAAGGTTAGAAAGTCGCGAATGACGGTGATGTTGGGGCTGAAGCCGCCCGATGGGGGGCCGCTAAGCACAATCAGCGAGCTGTCCAGCCACTCTTCGGGCAACCCGATTGTCCAATCTCCATGCTTGAATTCTCGCATGATGTACCTCCTTGTATGTTGTGCCCTGCCCAGAAGGGCAGGGCTTATTGGTTTTCAGCGTGTGAGTACGACGGGTATAGTGCGCCTTGCGCGATCGCCGTTCTCGGTCTGTGCTTCGACTTTCATCAGGTACGCGCCAGGCGGCAGCTGGCGCAACTGATCCGCAGCGACCACGAAAGTGTTCGCGCCTCTGGAGGCGTTGCGCACGGCTTGGTACAGCACCTGCCCGCGAGCATCTTCCAGCGAGACCTGCACAGACGCAGGCTGGTTGACGGTCAGGGTAATGTTGGAGACGCCTGTCGAGCGGTTCACCTGCGCACTCAGGTGCGAGATAATCAGCGGCGCGCGCACGCGCGCCGCACGGACAATCT
>Ga0197142_1003295_pt1 | contig 13630 bp, 17 predicted proteins | sample GBS60_MetaG_FD_148614 | JGI IMG/M metagenome (GOLD analysis project Ga0197142, IMG submission 148614) | Sediment microbial communities from Great Boiling Springs, Gerlach, Nevada, United States - GBS 60_MetaG | ecosystem: Environmental > Aquatic > Thermal springs > Hot (42-90C) > Sediment... | reverse complement strand
TCCTTCGTCTCGGCGAGCGCCTGCGCGATCTGCGGAATGTAGCGCTCCTCTCGCCAGTTGAGCCCGGCGTAGTAGAGCCACTCAGCGTTGCGCGTCTCGGCCAGCGCTTGCGCGATTACAGGGCTGAAGTGAGCATCCGGCCAATCCTTGCCAGCGAGGTAAAGATACGGCGCATCTCCGGTCTCGGCCAGCGCTTGCGCGATTTCTTGGCTAAAGCGCCCGCCCGGCCAATTCTTGCCGGCGAGATACAGGCGCTCTGTGTCCTTCGTCTCGGCCAGCGCTTGTGTAATTGCAGGGTTGAAGTGAGCGTCCGGCCAGTTCTTGCCGGCGTAATACAGCTGTTCTGCGTTTTTTGTCTCGGCGAGCGCTTGCGTTATTGCAGGGCTGAAGCGCTCATCTGTCCAGTCTCGGCCGGCAAGACATAGGTATCGGGCATCTCCCGTTTTGATCAATGCCTCAAGAAGGGTCGTGTTGAAACACCCATCCGGCCAGTCAAGCCCGGCGAGGTAGAGGTACTCGGCGCAACCGGTTTCGGTCAAGGCATCGGCGATAGCTCTCGCGTAACGCTCGTCCGGACACGCCTTGCCAGCGATATACAGCGCCCTAGCATCCCCTAGCTTGACGAGAGCACGGAGGATAAGGTCTCGGTACGACGAGGCCCACCATGCGTCAAGGTTAAGCTGTGCGATGGCCCAGCGCAAGACCCCTTTCACCTGTGGAAGGCCCTGCGAATTCGCCACAAGCACGAGCTGGGCGATTTGCAGCGCGTTTTCCTCGGTCAGCCGTCCAAGGCAGAGCGCGCCCTCGGCGCGCCAGCCGCGCTCGCCGACAACGGCGCGGGAATTGGGCAGCGGGACAACGAGATAAACGTCGCCGTCGTTCTGTTCAGCATACCGCTGTGCCTCTTCGTGCGTCGCGGCATACACGCCGTGCCCCTTCTCGAATGTCCTCTCTTCTGCCTTCAGACATGGCAAGCCGAGAACGGGATCAATCTCCCAAGAGGTCTTTTGCTGAGCGGACTTAAGCGCGTCTGGGTAGCGACCCGCCAGCGCCTTGAAGGCGAGATAAGCGAACATGTTTATCAATTGTAACGACGAGAACGCTTGTGCGCCACGACAGCGATGGCTTTGGCACGCAGGCGATGCTGCGCAAGGGCGCTCGGCGCGGCTGGGCAGAGATCGCACGTGCGTGTCGCCGCTTCGCCCCGGCGGCCTTGTGCCTCAACTGAGCGCTTTCCATAACGCTTTCGCCTGCGCCATCCAATAGCTGTCGCCGCTCTCGCGCAGCGCCTTGACCAGCGCGACGCTCACGCGCCCTTCCGGCCAGCATCGCCCGGCGAGATAGAGGTGTTCGGCGTTGCCAGATTTGGCCAACGCTTCGGCAATCTCTGGTACAAAACGCCCATAAGCTTGGCTAAAGTACGGAGGACGAGGTCACGATGTGGTGTAGCCCGCCACGCTTCAAGGCGAAGACGGACGTCATTGGTATTCTGCCTGATCCTGTCATCCTAGGCCCAGCAACGCGCACCTGACCAGCTCGCCACAGTGTGAAATCAGCGCGGCCCTAGCTGGTGCAGTCGCTGAGATGCCCCGCTTCGCTTGGCACAACGAAGCCACGGTCGTGTTATCTCTGTTTGATGAATGCGCCAGCCTCACCGAAAGGGACTAGAATCTCCTTACATCTCACCCGCGTCCAAAGCAGATGAAGGTTCGCAAGGTCATCCAGATGCTCGAAGCGGATGGATGGTATTTGGTTTCAACGAAAGGAGGTCATCGGCAGTATAAGCATCCAAGCAAGCCTGGTTGAGTCACGAACGCGGGACACCTCAACGATGACTTGGCGCCGGGCACGCTAAACAGCATGCTTAAACAAGCTCAGTTGACAAAACCAAAGGAAGGAGATAGTAGATGTATCGCTTCCTCGTCGTTGTCGAGAAGGCAAACGGGAACTACTCGGCACACTCGCCTGATCTGCCGGGGTGTATCGCAACAGGCAAAACACGCGAGCAAGTGACGCGCAACATGCTGATAGCCATTCAACAGCACGTGCGCGGTTTGCTCGAAGATAATTTGCCCGTGCCCAAATCGCGTTCATCGGCAGAGCAAATTGTTATCTTCCTATAGATAAACTGGATTCCCTGCGAGCACTTCGCAACAAACCCCTAATCAGCGCAGCGTGGCGGGCACCAGCCCCTTCTTTTCCTTTCTTGCGGGAAATCAGAAGGGCATCCCTTGCAGTGGGGAAAGTGAGCAGTGGCAGCGATGAGATAACCCGCCGGCAAACGCGACCAAGAAAACGCCCGCTCATCCGATTCAGGATGGTGGTCTCCGGATAGGTGATTAAGGTCTTATGGCGAGGCGTTACCAGCGCTGCCACGATGGTGAGCGCGCCCGGCCATCCCCAGAACATCATCAGCATGATCGCGACCTGGTCGACCACGCTGAGCTTACCCGTCGTCCCCGGTGAAAGCACACAGGTGACGAAAGCCGAGACGACCTCGAAGAGTGCCTCCAGAAAGCCGATGGCGGGCGCGGCAAGGATGACGAGATAAGCCGCAGTGATCACGACAACGAGCGAGACGGTCAGCACGGCGGTAGCTCACCGCGTGCCCTCTTGACTGGTGGTTCGGCCCAATATGCGCACACCGGGGAATCCTCGCACACAGCTCCACCAACATGGCGACGAAGGTGCCGGTGGTGATGCCTAGGTATCACTGATGACTTCTAACAACGCTTCCCCTAAAACCCGTGCAACTGGCGGCGGGACTGAATTCGCCACCTGTCGGTGCTGGTCTAGAAATCGGGCTTGGCCAGATCGACCACGAATTGGACCGCGCAGAACATACTCATCAGGATAACCATGCAATCGCATATACTCGCGTGGCGTCAAATAACGGTTATCATGTGGATGGAAGAATATCTCACCGCATCGCAATGTATTAGAAGGCTCTGAACTCGATAGACGCCTAAACTTAGTCGTATCCTTCTTTGTAAGATTACAACGCTGTTCTATGGGTAAATGAGTCTGTGCAGCAAGATAAGACCCTTCCGGCACACCATTAATACGATATCGATCACCATCTGGAGTAACATCCACATGGCTGTTTTCAGGAATATAACCATCTATCTTTTTACTTGGCTCACCTAAACCTTGCAGCGCTTCACCTACTGTTATGTAAGGTCGCAATTTAGATTCAATTAAAAAATCCTTGTTCACAGCAGGAGCGTGAGTTGGACTAGGAAAGTGAAATTCTTTGTTTATAGATTTAATAATACCAACAATAAACACTCTTCTTCTAATCTGCGGCACACCATAGTAGGCAGCGTTAAGAACTTGCCATTTAATAGAATAGTCAAGCTATTGAAGATTTTTAACTAATCTTTTAAAAACTTCACCTGGTCTTCCTAGCTCATCTCGAGCTTTCAGCAAACCTTCCACTTGCTCTATTAAAATAACACGAGGTCTAAAGTGTTTCGCAAAACGGATCATTTCAAAGATAAGTAATCCTCTCTCATCATTAAGGCTATTCCTCTTTCCAATTTGTGAAAAAGTTTGACAAGGCGGACCGCCAAACAGCAAATCTAGTTCGCCACTCCGCAGTCCTAGTTCCAGCAAGAGCTGTTCGGGAGACACTAAGCGAATGTCCGATTTGATAACTTTTGTATTTTGATTCTCTCGTTTTATGTTAAACTCTAGAGTTTCGCACGCATAAGGATCGATTTCGATACATGATACAACTTCAAATCCAGCTTGGATGATGCCTATGTCCATACCACCAGCGCCAGAGAACAGGGATAGAGCCTTAGGTTTTCCACTCATGTCTGGCATCAAAGTGTTTCGAGTTCCCCTTTAGAAAGTCATGGGTATCTCAAACCGGCAAAGCCGCTCGGTACGTGCTTGCTGATCCTCGTCTAGCTCAGCATCGAAGACTAATTTTCTTAGGCCTTATGTGCCTGAGTATACATTAACGAATAGACCATGGAGAGCCGGGGCGATAGCTTGTTCAGCATGGCAGACTAATGGCCATTCCATAGGCTATTCGCAGTTAGGCCACTTGAGTATGTGAGCGAAAGCGCACCAGAAACGGCGGCGGCTCACGATTTGGGTCGAGGTAGTCCAGCTTAGAGGCCATTTTGGCCAGCGCAAAACCAAACAAGTTTTACCGTTTTAGGGACAAGTTATAATCACTCGGAAATCACAGGTGTAAAGTATCCATTCGGCCACTCCTTGCCAGCAATGTAAAGATACTGGACACATCTGGTCTTCGCCAGCGCCTGCGCGATCTGCAGGATACAGCGCCCCCTCTCACCAATCAAGCCCGGCGAGGTAAAGCCACAAGCATCACGCGTCTCGATGATCGCTTGCGCGATTTCTAAGCCAAAGCGCCAGTATGACCAAGTTTTGCCAGCGTAATATAGGTGTTCTGCGTCCTTTGTCTCGGCAAGCACCTGCGCGACCTGCGGAATGTAGCACTCTTCTCGCCAGCTGAGCCCAGCGCAGCAAAGCCACTCAGCCTTGCGCGTCTCGATGAGCGCTTGCGTCATTGCAGGGCTGAAGCGCTCATCCGCCCAGTCTCGACCAGCAAGACATAGGTATCGGGCATCTCCCGTTTTGACCAATGCCTCAAGAAGGGTCGTGTTGAAACGTCCCACCAGCCAGTCAAGCCGGCAAAACGAGCGATTTGTAGCCCGCTTTCCTTGGTAGGCACACGGCAGCTTCGGCGCGCCAACCCGCTTCACCCACGACGGCGTGCTTTCCCGGCAGCGAGACGACGAGGTAGATAGCACCTTGATAGTCCTCGGCATACTCCTGTGCCTCTTTAAACGTCCTGGCGTACACGCCGTACCCCTCTTGAGATGTCCCCTCGGCTGCCTCTAGATATAGCAAGCCAAGGATTGTATCGGCCCGCCAAGGGGTCTTTTTGCTGAGCGGACTTAAGCGCGTCTGGGGAGCGTCCCTCGAGTGCCTTGAAGGCGAGATAGGCAAACATCTCTATTGATTATAGTTGCGAGGACACTCTCGACCGTAACACGGATATCCCACAGCGGGTTAAATTTTCACTTAATTTGTTATTATACCAATCAAGGCGAGATAGAACGTCCCAGTTATAACAATTAACGAGGAAATGGATAAACATTTTTGATACTTAGTATATATTATTTTAATGTAAAAACCAAGCGCATGCCGTCAAAATACCATTGCGACAATCCGGCCTCTGCGCAGGTCGCCGCCGGAATCCCCTGCACCAAACCCTCATCCCGGTGCTGCCTTGCCTACTTCCTTGCCGCCTCTGCAGCAATACCACGGCTTCCACACCAGCTCGGCCTATCTCGTCGCAGCCAGCGCACTCCATCTGTGCCACTCGTCCTCCTCGTCGAGCGGGCGAGTGATCGAGCCTTCGCTCGGCGGGGACGACGCATCACGTCGGCAAGCTGATTTGAGAGCCTGGATCAGATGATAGGGACAGATGCCACGTCATGAAGGACGAGCACCCAAGGCGAACTAAGATGTGGCGCACACATCCTCACCCCCCCTACCGGTCAGGCGAAGCAGCAATGTGTCAATCCGGGTGAGGATGGCGGTGTGGCCAATCCAGTCGAGGGATGCTGACGCGAACCAACGACCCGACTGCGAGCGCATGGCGCACAGATGCGCTCCATCCGGGTCGGACGCCATCAACCAAGCCAACGCGACGGAGCACAACACGGCTTCGGCTCGCGACAGGGTTTTACCGGCCATGCGCGGCGTCTGGTTGACCTGGAGGGAGGAGCAGCGTGGCCACGTCGTGCTGCATGGCTGTGGCTGCACGGCGGCCTTGGGGGGGAGAGGATGTATATCTGGCGTCCGAAGTGGTGTCGTCGCCGGATGAACGTGCGCTGCCCTTCGACATCTTGTGCGCCATGCCGATGGATATAAGGCGGATAGTCACAGGCCAAACAGGAAGGCCGTCCTGTTCAGCGGTTGCGCGCATATTACAGTGAGTCAGTTCGCCGCTGGCGAGAGGAGTATGTCGCCTCGTGAGCCGCCCATGCCTGCCACCTTGGAGGTAACCGAGTTGGACGAGTTATACACCTTTTAGGACGAGCTGCGCTTTGGTGGTAAAATCGAGGTATGTCAGACAACCAGAAAGCACCACTGCTTTACATCTCATTCCTGTTGACACTCCTCGTCCTCTTCGTCGCCAACTTCCTCTTCATCTACCAACCGATACAGCAGACCATCACCCGCTTGACGGACAACGTCCTGACCCTGCAGTCCGACATCAAAGCAGTCTCGCTCCGCTTGGATGCGCTGCAAACACAAGGCGGTGCGGCCGGGACACCGACAACTCAAGCGGAGGTAATGGCGGATGAGCCACCACAGGTGATCGCGCACGAAGAGAGCACGACCGGGGCACAGCCATACCAAACCGTTAGCTTAGGCGATGCGAACGGGAAGACGGTCGCGATCACCACTTTCGAAGATCCTTTGTGCACGTGGTGCGGCGTCCTCTGGCGCGAGATTATGCCAGCAGTATTTGAACAGTATAAGGACGTACGCTTTCAGGTCACCCATCGCCTGACCAGTATGATCGGCGGAGAGAGCTCAGAGAAGCTGAGCAAGTTCGCCTATTGCGCAGGGGAATTGCTTGGCCCCGAGGTCTTCCATCGCTACATGAACACGGTATACACCACATCGTCCAACGATCCGGAGGTTGTGCTGGCCGACGTAGTCGATGATGAGGCGAAGAGAAAGGATGTACTCAGCTGCGTCGAGCAGGGGCGATGGTCTGTGGCGCGTGACGCCGACAGCCAGGCGTTCAGGCGCTTTCGGATCAGCGGGACGCCAGCGCTTTACATCGATGGCGTGTTCATCGGCGGCGCGGACCGCGAGGGGATTGTGCGCGAGATCGAGCGTGCGCTCGGTAAGCAATGATCAGGCGCGTGATCTTGGTTGGGATGGCGACCTTAGTCGCCATCTTGACCTTTTTGGTCTTTCAGGTCGGGGGAAGACGGCAAGCGCTCTTGACGGAGCTGGAGAGGGTCAGGGCACTGCGCGTGGAGTTTGTGCAGCTTGCACATGAGTGAGATGTTGGGCACAGACGGCTATCTGTTTGAAAACCTCGGGCAAAGCCTCAAGCGAAGCCATTCTCGGGTGCTGGCTGGCCATGCGTTGTTGCCATCGCCGCCGCCGTCGTTGCGCAACCCGGATGCGACGTGTTTGCTGTTTGGACAGGAGGGATGGTTCGGCTTGGATCGCACCCTCTTCAGCAAGCACATCATGGTGATCGGCTCGATTGGGAGCGGCAAGACCAACGCCATCTACCAGATGGTAGATCAGATTCAACAAAACCTCAATGATGAAAGTATCCTTATAATTTTCGACACAAAAGGTGACTTTTACGAGAGGTTTTACAACGAGAAGTCTGTCGTCATCTCGAACGACGAGACGGCGACAGGTTTGGGCGGGGAGGACTACTGGAATGTCTTCAGGGAGCTCATGGCGGACAGCGATGACCCCTACGACAAAAGCGTGATCGGCAACGCCATGGAGGTAGCCACCAGCCTGTTCGCCGAAAAGCTAAAGAAGACCAACCAACCGTTCTTCCCACAAGCTGCCCGCGACCTGATGGCTGCCATCATGGTCGTCATGCTCCGCGAGGCCTACGAATTCATCAAAAAGAACGGCGAGATCGGGCAGTTTAAGCCGCACGACTTCGTCAACAACGCCGTCTTGCGCGAATACACAGACCGCGCCACCAGCGCTGACATCATCAATCTGATCAGCCGCCATGATGACATGGCGAACATCAAAAGCTACATCTCGGCAGCCGAGTCACCCCAGACCCAAGGTGTGCTCTCAGAGATGCAGCAGGCCATGCGCGAGTTCTTCATCGGCAATTACCAGCGTGCGGGCACGCTCTCGATGCGTGAGCTGGTGAGGGCGAAGGGAGGTGTGACCGTCTTCGTCGAATACGACATCGCCTATGGCGCGACGCTCGCTCCCGTCCTCCGCCTGCTTATGGACCTCGCGCTCAAGGAGGCGATGGGGCGCAAGCGCACGCCGGGCGACGTGTGGGTCATCATCGATGAGTTCAGCCTGCTGCCAAACCTGAAGCACATCGCCAATGCGCTAAACTTCGGTCGTTCGCTTGGCCTAAAGATCATCCTTGGCCTGCAAAACTTCAACCAGCTGATCGTCTCCTACGAAGAAGCCCAAGGCCGCAGCATCGCCTCTGGTTGCTCGAGTTACTTCATCTTCCGCGTCACCGATCAGAAGACGAAGGAGTTCGTCCAAGGGATCGCCGGGAAACACCTTCGCTTTGAAGCGCCGATCGTCCAAGATCAGCTAGCTTCCACGCCCAGCGGGCAGGTTAAGGACACCTTTATCATCGACGACTGGGTGCTCAGCAACCTGCCCATTGGTGGATGCATCGTCTCGCTGCCCAACTACCCACCCTTCCTCTCCATGCTCGATCTTTACGACCCCAAAAAGCTGCGGGAGAAAGTCAGCGAAGTGAGGCGATCAGCACCGAGCGTGCAGAACAAGACGAACGGAAAACGAACCGAACTCCCGTTCGCGCAGTACCTGCTCGAACAGTGAACGGATCAGCACGGTGTCAGCGCTTGCTCGTGCGACCGATCGTCGGCGTGCTGCGCATCGTCCGACTCATCGGTGGGCTCACCCGAATCTTGCTGCAATGTGCAGATGGCCATATCAGCCACCCAACTCTCCTCTCCTAGACAGCGCAAGGCCCACCCTGCGTCCTTCATAAACTGAGAGTGCAAACCCACGGCCATGCCTACTTATGTCTCCACCCCGCTTCATTATATCCAAATCTTAAAAACCATGTCTTGAACACCCCGCCGCCCTTGGTGTATTCTAATATTTTTAGCCTCGCGTTGTGGCGTGGCACGTCCAACCTGTCCGCGCCCGCCCTCGTGCCGTGTCTGCCAATTCCCGAGGTGAGGCGCATCGTTAGCCGTCCAACCCGGCCTCGGCGAGGCTACGCCGACAGGCCGGCGCCGACAGCGGAGGACGCGCTCGTAGCGCGCTGGCGGGCGATGCGCGCCAAGATTTCCTGCACGCCATCCGCGACGGGGACGCTCATCCCATAGCTCAGCGGATTGGGGGCGGACAGATAATCGACCCGCCGTTCGTCCGCGCCGTGCAGGGCGCACATCATCGCTGCCTCCGATATACCAGTGTCGGCGCAGACGCTGCGGTAAATTCGTGCAAGCAAGGTGTACAACTTGAACATCGGCTTATCGGGTCGTGGACGGAGTTGCGCCAACGCGTACACGAGCGGATGACGGGTGTAGACGACGGGGCTGTGCCTGAGCAGCGCGGCGACACCGAGCGCAACTGCTGCTGGCTCATGACCATCACGCAGCGCGAGGGTGATAAACCGCATCCCCTCATCATCGATCTCACGTCCGCTTGGTGCGCTTACGGTCTCCCTGAGCAAGATGGGGAGGCCGTACACATCCCGCCCGAGCAGCGTCGTCCTGAGCCCTATCGGCAGATAGACATCGGCCGTTGCCCACATTCGCAGCGCCTCATCCATGTTCACAGGTGATGTGCCGAAGGTTTCGCCGGTTGCGTTCATAAACCATTGTCTAAGCAGAGCGCGATCGCCTTTTGAGACCGTTGCCTTGTTTATCCCATGCCTGACGAACGAGACGATGATCGCTCGATGGTCGTCTCCCATGACATCGTACAGGGATCGCAACCAATCAGGAGGTTTGGTTCCGCGCACGAAGTGTTCCAGCAAGCCTGTGGGGTCACCGATCGTGGCTGCGTCCAGCAGCGATATGCCGTACAGTCGCCCGGTCGTGACGATCTCGCGCGCGGTCGGCGCGTCATACCATTGCGCGATTGCCATCACCAAACGCATCACCCGCCTCGGTTCCATCACTGCGAGGTTGGTCATGTTCAGCGCCCATGAGATCGCCTCCGCCGTTGGTGGCATCCCCTCTGCCGGTCGCTTGATCGATGGGTCGCCGGATATGATGTCCACGGCCGTGGCGTGTTTGTTATATCCATGCTGCGCCAACACATCTGCCAGGACGAGCGCGGGGGGAAGGCCCCTCTGCCTGGCGATCCCGATCTCTGGGAGCGCAGACGCCAATGCCCGACAGCGATTGCGCGTGAGCATCGCCCCGTAAACCATCAAGAAATCGGCTGCCGGCGCCCCTCCTTCGCCCGTGCCGATCTGTTTGAGCTTGTCGGACAATACCTCCGTTGCCATGCGCTGACAGTCATCGAGCCAAAAACCATCCCTGTCCAGCCCGCCCATAACAGATGCGGAGACGAGTGACTCAGGGTGGGCAAGCCATAGCGATTGCAAGCAACGACGGCCGATCAGCCACACATTTGCTTTGGCCAGATCAGGGGAATTGGGCAGATCGGCCAAGCGCATGCATACTGCTGTGACATCCCCGATCCACTCCTCCCTCTCGAAGATGGCGTCCAATAGATTGACGTGCGAGAGAATCTGATGCGGATCGAGCGTTGACAACATGCGCAAGAATTTGGTGATGCGCGAGTTGTCCTTCATTATGATCTTTTGGATGATATGAGCGATTTTGTTAGATCCATTCTCTATTGCATATTCCAGCCAAGCGTCCATCTGGTTGTCAATTTCACCGATATATCGTCCATCGGTAAACTGCGCAAAGGCAGTGATATACCTGACGTAGTGGATGATCAGCTCGGCGCTGAGCGGCGCACGCGCCAACCGTCCGTGCACGTCGGTGTGCGCACGCCACGTTAAGGCGGCAAAAAGGTACGGCAACGGGTGGCGATGGGCCTCTGCCTCCAAGCGCGCCATCCCGTCCGCAAGCACGCCCTCATCCAAGCCAAAATCAGACAACACGTCCCACACCGCTCCCGCGCAGGAGAACCAATGCAGGGCGTCTTCGCCTGCCATTTCGCCCATTTGAGTGAGGTGAAGATTGACGTCGGGCATCGGTCGTCCATCGGACAACGCCTCGATGATCTGCGTGGTCACCTCCAAGTAACGGAGGGCGGCCGGGCTGAGGTGAGCTTCGAGCCTGTCGGACTCCGACCATCCACGAAAGGTTTGCAGATAACTGTGTATACTCGATACGGCATTCATTTTTTTCTTGAGATATTTGGATGGGTAATTATAGATCAGGTCGCACGACCGTGTTGTCCACGGGGAGTGCTCAAATTCGGAGTGATATAAACTCACTCTAGGACAGCGCTGTCTGAGCAGCATTCCAGCAGTGCACGAAGAGGGCAATGGAAGCTCTCCTGGCAGAAAGCTGCGATACAAAACAACGTAGCTCAGCGTTGTTTGCCTCTACTGAGTAGACTTGCCATGCGCTACGAGATGACGACTGCGACGATAGTTCACCTGACGATAAGCAGCATATCCGTCTGAGCGAACGTATCGGTCAACCAGCTTTTGAATGGCGCTCGGTCACCAGCGTCCAACCCATCCTGTTTCGCGGTCAACTGCTGTAATCAAGTAATATCTGTTTTTTTTGACCCCGCAAATGCCTATAACTCGTCCAACTCGGTTACCTCCGAGGTGGCAGGCATGGGCGGTTGTGGCGGCAACGAGGCGACATACTCCTCTCGCCAGCGGCGAACTGATTCACTGTAGCATGCGCGCAGCTTGGCGTTGGCTAAACAGGACGGCCTTTTGGCGCGTCTTGTCCTCTAGGTTTTGGTTCGGGCGTGGTGATCGCTTGCATGAGCGAGCCGCTGCGATTTCGCCCTGCCTTGCTTCTCTAGCTGCCGCAGAACTGGCATTGCACATCTGGATGGTTGACTGGTCTTCTAGGAATTAAACCTCTTCTGATTGGTTCACTCCCTGTCCACGAGGAGTGAATCAGCAGGAAATGCTTTAATCACCTAGAAGACCGGTCACCATCCAAGTTTCATCCTGCGACAGCCAGATGCAAAACATTCGCAACAGCTCACGCATGCAAGACCAACGCGCCAACTGTTTAGCGGTTACGCGCATGTTCTGCGCCGCCGGCGACCGGACGAGTTATAGGCATTTGTGAGGTCAAAAACACTTGATTCGCACAAAACAGGATGGGGTGGGGCTAGCGCCGTTCAAAAGCCACTTGACCGATGCGTTCGCTCGGTGAACCATCGTCACAGTCGTCAGCTCGTGACCGATGGCAAGTCTACTCGGGAGCGGCGAGGGGGTTCTGTATCGCAGCTTTCTGCCAAGAGTGCTTTCCTCCCCCTCTTCGTGCAGATGCTAGACAGTCGCTCAGACAGCGCTGTCCTCTGGAGGAGTTTGTATCACTCCGAGCTTGCGCCCCGGCTTGTCATCAGGGCAGGATTCCCTTTAGCGAATCAACGCACGCCTGATACCCTTAAGCACACCATCTCCCCAATTGATTGTAGCAGGTTTGACCGATCTCCCTTCGACCCGCACGGCAACGCGGAGGGCTTATCATGCGCTCACGACCACCAGCCCTGCCCCCTCCGTCCTTGTCGGCGCTCGTCGCTGCGCGCATCAGCGCGTCCGTCCGCCAACACCTCTCAGCGTAGCACAAATGGTGGGCGTCCCTCGTCTTGTCCGGTGCCTCGGCGATCGCTTTGGTATAGCGTCCATCTGGCCGGTCCCGTCCAGCGAGGCAAAGGCACTTGGCATGTTGCGCATACATCAAGACCTGCGCGCTCGCCTCACTAAAGCGAGCGTCCGACCGGCGCTTGTCGGCGAGGCACAGGGTCTCGGCGTTGTCGCCACCGACCGGCGCCTTGGTATGACTATGCCGAAGCGCTGGCCACCCCAGGCCGCAAGGCAAAGCGAGGGCGGAGGGCCGGCATCTGAGGATAAGGCGGGCGTCGAGGCATAAGTAAAGGGCAAGCACCCGCGATGTTTGCCGGCGGATAGCAGGCGATCGCGTGCTGTTATAGCGTGACTATTGACTATCCAATGCCGAGCAATAATCTCCTGACGATACTCAGCGAGCAGCGACTCGGATCGCTGTCCCTCCGCGCACGATCTATCCAGTATTGGTCCCCGGTCTCAAGCAAGGCTTGGTAGATTTCAGGTATATAACGACCATGAGACCAATTTACCATAGCAAGATACAGATATTGCGCGTTTTTGGTTTTGGCCAGCGCCTTGGCAATGCATTTGTCGTAGGCGTGGTCTTCCCAATACAGACCAGCGAGATAATGAAAATGCGGGTCCTCTGTGTCGGCCAGTCCCCGAGCTAGCTTCTTGGTGACGCGATGGATTGGCCATGTGCAACCAGCGATGTAGATATTCTCGGCATCCTTGGTTTCTATCAACTTGTCGGCAATGCATTCGTCGTAGATGGAGTCATCCCATTTCTCCCCGGCGAGGCAGAGGTACTTTGCGTCGCCGGTATCGGCCAGCGCTGCGGCGATGTTGTTGCGCAAGCGACTTTTTTCCCAATAGATGCCGGCCAAGCAAATATATTGTGCGCTCTTTGTCCTGATCAGTGCCCGGTAGATGGCCATGCTGTATTCTTCGGGCGACAAACTCTTACCAGCCTCATACAAGCGCTTCGGGTCTTGGGACTCGATCAATGAGTCGATCTCGTGCTGCGATTGCTGAACAACTAATGGAACCCTCCTTTTCGCGATGGCCTTCTCAAGATCATCTTCTGGTAAAGGGCGAGGGAGGGGT
>Ga0197142_1003293_pt1 | contig 13634 bp, 14 predicted proteins | sample GBS60_MetaG_FD_148614 | JGI IMG/M metagenome (GOLD analysis project Ga0197142, IMG submission 148614) | Sediment microbial communities from Great Boiling Springs, Gerlach, Nevada, United States - GBS 60_MetaG | ecosystem: Environmental > Aquatic > Thermal springs > Hot (42-90C) > Sediment... | reverse complement strand
GGTCTCGGGCGGGTCGTCGTCTGGACCTCGGACAGCTCCCCGAGCGGCTGGTCGCGCCGGTGGGTTGATGCAGCCTGGGAGGACGCAGCGGCATTCTGGCCGCAGCTCGTGCGGTGGGCGATGCCAGCGCCGATCCACGCCGACTTCCATGTGACCGCTCGACCCGACCCCAGCGGGCACCGCGTGCTGCTACGCGTGGAGAGCCTGCGAGACGACGACACCTTCACGGCCGGTCTCGACACCCGCGCGACTGTCGTCTTGCCGAACGGCAACGCCCGAGAGCTTGTCCTCCCCCAGCGGGCCCCTGGTATCTTCGAGCTCACGCTCGCCGTCGAGCATGCCGGCTCGTACCGGGTCCTCTTCCGCCAGCAGCAGGCTGGCCGGGTCATCAAGGAAGAAGTGGCTGCCTTCGCGATCTCGTTTCCCAGACTGGAAGGTCGTACCGCCGGAATCAACCTCCCCCTGCTCCGTCAGCTCGCTGAGAGCACGGGAGGGCGGGAACTGCGTGCGCCGAGCGAGCTGAGCACCAGCCCGGTCGTCGCCCACCTGGAGGAGCGAGGAGCGCTCTGGCCCTGGCTTGTCGCTCTCGCCGCGCTCCTCTTTCCGCTCGACGTCGCAGCCAGGCGGTTGACCTGGCCAATCCGGCGGCCAAGAGCTGGAGGACAATCACCGCTACCGCAGACACCGACCTCCGAAGCGGAGCGCGAGACGGTGACGGTTGGCCCCGAGATTGGCTGACCATGACGCACATCGGCGCTGTACGAGGCGGCTACGAGCCATTCACATGCCGCGAGGCATCACTCCGATGCTTTCGTCGAGTGCTCAGACCGTCCGACCCAGCCTGTCCGTCACCACGAGTCGCCTCTCACGCTGGTCGCGCGAGCTGCTGGCGGAAGAGCGAGCGCGTGAGCTGACTGAGGTAGCCGAATTCCACCTGCCCGCCCGTGTACGTCTTGTACGCGAGGTACAGCCCGAGCACCAGCGGCACCAGGTAGCCCACCCACAGGATACACCCAAGCGGTGGCACCGCAGCGGTCATCACAGTCGTTACACAGGTGTACAGGATGAAGAACAGAAACACTGCGCCACCGAAGACAAGCCCTTGGAAGGCGTGGATCCGGTTGAACGCACTCTGCTTCATGTCGGTCACGAACACGATGATCGGCACGATGAATAAGAAGAGGTATCCGAGCGCCGAAACCAGCTTGTCATTCTCGTTCGCGGGTTGCACGCCCGCGAAGGATTCTGCAGACTCCATTGAGTTCCCGCTACTCATTGCCACCACCTCCTGAGGCGCACCCGCTGTCTCACACGTATCACGCCAAGCCTCGAACTCTCCCACGCGGTTCCCGCAGCGCCCCCTCCCTTCCGAGCACCCTCACCTTGATGCCCTCTAACCTGCTCAGCGCGAGCCATTCCCCCGGAAGCCCAGCCCCAGACGACGGAGCGACTGGAATCTCCCTTGCCCGATGACGAGGTGGTCGACGACCTCGATTCCTAGCAGCTGACCGGCCTGGACCACGCTCGCGGTGAGGGCGATGTCCGCCCCGGATGGGGCGGGATCGCCTGACGGGTGGTTATGCAGGAGGATCAGCGCGGGGGCATTGTGCCGGATGGCATCCTTGAACACCTCAGCCACCCGCACCTGAGCACCGCTCACGCTGCCTTGCGAGACCATCACGACGCGGAGCACCCGGTTCTTCGTGTCCAGTAGCAGAACGCGCAGCTGCTCCTGCTCCAGACTGGCCATCTCCGCTCCCGCCACTGAATAGGCGTCCTCCGGTGTCCGGATCACTGGACGCTCGTCGGGCTGGGCCATAGCCAGCCGGCGCCCCAGCTCCAGCGCTGCTTTCAACTTCGCAGCCTTCGCCTCCCCCAACCCGTGCACCCGTCGCAGCGTCTCAAGGTCGACACGCGCAAGCCCGGCGAGTCCCCCGTACTCCACCAGCAGCCTCTGCGCCAGTGTCAGTACCGACTGCCCCTTAGTGCCGGTGTTGAGGATGACCGCGAGCAGCTCGGCATTGCTGAGCGCTCCGGCGCCGTGGCGGTGCAGCCGCTCGCGCGGCCGCTCGTCATGCGGCAGCTCCTTCACGGAGAGGTAGTAGCGGTCCGCGTCCTGCGCCTGGTGTCGCACATTGCCTCCGTCTTCGGAAGACGCCACAGTATCGCCAGCCTGCTCCGCCGGTGTCAACAATCGTTGGTCTTAAGACGTCGTCAACGCTCCACCGGGGGCTCGTCCTGGGCCTGGAGCGCTCCAGGAGAGCGAGAGGATCGCTTGCGGGCACGTTCCTCGGTGTCTCCTACTGAGCGTTTGGCGGCATCTCGGGTTCGGCGGTCACGTAGCGACAGCGCCAGGCGATAGACAGCCTGCCGGCTGACGCCGGTCGCCCGGGCGACCGTGCGAGCAGCCGCGCTCGCACTCTGCCCAGCCACGAGCTGTCTCTCCAGAAGCGCTGCCAGCTCTGTTTCACCCGGAGCCTGCGACGTCCCCTTCCCGGCGCCGACGACCAAGACAAACTCGCCCCGTGGGGTCTCAGTCGCATACCGCTGGCAGGCCTCGCTGACAGTCAGATGGACCACCTCTTCGTGCAGCTTGGTCAGTTCGCGACAGATCGCCAGCGGACGGTCTCCGAGCGTCGTCTCGAGGTCGCGAAGCGTGTCCACGACCCGGCGTGGCGCTTCGTACAGCACCAGCGGGAACGGCAGGTCAGCCAGCGCTCGCAGCCGCCGGCGCCGCTCACTGGCCCGCCGGGGGAGGAATCCGAGGAACAAGAAGCCGTCCTCCACCAGCCCGGACACGGCGACTGCCGCCGTGACGGCTGATGGGCCAGGCACCGGCGCGACCCGGATGCCGCGCTTGGCCGCCTCGCGCACCAGGACGAGCCCGGGGTCACTGATCCCGGGCATCCCAGCATCGGCGATGACCGCGACGTCGTCGTGCTCGAGGACTGCCACCAGCTCGGCAACTCGGCCAGGTGGGCTGTGCGCATGAAAGCTCACGACTCTGGTCTGGATTCCGTAGTGAGTGAGCAGTTTGCGCGTATGTCGCGTGTCCTCAGCAGCGATCAGTGCCACCTCGCGGAGCGTGCGCAGCGCCCGCAAGGTGATATCCTCAAGGTTGCCGATCGGTGTCGCCACCAAGTAGAGCGTGCCCATGCCTACTGTCATTGCCAGCGAGACACCGCTCGCTATACTTCCGGTGTACGGACAACTGCCGTCCTCCCGAGGTTGGGAGCCCAGAGGATGACCGAAATCCCGCAAACCGGCCGGAATCTGCGCGCAGAACCCGGGTCATTGTACCGGAAGTACCGGCCCCGCTCGTTCGATCCCGCGGAGCTGGTCGGCCAGGAGCACATCGCGCGCACCCTGCGCAACGCTATCGGGCTTGGTCGGATCGCACATGCCTACCTCTTCTGTGGGCCGCGAGGCACCGGCAAGACGAGCACCGCGCGGCTGCTGGCAAAAGCGGTCAACTGCCTGCATCCGGACCCTTGGTCGCGGCCCTGCAACGCATGCACCGCCTGCGAGGCGATCAACGCTGGCATGGCCGTCGATCTGATCGAGATCGACGCTGCGTCCAACCGCGGGGTCGACGACGCGCGCGACTTACGGGAGAAGGTCAAGTACGCGCCAAGTCAACTCCGGGTCAAGTTCTACATCATCGATGAGGCGCATCAGCTCACCCGCGACGCCTTCAATGCCCTCCTCAAAACGCTGGAGGAACCACCACCACACGTCGCCTTCGTCCTCGCCACCACTGAGCCAGACAAACTACCCGACACCGTTGCTTCTCGCTGCCAGCGCTTCGACTTCCGTCGCATTCCCCTCAGCAGCATGCTGGGCCGTCTCCGCTGGGTCTGCGAACAAGAGGGGATCGAAATCGACGAGGATGCCTTGGTACTCATCGCCAGGCAGGCGACTGGTAGTTTGCGCGATGCGCTCGGCCTGCTGGAGCGGATGGCCCTGTTCGCGGAGGATGCCACAGGACGCGAGAAGATCACCACTGAGGCGCTCCGCCTGTCACTCGGCTTGAGCCGCGACGAGCGCTTGGCTGAACTCATCGACGCTCTCGCCCGCCGCGAGGTCGGCGCTGCCTTACGCACGATCGCCCAAGCAGTCGAGGACGGCCAGGACATGCAGCAGTTCGCTCGCCAGGTCACCGCCTACCTCCGCGCCTTGCTCCACCTGCGCGCCGGCGGGCACGACGACCTGGCCAGCCCGGTCGCCCGCGAGCAGGCGCAGCGGTTCAGCCTCGTCGAGCTGGCGACGCTGCTCCGCACGTACAGCGGCCTGGAACTACCCTTGCCACGCGCGGGCCTCGAACCCCAACTCCCGCTCGAGCTCGCCACCGTCGAAGCCGTGCTCCGGCTCAGCACCGAGCCAGGAACACCGACGACCCCAGCACCCGAGGCGACGATCGGCCTTCGCTCACCCACCCAGCCGCTACCGGCTCGCCGACCGCCGCACTCTCTCGAGCCGCCTCCGACGACCGACATCGAGGCGAGTGTCTCGACCGCGTCTCCCGGCGAACCGGGGCAGATCCATCGGACACCGACCAGTGCTCCGCCAGTCCCCACTGCCGAGGAGCACAGCACTGACAACGGCACAGTTCCCCGCGAGGCCGAAGGCGCTCCACCCAGGAGCTCCGCTTCCCAGACCGAAACCGCGCTGTTGGAACGGCTTATCGCGAGCTGGGCCCAGATCCGTCGCGAGGTGAAGGCGTCGCGATCTCAGACTGCCGCGCTCCTCATCTCGGCCGACCCGGCACGCGTCACTGGAGATGACATCTATCTGGTCTCGCCGTACGAGTTCCACCGATCGAAACTGAACGAACAAGGTCACCGCGACGTGGTCGAGTCTGTCATCAGCCGCTACCTTGGGCGGACGTGCCGGGTGCACTGTGTCGCCCCAGAGGAGCTCCCGGGCACGGAGTCGTCCCCGGCTGGCACGCCGCCGAACCGCCACAACCTGAACAGTGTGGTCTCGCTGCGTGATCCGACGCCGGAGCGCCAGTCAGCTTCCCACGGTAGGAATCCGGAAGACGAGGCGCGGCTGCGCGCGGCCTCCAGCATCTTCGACGCCGTCGAGATCCACGAGGACAGGGAGCAGCTCGGATGAGCGAGCAGCGCTTCCCAGACGGGTTCCTCTGGGACACAGCGACGGCTGCCTATCAAATCGAAGGGGCTGTTGACGAGGACGGCCGTGGCCCCTCGATTTGGGACACCTTTAGCCACACCTCCGGCAAGACGTTCGAGGGTCATACCGGCGACGTGGCCTGTGACCACTACCATCGTTGGCCGGAGGACAGCCGCCTGCTGCAGCAGCTGGGCGCGCCGGCCTATCGCTTCTCGATCGCCTGGCCACGAATCTTCCCCCAAGGCACCGGGCAGGTCAACGAGACTGGTTGACGCACTGCTGCAAGCTGGGATCACTCCCGTCATCACGCTCTACCACTGGCATCTCCCTCAGACCCTGCAAGACCGCGGCGGCTGGGCCAGCCGGGAGACGGTCGAGGGCCTTCGCCGCCGACGCCGACGTCGTCGCACGACGGCTCGGCGACCGCGTCGCGCACTGGATCACGCACAACGAGCTCTGGGTCGTCGCATTCCTCGGTCACGCGTTCGACATCCACGCTCGCGGCCTTCAGGACGTTGCCACGGCGCTCCTCGTGAGTCACCATCTTCTGGTCTCGCATGGTCTGGCAGCGCAGGCCATCCAGGGCGCCGTGCAGCGCCCGCCCGTCGGCATCACGCTCACCCTCTCGGCGGTACGCCCGGCGAGTGCGGCCGAGACAGACCAGCTGGCAGCCCAGCGCGACGACGGCGTCTTGAACCGGTGGTTGCTCGATCCCCTCTTCGCTCGAGGTTACCCACCGGACATGTTGCAGGTGTATGGAGAGCGCATCCCCGCGATCACGCCGGGAGACCTGAACATGGGCGCACAGCCACTCGACTTCCTGGGAGTCAACTACGACACGCCTGCTTTCGTCCGCCACCACCCCGGCCGTACCGATCTCCTCGATCTCGCGCTCTTCTGCCCAGCGGAACTCCAGGCCGTCGGCTATGAGACGACCGAGATGGGCTGGGCGATCGTCCCCGTCGGCCTCGCCGAGCTTCTCGCTCGCCTGGAGCGCGACTACGCACCGCCTACGCTCTACATCACGGAGAACGGAGCAGCCTTCGATGACCACCTTGTCGACCCGGAGGTGCACGACCCGAGACGCATCGCCTTCCTGCAGGACCACATCGCGGTGGCCTCGCAGACGATCCAAGCCGGCGTGCCGTTCCGGGGCGATTTCGTCTGGTCGCTGTTGGACAACTTCGAGTGGGCTCAGGGGTATAGCAAGCGGTTCGCTCTCGTCCACACCGACTACGAAACCCTTGAGCGGATCCCGGAGGACAGCTCCCGCTGGTACAGCCAGGTCGTCCAGTCCAACCGGCTCGGCGAGCCCGAGGAATCGGCGCTCCCTTAAGCGGTGGGCACCGGCGCGTGCTACACTCCGTTACTACGGCTCGCCTAGCACTCGGTTCCCTGGGAGAGGACGCCGATGCGGCTTAGTCGAGACATCGTTGACCACGTGGCGATGCTGGCCCGACTCGGGTTGACAGAGGAGGAGCGAGAGCGGATGCGCGAGCAACTCTCCTCGATCCTCGAACACGTCAGCCTGATCCAAGAACTGGACACCGAGAGGATCCCCCCGACCGCCCAGGTGATCGCGCTCCGCAACGTCTGGCGGCCGGACGAGGTACGACCCTCCCTGCCGGTTGAGGCAGTACTCGCGAACGCGCCCGATGCCGAAGACGGGATGTTCAAGGTCAACGCCGTACTGGAGCAATCGTGACAGGAGGAGGGGTGAGCGACGACCTGACCAGGCTGACGGTGGCCGAGGCACGCAACCGCCTCGATCGACGGGAGATCAGCGCCGTCGAACTCCTCGAAGCTCACCTGGAGCGCATCCTTCAACTCGAACCCCGGATCCACGCCTTCATTACCCTCACCGAGGACACCGCTCGCGCCCAGGCAGCGGACGCTGACCAGCGGATCGCGCGCGGCGAGGCCGCCCCGCTGACTGGCATCCCCGTCGCCCTCAAAGACGTGCTTTGTACCGTCGATGCGCCGACCACCGCCGGTTCGCGCATCCTCGAGGGCTTCCGCTCCCCGTACGACGCAACCGTCGTCCGCAAGTTGCGCGAGCAAGGTGCGGTCTTCGTCGGGAAAGCCAACACGGACGAGTTCGCGATGGGCTCTTCAACCGAGAACTCAGCCTACGGCCCCACGCGGAACCCGTGGGACCTCGAGCGTGTGCCGGGTGGGTCGAGTGGCGGCTCAGCGGCGGCGGTAGCAGCTGGCCTGGCCATCGTCTCGCTCGGCTCCGATACCGGTGGCTCGATCCGGCAGCCGGCCGGCTTTTGCGGCATCGTCGGACTCAAACCGACCTACGGCCGGGTCTCCCGCTTCGGTCTGGTCGCCTTTGCCAGCAGCCTCGACCAGATCGGCCCGTTTGGTCGGACAGTCGAGGACGTGGCCATCACCCTCGAGGTGATTAGTGGCCACGACCCCAATGACTCGACATCGGTCGACATCCCGGTACCCAACTACCGCGCGGCGCTGACTGGCGAGATTCGGGGAGTGCGGATCGGGGTGGCCGCGGAGTACCAAGTGCCCGGGATGGATCCCGAGGTCGAGCGGGTGGTCGATCACGCAATCGCCGAGCTGGAGCGGCTGGGCGCCGAGATCGTGCCCGTCTCGCTGCCCCACACCAGGTACGCGCTCGCGACCTACTACATCATCGCACCCTCGGAGGCCAGCGCGAACCTCGCTCGTTACGACGGTGTCAAGTACGGCCTCAGCCTGCCGGCCGGAACGCTGCTCGAGAGCTACCTGCAGACGCGCGGTCGCGGCTTCGGACCAGAGGTGAAGCGACGCATCATGCTGGGTACGTACGCGCTGAGTGCTGGGTACTACGATGCCTACTACGTCAAGGCGCAAAAGGTCCGCACCCTGATCAAGCGTGACTTCGACGAGGCATTCGCACAGGTCGACGTGATCGCGGCGCCGACGTCACCGACCGTGGCCTTCCGTTTCGGTGAGCGCACAGCCGACCCGATCCAGATGTACCTCTCCGACGTCTTCACCATTCCGGCTAACATGGCAGGCTTGCCGGGCATCGCCGTCCCGTGCGGTTTTGCCCATGGGCTGCCGGTGAGCCTCCAGTTCATGGGACGCCCGTTCGACGAGGCCACGCTTTTCCGGGTCGCGCATGCCTACGAGCAGGCCACCACCTGGCACCACGCCGTTCCGCCGCTGGTCGCCTCCTCGCCCATGAGGACGCACCCGAGCGAGGCAGGGTCGGATGGCTCCTGAGCGGCCTCGCGCAGTCGGCAACCTTCGCAGCCAGCTCCTGGCGTTGCTGGCCTTTGGGATCACGTTGTACTTCGTCGTCGCGTTCGGTCAGCAGGCGTGGAAGGCTCGCCAGCTCGAAGCCCAGGTCACAGCACGGCGGCAGGTGCTGGCCACACTGCAACAGGAGCACGACCAGCTCGCCACGGAGCTCGAGCGCTTTGTCACCGGCGACTACCGGACATACGTCGAGCACACCGCCAGGCGCGAACTCAACCTTGCCTATCCCGGTGAGACGGTCGTGATTGTGCGCTGGCAAGCCGCTCCCACACCGGTGCTGGAGGCACCTCCTTCGGCTTCCCAGCCCGCTGACCGGCCCAACTGGCGCCGCTGGCTGGAGCTCTTGCGCTTGCCCCAACCCTGAGGGTAACACGCAAGCGAACGTGCGTACCGTGACGTGGGTGTTCAGTCGATCTCCTGAAATGAGATCACGTCGCTCACCAGTGTACTGTCGACGAATCCGGACATGCCCTCTTCATTGGAGTCCGGCAGCAGACTGTGCGTTAGAGCGTAGATCGCTGCCTGCGTCCGATCCTTGACGCCGAGCTTCTCGAACAGGAGCGAGAGCCGATTCTTGACTGTACTCTCCGCGAGAGAGAGCGCTCCCGCGATCTCCTTGTTACTGAAACCGGCTGCTACTAAGCGCAAGAGCTGGATGTCCCGCGCCGTCAGGCCGGCCGGCGGAGCACTCTGTTGGAAGGCACTGAGCCGCCGGAACTCGCGCAGCAGGAGAGCAGTCAACTCCGGGCTGATCGCTGCCCCTCTCAGGGCGACCTGGCGGATCGCCCTGATTACCTCGGTACCTGGCATGTCTTTCACCAGGAACCCGTCCGCCCCAGCACGGACGGCTTTCAGGAAGGTCTCCCGCTCCGCACCGATCGAGAGCACGACAACCCGCGTACCCGAGCATATCGCCTTGACCCGGCGAACAGTGCCCGCTAGCTCGATTCCCGGCAACGCCGCATCGAGCAGCACGACGTCTGGCCGCCGCTGCTCGACGAGCGAGAGGAGGGTGAAGGCATCGCCGGTTTCACCGACTACCCGAATACCCGGTTCGGTCTCCAGGTAGTGCCGGAGCGTTTGCCGGAAAAGGAGATGCTGATCAGCAAGGACAAGGGTCGTCGAGGTGGGGCTCGTCCGCTCGTGACATCCTGGCTCGGCCGGGTGCAGCATTGGGCGGTGGTTAATCATCGGCAATGCTCCTCAGAAGACCGAATCATCGCGCTGAGCAAGTGCAACATTTGACAATACCTCCACTCAACACAACGACAAGCCGGCACTGCCGGTTGCGAGGCACGCTCGCTGTCCTTTACGGCGAAGCGTAGTAGCGGGAAGATAGCCCGAAAGTCCTACCGAGCAGCTCGCCTCCATCCTGTGCGGCTATGATCAGGTAGGGGTCTGACGCTGTGTGCGCCTACCATCACCTGACCGACGAGGTACTGCTCGCGGCTGTCCGCTCGGGCGAGCTGGCCGCCTTCAACGTGCTTGTCGAACGCTACCAGCGCACCGTTTATGCCCTAGCATTCCGCCTGCTCGGTGATCGGTTCCTCGCTGAGGATATCACACAAGACACCTTCCTACGTGCCTACACCGCACTCGAGACCTATCGTGGCGGGAACTTCCGTGCCTGGCTCCTACGCATCGCGCACAACCGTGCACTCGACACGCTCCGATCGATTCAACGCCGGCCTGCAACGTCCTTGGAACTCAGCGAGGCCGACGACTGGGCGACCAGGACGGGCGAGCCGCTTCCACCGAGCCCGGTGGAACAGGCTGCGCGCGCGGAGTTGCGCCGGCTCCTCGAAGCAGCCCTAGCGACGCTCCCGGATGACCAGCGCGTTACAGTCATCCTCGCTGACATCGAAGGGTGTTCCTACGACGAGATTGCCAGCATCACCGGAGTTTCACTGGGCACCGTCAAATCGCGGCTCAGCCGCGGGCGGGCCCGCCTGCGGGCAGCGCTCAGCGCTGATCAGCGAGCACGGGAACTCCTCGACGAGTTCGTGCGTCAGGTTAGTGACGGGCCGGGTGAGCGCTCGACCGGATCCGACACGACACGACAGAGCACGGAGCCAACGGTCTAGGCGACGGATGCGATGCAGTACAGCGGCGGGCATCCAAGCGACGAGCTGATATCGGCCTTTCTCGTCGGGGCCATCGACGACCCAGCGATTGGGGCGACGGTCTCGGGACACCTGGAGACCTGTCCTGCCTGTCGTGAGCAGGTGGCCCAGTTGCAGGCGATCACCAAGTTGCTAGCCGAGCTTCCCGCCCCACCTCTACCGCGCTCGTTTACCTTGACACGCGAGGAACTCGACCGCCTGCAGCCCAGACCCTGGTACCTACGCTACCAGCCGGTCTGCCGCTGGGCCTCCGCCATCGCCGCCGCGCTACTGGTGGTCCTGCTCGGTCTCGACCTACTGGTCTTCGGGCCGACAGCGGTCGAGATCCCCGGCGCCGCCGGCGTCCGCCAGGCGACGCCCGAGCCGATTGCCGAGGCACCGGCTGCCGCGATGAACGCACCGCAGGAGCGCACGGCCGCAGCCGAGCCGACGGCCGCACCGGCGCTGGCGTCCACCCCCGTGGGAAAGGAGGTTCCCACCGATGAGTCGATGAGCATCATGGCCACGACGCCGGAAGCGGATCAGGCCGCGGCGGCTCCGAACGCCGCGCCTGCGACCGGAGGGGCCAGCACCACCGTGTCCACGGTCCTGCGTCTGGGCGCGTCGCTCGCCGGGATCGTGTTCGTGATCTCGGTCGGTGTCGGATTCGTCGTCCCACGCCTCGTCGCAAGGCGAGGCTCACACGTTCGGTGAGGGCTGGAGACCACGTGTCCGCTCGTTGGGATATCTGAAGGAGAAGACAACACATGAGTGGTGTACGACGTCTCGTTTTGGCATCCCTCGTCATCGCGGCACTCGCGGTTACCGGAGCCGCGATCACTGTCGTCGGGGGAGTGGGCGGCTCAGCGCGCCTTGGCGCGGCTGCAGCCGAGCCTTCCCCCAACCGGACCATCAGCGTGATCGGAGAGGGGCGGGTGTTCATCCGCCCGGATCTCGCAATCGTGACCCTGGGTGTCGAGCTGAGTAACCCAGAACTGGCAGCCGCCCAGCGGGAGGCGAGCCGGCGGATGGACGCCGTGCTGGCTGAGCTGAGGGCACGCGGCATCCCAGAAGCGAAAGTCAAGACCGTCTCCTACAACATCTGGGTCGAGCGGAACTATGATCAGCCCGAACAGCCGATTATCGGGTACCGCGTCTTCCACATGGTAGAAGTCTCGGTCCAGCCTGTCGACCGGGTCGGCGAGATCATCGAGGCCGCAGTGGGTGCCGGAGCGAACACGATCGGCGGCATCGGCTTCACAGTCGCCGACTCCAGTTCCGTCATCCGCCAGGCCCGGGAGCTGGCGATGCGCGACGCCCGCGACCGGGCAGCTCACCTGGCCCAACTGGCCGGTGTGTCCCTGGGAGCGCCCGTCCGCATCGGCGAGACCGGCGCCTTTCCCTCGCCGATGCCGGTTGAGGCGCGGGTTGAGGCAGGCGGCGCAGGACCGATTCCTCCGGGCGAGACCGTCGTGAGTGTCACCATCACGGTCGACTACGCCATCGAGTGACCTGTCGGAGAGCGAACGCCCAGAAATCAACCGCCTCAAACGATCTCCCACCGCTCGCTCGCAGGCTCCACTGGCCGGGAACCAAGAGGTTCCCGGCCCTTCACTCGAGGCGGACAGAGCGCAAGACAGTGGCACGAGGGGTGGTGCCGATAATGGGCCCAAACACCGCTCTCGCTCACCGCATCAGCAAGACCGGCCAGGGAACAGTCGAGGTCGTCTCGGTTGGAGCGATGATCGGGACCATAAGAGCCACCGACCAAACCTTCCCCGGCACCTCGAGTGCAGCCAAGCGTGAGGTCTTCGCTCGGCCGGGCAGTGCTTCGCAGACATGGCATCCCCGATGAGCTGATCCGGACGACGTGCCACGACACCCTGAAGGTCCGCGAGGGTGCCACACTCGCCGGGTCGACCACCAAGGTCACCGGTGTCCACCGGTTACCGGGATCGTGCAAGCCCGTCGAACGCGCGAGTGAGCTATGAGAGTCGGTGACGGCGGCCGGCCCAACTGAGTACGGTTTCGTCCACCACGAGACTTCCAAGGGGCGTCGCTTCGCATCGAAGCCGGCACCCGTGTAATGACGGCCACGCGAGGAGGCGGCGTAGCTTGCCGAGCGCGCCGGCCGACTCCCCGGCACGGTAGCCCAGCTGCGCGAGCCCGGTGACCCGTCTCGCCATGCTTGCTTGTGGGAGCGACGCGAGGATTCCATGGTGCACGTCCCACCTGAGCAGGCCCACGACGCCCCCCACCGTGGCGAGACTTTTCCCGACCACCGGGATGCGATTGCCGCCCGGACGTGTCCCAGGCACAGCGGCCAAGGCGGCACGGCGCGACGCTGCCGGTTGGAACCGCGTATGCTTGTGCGAGGAGGTCCGCGCCCCCGTGGGTTTGGCGACGCGCTCGAGGGCAATACGACTCATCCTCCCGTTGGCCCTCCTCGCCGGATGCCGTGCGCCGGCGCCTATGACGGTGTCCCTCTCTCCACCGGAAGCCTATCCAGGAGGCGAACTGCTCGTCTCCGTCGCGTGGCTGTCGCAACACCTCGACGATCCGGCGTTGCGCCTGCTCGATGCCAGCCCGCTCCACGAGTATCACCGCGGCCACATCCCCGGAGCCATCCATGTCTGGTGGCAGGACACGGTCGAAGTACACAACGAGATCTACGGCATGCTGGTCGGAGAACCTGGCCGGGCCGAACTGATTCGTCGAGCCGGGATCACTCCGAAGAGCCGGGTCGTCGTCTACGACGGATCTGGCAACCGCTACGCAGCGCGTATCGTTTGGACCCTCCACGCGCTCGGTTTCCGGCAGGTACACGTGCTGCAGGGGGGACGACAGGCCTGGCAGGCAGCCGGATTACCACTCACGAGGCGACTCCCACCGCCGCCAGCGCCGGGCTCGATCCCGCAGCAACTCGACTACGGCGTGCTGATCGGTGCTGAGGACGTCCTGGCCTCACTCACTGACCTATCGGTAGTCATCGTCGATAACCGCACGCCAGACGAGCAGCGCCAGACCTGGAATGGGCGCCTGGGCCGAGGCAGGATCCCTGGCGCCGTCATGATTCCCTGGACGCTGCTGATCGAACGTGGCCCAGTACCCGGCTACCGTGCCCCCGAGCGC
>Ga0197142_1003292_pt1 | contig 13634 bp, 13 predicted proteins | sample GBS60_MetaG_FD_148614 | JGI IMG/M metagenome (GOLD analysis project Ga0197142, IMG submission 148614) | Sediment microbial communities from Great Boiling Springs, Gerlach, Nevada, United States - GBS 60_MetaG | ecosystem: Environmental > Aquatic > Thermal springs > Hot (42-90C) > Sediment... | reverse complement strand
GCTTCAGAAATTGGGGAACCCGGCCAACATGGGCATATGTGTTGCGTGCATGGAAAGGGATATAGCAGGGGCCCTTGGCCTTCATCGAGCTGCAGTGGTCCAGTACCTTAGGCCAGAGATTCTGGGTTTCGTGCTCGGAGCATTTATGGCAGCTATCCTTTTCAAGGAGTTCAGGCCCAGGGGAGGCTCTGCTCCCGTTGCCCGATTTTTCCTAGGAATGTGCGCCATGATAGGAGCTCTGGTATTCCTAGGGTGCCCGTGGAGGGCGTTGCTCAGGCTGGCCGGAGGAGATGGCAATGCCATCCTGGGACTAGCAGGTCTGGCAACGGGGATATGGATCGGGACGCTCTTTTTCAAAGGGGGGTACTCCCTCGGGCGAAGTTCTCCCCAGAGCAGGTCTGTGGGGCTCATGATTCCCCTTCTCATGGCGGGGCTTCTCGTCCTGAGGCTTGCCTACCCTCCAGTGGAGGGCCAGGCTGCAAGCGGAATACTTTTTTACAGCCTCCAAGGGCCAGGGGCAGCCAGGGCCCCCCTTTTGGCCTCCCTAGGTGCTGGATTGATAATTGGAGTTATTGCTCAAAGGAGTCGCTTCTGCACCATGGGAGGGATCAGGGATCTAATTCTTTTTCGACAATTCCATTTGTTCTCCGGCATGGTGGCCCTAGTTGTGGTGGCATGGGTGGTGAATCTGATCCTGGGGCAATTCCATCCCGGCTTCGAGAAACAGCCAGTGGCTCACTCTCAGCACCTCTGGAACTTCTGTGGAATGCTGGTTGCCGGTCTGGCCTTTGCGCTGGCTGGAGGTTGCCCAGGAAGGCAACTTTTCATGGCAGGAGAGGGTGATAACGATGCGGGGATATTCGTATTGGGAATGATAATAGGCGCAGCTGTGGCCCACAATTTCGGTCTGGCTAGCTCGCCTCAGGGTGTAGGCCCCAATGGAATTGCAGGTTTGGCAGTTGCCATGGGCATATGTCTTTTCATCGGCCTGACCAATTTGAGAAGATCTTGAAGGGAGGTGACTGGGTATGGCGGACAAAACCGTTGACGCAAGGGGTCTTTCTTGCCCACAGCCAGTTATGCTGGTGATGGAAAACATGAAAAAGCTGTCTAAGGGGACTCTGGAAGTTCTAGTTGACACGGATACAAGCCGAGAGAATGTAGCGAGGGCAGCTCGCATGGAGGGATGGGAGGTGGCCCAGGAGGAAAAGACGGAGGACGGCTACAGGATCATCCTGGAGAAAAAGAATTGAGGTTTTGGCGAAAAAGGAAAGAAAAGGACCAACAGGGTGCCCAACAAGAAGGCGGGATGGGAAAGGGTATCCTCGTCTTCCGGAGCACAACAGAAGTCATCCGGGCGGAGAGGCTCCTTAAGGCAAAGGGAAAAAAAGTGAGGGTCATGGGCCCTCCACCGGAAATTCAGACAGGATGCGACATGGTGATAGAGTATCCCTTGATGTCGCAACTTGAGATCCTGAGGATTCTCAGAGAGGCCAAACTTGAGCCTTTGGAAACTGTCCCTGTGGACAGTCCTCTTTTGAGCCCTGTTGGGCTCTTCCATGTGAAAGAGTTGGGTGGATATATCATGGTGAGGGCAGCCAACATGAAACTCACGGTGGAGAAAGCTACCGGGATGATAGTCAATGTATCAGGAGGGGGATGTCCAGACGTGCCGTATCTGGCTCAAGAGCTTGTGGGCAAGACACTGAAAGATGCTCCCCAACCCCTGGATCTAGGTCATACCCTGTGTGGCTATGCTCTCCAGTTGGCTTACGAGGAGGCCATGAGATTATGCTCGCAGTAGTAGGCACAGTGCCAGAGCCTTCTCTTCCCGTTCTGGAAGGCAAAGCCACCATGGAAGGAGATGCTATCGTTATTGATGGAAAAAGGTTGAGGGTGGGAAGGGGAACAACCGCCTTGCTCGCAGCTGCTATACAAGTGGCAATCCTTTTGGACCAGCCTTTGCCCCACGCATACCTCGCAGGGGATATCGGTACGGGCGAGGGGAGCCTAAAGCTTTATGCGTATTTGACGGAGAAGCTCGGGCAGGGAAATTTTCGGACTATTGCCTTTCATTACATCCTCCCCGATGTGGACTGGCACAACCGGGTGCTTCTGGCGCTCGACGCCATGGAGCCGCGACCTCTTCTAATTGCTGATGCTGGGTGGATGTATGTGGCAAAGATGAGCGGACAAGCTCCCTCCTACGACCTCTTTACTCCTGATGCTGGCGAGCTTGCATTCCTGGCCGATGAAAAGGCCCCTCATCCCTTTTACACAAGAGGCTTTCTTCTGAAGGAAGAGAATCGAGTACCAGAGCTCATCGAGAGGGCTTACAGAAACGAGGATGCCTCCAGGTGCATGCTAGTGAAGGGCACCAGGGATTTTGTGGCTACAAAGCAGGGGATCTTCGCTACGATAAATGGTCCCACCGTAGAGGCCATGGAAGCTATAGGAGGCACCGGGGATACCCTCTCAGGTATGGCTGCAGCCCTCGTGGCCTCGGGCAGGGATTTGCTCGATGCAGCTCAAATTGCAGCCAGGGCCAATAGGGTTGCTGGCGTGCTGACTCGAGCCACCCCAGCGACTCAAATCCACGAGATAATCGGGAACCTGCCTAGAGCCCTGGAGCAAGTCCTGGGATTGTCTCGGTAGGGCTCCTGAGTCCAGGGAATCCAGCCCAGGTTCATCTCTCAGAAACCTGAGGGCTTGTACAGAAGGCAGGAGGCTCGGGAGGTGAGGGGGTCTCTCAGACCCCCTCTGGAGGAGGAAGGTGCGAAGACAGCTTTTGGGGTTTGTTCAAATTTCAAAACCTTAAAGAGGCCCCGAACATGCCGTTTATGCCGGGCATGGGATAGTCTTTCTTGTATTGATAGTCATAGTCGAGGAGATTCTCTCCAGCTGCGAAAACTTCCCCCTTGATTCTTGACCCTGGAACCTGAAACTCGTAGCTCAGCTTTCCATTCAGGAGTAGGAAGGAATCCACTTCCACTCTAGAGCCTGGATATCTCGGATTGACGGTGTTGTAGGAGTCAAAGTAGGCGAAGTCCATGGCTATTTTGAAATTCTTGAAGAATCTGTAGGTTGCCCCGGCGCTCATGCTCCAGGTAGGTGCGAAGGGAAGGTCATCGGGATCCCTGGTCAAATAGGTGGCTCCCACAAAAAGGGCCAAGTTTGGCAAAGGAGTGAAAGTCAATGTGGTCTCTATACCCCCTGTTTCGAATTTCTCGATGTTCTCGAAATGGGCTGGAGGAGGCGGGGGCGCAACGAATATGAACCTGTCTCTCCCCTTATCCCTGAATACCATGAAGTCCCATCTTATATTGGGATGGAGTTGAAAGGCCAGGCCCAACTCCACATGATCAACTTTTTCGGCTTTGAGATTTTTCCACAACTTGTTTCCACCCCAGAAAAGGTCCGACTGCACGACCACGTTGACCCCAGGATAATTGATGCCCCGGGCCGCCATAGCATGGAACTGTAGCAACTTGTCATAATTGAGCACCATGCCTACCTGGTGCGCAAACTCATCCGAGAAATCGCTGTGATTGAAGTATCTGAATCCGGCTGAGGGGGTCCAACTCCACCCATCTCCGAGGTCCACCTTTTGGCTCACACCCATGTAAGGAGACCAAATTCTGAAGGTCTCCCTCTCCCTTTCCAGAAGACGAACAGGGCCAACTTGTCTGACTTTGCCACCCAAATAATCCAAATCCACACCCGAGAGAATTTCCCCCCCAGGCCAGAATCTGAGGAACTCTCTTGCCCTAAAACCATAGTTCTGGTAATCGGTGAGGGTATCAAATAGGCGCCCCAATCGATCCCTCTGATCTGCCCAGTCTATATGGCCATCGTTTATGTAGAGCTTAAGATGCCCTTCTGCCACGGAATATTTGTTCGAGATGGTCACGATGCCCAGGTAATCATCCACATTGAACCTCCCCTGAGCCTCCATTGGCCTCCCAACAGGGCCTGGATCCCTTGCCCAGTTGTCGGTCCTGTTGAAGGTGGCACTCACGTCCCAGTTACTTCCCAACTCGTAGCCCATGCGGCCAAAGTACTCCTGGAGCTCTCCATCGGCCTTGTCCCTGTGGCCATCGGACCGACGATAGCTCTGGACCAAGTAGTAATCCAGACCGCCTATTTTCCCTCCATGTTCTGCCACCTCTATCTTGGTGTTGAAAGTCCCGTATGCTCCCATGATCCTCGAGGTAAAACCCTCCTGGGTCATCCTCTTGGGGATGAGATCCACTGCAGCAAAGCCCATGTTACCGAAGTAAAGGGGTTGGGCACCCTTGAATACCTCGATCCTGGAGACAGGGTCGATGCTCAAGACGTCCATCAGTGGATGTGTCCAAACTCCCACTACCTTCGGAACCCCATCGAAAAGGGTCTGAATCTCAGCACCTGGCCTCGATGAACCCATGGAACGTATGAAAATGGAGCCCCCGGCTCCGCCCCCCAAACTCCCACTACCTTCGGAACCCCATCGAAAAGGGTCTGAATCTCAGCACCTGGCCTCGATGAACCCATGGAACGTATGAAAATGGAGCCCCCGGCTCCGCCCCCGAAGCTCCCAACAGGATTGTGTCGAGAAATAACGACACCAGGCGTCATCCGAAGGGCCGAGGGCAGATCCTGGGCATTGAGGTCCGAGATCTGCTCCTCGCTCACAACGGTCACCTGGCCCCCATAGCGATTCACCGTATTGCCCTCGGTTATGGGTGTTGCGACAACCACAACCTCTTCCAAGGCCACCTCTTCCGCCTCGCAAAGGCCAGAGGTCAATAAAACACCCGCAGCGACGATCCCCCACAAGGCCCTCCCTCTAGGCGGCTTCGCCATCTCTTCACCTCCCAAATCCGAAATGAACCCATAGAGGGGTCCTCAAGCTCCCAGTTCTCTGAGAAAACAAAAAGAGCCACAAGGCCGCTTCTTGCGACAAAGGGCCTTCGTGGCTCCTCGTAATTCCGGGATCTATCTAGCCTTTGTGGGGTTCCACTACCCCTCTTTCTGGGGCCGGATTATATCTGAGGGGCCCCTAGCTGTCAAGGGCGTGAATGAAACTCCCCTCAAAAGGCCATGGATCCCTATCCTTTCTCCGACAGAGGATCCGGGAAGATCCCCTTCTCGTTGGTTAAAGGGGAGGACCCTTTTCCTAGGAGTGTAAACGTGCGAGGCTCAGGCCCACAGGCCCCTGTTTCCTGAGATATGTGCCGCTTCAGATGGGAAGCGAGTCGGAAAAGAGATTGTCCTTCTGGGGGAACTGGTCTTTACAAGGGTGTCATGGAGAAGGTTCGAGGCGAGTATTCCCCCTTCGTTTTTGTGATCTGAGGGCCCATAATCCCTCAATTACGGGCCCAAGCAGGCAAAGGGCAAGCCATCCCACAGGATGAAGGTATCTCACGATGGGATCTACTGATAAGGCCGTTGCAGCGAAGATGCAAGAAGAGAGGGAGACCAAAAGGACAAGGACTGTTGCAGCAGCATGCCCCCTCACAAAGATCAATCCCATGGCCCCCAATGCCGGAGAGAAGAGCAAAAACCAGTACCAAAGGAGAGCTTTTTCGTAGTACCGTCTCGTCAAGGTCCAAGGCTGCCTTTCTGTCCTTGGGATGGAATACCTCTTTCCGTGTGTGTCCAAAAAGTCCTTGAAGAAGGTGACCTGGTCCACTGCGAGATCTTCCCTTATCTTCTCTTTGAGCAATTCGGGTCTGAAGTAATCTCCGAAGCTTTGAAACCACAATTCGATCACTCCCAAAGGGTCACGCTTAAAAGCATTGAGGGCAGTGGCCTGTGCAGCCCTACTGCCTTCTGGCTCCGGCAAATGGTTTCGAATCCTATCTATGAGGGCACCATATTCCCAAAGTTGGTGGGCACGCTTATTTCTGTCCCTCAAGTCGTATGGAAGTTCATCGAAGATTTTGGGCCTCAATTCCTTGTGGGGGAAATCCTCGGGCTGCACAACAGGCGCCCAGGCGGCCAGCAAAAAGTAGCCACCTGCTGCATTGTACCCAGGCGGGCTTCCCGACAATATGGCAAAGCACCTCTTGTACCCCTCATGCATGGCGAGCATGAGGCCAAGGGACAGAAACAGGTGAACGGAGAACCCGAGAATCCTCTCCCGACCCCTTGCAAAAGGGAATCGATGGATCAATCCGGAGTTTGAGGTGGAATCCTTCTTGGTCCCTGGTCCGAAAAATGCGAGGATGGGCGCCAGAAGAGAATTGACCCATGTGAGAGGGACAAAGCTTATCCGAAGGCTTATCAGGGCTGTTCCGAGAAGGTGTGCCAGAGAAAGGCTCAGGAGGCTCCGTCCCCTCAGGTAACGGAGAATCGCCAAGAGATGGAGTGCTAAAAAGGTCAAAGATAGGGTTTCGGCCATTACGTATCGCTCGTAGAGAACCTGGATCGGTTCCAAAGCGCACAAGACCCCCAATGAGTAAGCTACTGATGGACTGACAGCGAGGTTCTTCCTCAGGATATGTGCGGCGATGGCGCATGAGAGGGCACTTGCCAACATCTGACAGGCCATAAGAGGCCATAAGGTGCTATGGACCCATGTAGTGGCCTTTATGAAGAATCCATATGTGAAAGACCTATCCGGTGGTATCAAGTTGTGGGCCGCGGTCTCCAAATACCAACCAGAGTCACCGAAAAAGAATTTGGGAACCGGATCCAGGGCGAAGACAACAATCTTAATCAAGAAGATGGCCAGAAGAAAGGAGCTAAACGGCCTCTCGAGCTTCATACCCATCCTTCCACACTTCTATGGACAAGGCTGCCTCGAGCTGCCAATGGATGGGACGCATTACGTTCAAGCTTGAACCTCATTTGGCCCTGAGACCCATAAGGCCAAAGAGAAAACTGTGAGAGACAACCTGCAGTCCAATGCCTATCAAGGTCAAAGACGCAATGATACCCTTTACCCTTTCCCAAGGGGAACCATCGGAGAGGACTAATTGTTTCCCGATGATCACCTCTGAGGCCAATATGGCCAGGCCCAGAAGGAATATGCCGAGTCCTATCAAAAGACCTACTTCCATCTTTGCACTCTGTAGAATCCTTGCAGTCCCATCATGCTTTGGGAAAAGCCCCTGTCGCACCCCAAGGACCTTAGCGAAAAGGCCCAATAGTACTAGCTCGAGACCCACAACTGTGCTCATGGAGAGACCCACCAAGGCGCTCAAATCTGAAACAAGGCCTCCAAAAGTGAAAGAACTCCATATGAGAAGTGCTCCCAGCAGGCCTCCACCAATGAACATGACAGCGCCTGGCAAGAGGAAAAGCCATCGGGGGCTATAGAGAAGGAGGAAGCGCAGGTGCCTCCATCCGTCCCTCCACGATCTAAGATGGGAGGGACGACCACGGCCGTCTGGAACAAGGGTGGTGGGCACCTCAGCGATCCGCATGCCGAGGAGGGAGGCCTTCACCACTACTTCGCTCGCAAATTCCATGCCCTCTGTGTAGAGATCCATCTTATCGTAAGCTTCCTTGCTGAATCCTCGAAGACCGCAATGGAAGTCCCCGCAGGGACTCCGGAAGAGGATACGGCCGATACCTGTGAGTAAGGGATTCCCGAGGTATCTGTGGGAGGCGCGCATTGCCCCTGGAGCTATGCCGCCTTTGAAACGGTTGCCCATGACCAGGTCGTAACCCTCTCTCAGTTTCTCTAGAAAAGGGCCTAGGTTGAGAAAGTCATAGCTGTCGTCCGAATCCCCCATGATGATGTATTTTCCCCTGGCAGCTGCAACTCCTCCCCTTATGGCGTTGCCATACCCCTTTTCCTTTACCGAAATGACGCGCGCCCCGGCCTTGGCCGCGATCTCCTGGGAGCCATCTGTACTTCCATTGTCAGCAACCACAACCTCTCCAGAGATGCCATGCTCTCGAAGAAATTGGAGGGCCTTGGAAACACAGATCCCCACGGTTCGGGCCTCATTCAAACAAGGCATGACAATGCTCAGTTCACACTCTTGCTCGCTCATGGGAGCAGGTGGGCTAGACACTCCCTATGGACCCCGTCTGACCACAATCCGCGGCAGATTTTATAATAGGTAACGGAAAAGTCGCAAGGACATCCGATGAATGGCTTGGAACAATCCAAAGCTCTTGATGGAGGAAAGAAGATGATCTCGAAGGGTTGATCATGTCATCTCGATCCATTTGCTCAGAGATCGCGCTTTTAGCCCATGAAATCTTCTCTCCCAGGCGAAATTGTTCTTGAGAGCCTTGGGCCCTTCGACCTCAGGCCCCGAGTCCCCCAAAGTTGCTCCCAGGAGACCCAAACCAATTTCAGAAAGAGAATCATAGGATTGGGGACGGATTTGGCCAGATGGCGAGGGGAGGTACCCTTCCTTGTAGACCGATCGTGAATAATCTCAGCTACATCTCCCACAAGCCATAGACCAGACAGCGAGGCTCGTCCCCGGGCCAGAAGTTGAAACCTCTCTTTGATGGATAGGGCCTTCCGTAGTCAAAACTTCGCCTTCTTTTGGGCTCCGACCACCTTCTGGGAGAGTCTTTCAGAACTTGCCTGCCGCATCAACTGGTCCAAGGGTGGGTCGGAGCCGCATATTCTGGGTGAATTCGAGGCTCAATCTCTCCTTGCAAGTCAGAGCGAGTCCAAGTCCCAAAGTCTCTCTATCTCCCGAAAATCTGTCCCCTCCCTTATGAGCCTCCCTTCCTCCAGAAACAGGAATCTCTGGAGAGCCTTTTTGGCGAAAGGAAGGTCATGAGTTGCCGCGAGGACTGCACAGGGCAGTTCTCGGATGAGTCTAGCTAACTGGGCCCTTCCCCGTGGGTCCAACCCCCCTGTTGGTTCATCGAGAAGGAGAATCCTGGGAAGGGGTACCATGGCTCCAGCCAAGGCCACCCTAAGCCTTTGACCGTTGGAAAGCTCGTAGGGAGAAGCCATCTCAAGATCTTCTGCCCCCACCTTTCTGAGGGCCTCCTTGGCCATTTTCAAGGACTCCTCTTTGGAATACCCCCTGCACATGGCCGTAAAAGCGACATCCTCGACAACAACTGGTAGAAGTATCTGATCATGAGGGACAGGGAATAGAAAGCCGATTTTTCGCCGGAGTTTCTTGACATTGGAAGGGATAAGCCTTTCTCCATCAACGACTATTGCGCCAGAGAAAGGAACCATCCCCACAGAGGCAAGTAGGAGCGTACTTTTGCCGGATCCATTTAGGCCTAAAAGGGCCACCTTCTCCCCGTCCATTATGGAGAATGAGCAATGGTCGAGAGCTGGCCTTCTCGAGCCGCTATAGAGAACGCTCACATCCTCGAATCTGAGCACCGGATTTTCTCGAGCAGAAATCATCTGAGACGCTAGACCATGAGCTGTGCCACTAAGAAAACTGTGGCCAGGAGGATAGCAGCTCCATCCCAGGCATGCAGTGGGCGCCTTTCCTTTTCGAGGCAAATCTCGCTGTACTCCCTGAGCTCCATGGCCATGGCCACTCTCTTAGCCCTTTCCAGGAGCCTCGGGAACCAGGATTGGGGAAGGGAGCGTATCGCCAAACTCCTGGACTTCCATCCATCCATGGCGCCTCTTAGGATGGCAGCTCTTGCCATGCGCCAACTCTCATCCAAAAGAATGTGGCTTTGATGAAGGATTTGGAAAAGAACAAGGACAAAGCTCTTGGGAAAAGGACTTCCAGCAACAGCCCTCTTGAGCTCCCAGATGGTAAGGCTTGAGGCCGTAGCAGCTGTCACGAAAACGCTCGCTGTGCCCCTCACAACTATCTTCCACAGGATTGAGAGCTGCCCTCTAAGGACCTCCCCTGCTGCTTCAGACCCTCCGCTCGCCTCTATCCACGGGGAGAGGAAAAAAAGAGGCCCTAGCATGACCCCACAGAGAATAAGGATCCGAAAACAGATCCTGCCAGGAAGCCCTGTGGCCAAGATATAGATTGCGAGCCCTCCGAGAAGGAGAGCCAAGCCCACGACCTCATGGGGCGAGGAGATGAGGCATCCCGCAAGGACGAGGAAGCCCGCGATGATTCGGGCCCTCGGGTCTAAACTTCTGAATGGACCTTTCCCAGAGCCCCAGATGGCGACGAAAAGGGGCTGTTTCATAGCTTCACTCCAGAGACCATATAAAAACCAGGCTCATCCTTCGTCTCCAAAACCGAAAATCCGCCACGGGAGAGCATATCACCGAGCTCTTCTGCCGGGATCAAAAAGTCCTTCTCAATAGGCCATCCTGCCTGGGAATGAATCAAGTTGACCCTCTCCCTCGATATGAGATGCCAAATGTGGAGGAGTCCCCCCCGGGCCAAAACCCTGTTAATCTCCCTTATTACCTCGTTCGGATGGGAGAAATGGGGCCATGAGGAGAAGCATATCACTCTTTTCAAGCTTCGATCCTTGACTGGCAAGAAAAGGGCATCTCCGCAGACGCGAAGAAGCCTCGGGTCCTTGAATTTTTTTGCGGCCTCAAAGTGCATCTCCAAAGAGATGTCAACGGCCAAAACCCTACCCTTGTTGCCAAGCCTCGACAAGAGACGCTCGCTCAGATTGCCCGTGCCCGAGCCAAGATCGAGGACTATCTCCGATTCCTCTACTTTCAGCTCTTCAAGTCCCTCCGTTAGCCTTCTCCGGATTAGATGGAGGTCCTGAGCTGAATCCCAACTCTTGGCTAGCCTGTCGAAAAAGACCCTTTTTTCTTTGAGGATCATGGGCCACGGACCCCCTGAGGTGTTTTCTCCTTGACCATTTTTACAAAGGGAGGAACCACAGCAAGCATTAGAATGATTCCTGGCCATCCGCTGACAAGGGAGACTCCAGCGAGGAACCCAGCTGGAAGCTCCATGAAAATTGCGAAAAAGTATGTGAGGGCTGCGTTAATAATCCTTCCGAGAGCCAAGGCCATGAGGAGGACCAAGAAGGACCCAAGGCTGGCGAGGCGACGGGAAAGATGGAATATTATTAATGCCACCACGGAGAGCTCCAAAGACATGATGAAAGCCACAGGTGGATAAAAAGGCGGCATCCCCGTCAGGGCCCCAGAGATCAAAGGACACATGATCGAGACACTCATAGAGATCCTAGGCCTCACTAAAAAGGCTAGAGCCACAAGTGGGATGTACATGGGCATGAAAACTCGACCCAAGTGGAGAAGGTGAAATAGAAAAGGAAGGAGAAGAGCCGCTGCGCCGAATACACCCCCAATGGCCAGCTCCAAGGCATCTGGCTTGCGCTCCGTCCGATTCATTCCCCGATCTGGAAGAGAAAAAGCCACGAAAGCGTCTTTGAACTAACCTCACGCCTTCGTGGCCTTGGTTTCGGGCTTCTTGCCCCTATTCAGCGAGGAATGGTACAAACCTGTCTGAGGAATGTCAACTCCCCTTTTCTTCCCCCCTGACCTAGAATCCACCTTTTAGGGATCCCAGCTCTTCAAGCGGCATTACGGAACCACTTCTTCCACCAGATTGAGCATTGAGTCAAGATGTCTCGAGGTATTTGAAAATTTCTTTTTCCCAAAAAAAGCTTCGGGCCAATAAACCTAATGTAAACCCTTGAACATGCTCCTCGTGCCATTGATCGAGAAGCGCCAGCTTTCGTTGATCTCGAGATGGGCGTTCAATTGCCGTCTCCTAAATCAATAAACTCCTCATGAGCACTAGCTCTCGTTATATCTTTACTTCACTTATCTGTATTACGGGCTGAACATCAGTATAATTCGGAATGTCGGCCATAATCGTTGGAGCGTGGGGCCCAAAGGAGGCTTGAAATTCCTCAACTGAATCGAAATACAAGTGGCCCATGGCGACAAAGGTGGGCGTGGATCCAGGACTAGCGCCAGAAATTCCCTGTTCTACCGCCACTCCCTTACAGGAGGCCCCCAATTTCTGCTGGACCATAGGTATGTGCTTATTGCAGTAATAGTCCATATCGAATCTCTTCCCTTCCTCATAGGGATAAAACACGCTGACCTTAATCATTTTGCTCCTCCTTTCTTGGTATGCGTGACTAAGGCGCGCTATTCCCGTTCATACTAGAGAAGTTGTGTTAGGATTTATTTTTCCACACAGTGTAGTTAGGCCATCAAAAGGTGTCAATACAAAAAACGGTATGAGGCCCGGGAAAACAAATCCTCATGTGCTTTATCTATTCAGTGGCGTCTCAACAACTGTGTCCTAGGGGCAGTATGGTAGCCTTCCCAGAAAAGACAGGAGAAGAAAGGAGGGAAGGCCCCTATACCGGACAAAACCCGCATCTACCAAGGCCAACGGCTACTACACCCGTGACCTCTTTACCCTGGTGGGGCCCGTTGAAAATCTCAAAGTTCCCCGGGTGCGGGAAGGCGATTTCCATCCCCAGATCCTTCCCTACGCGTTCTTGGAATGGATCTATGGCGCCTTCTACTCCCCCCCTCCAAAAGCATCTCCCGCCTGATGGAAGTTACCCAACAACAAGTGAAAGCCTGGCGGGAAAGGCCCCTAAGGAAGGAATACTACGGGGTGTTTCTCTACGGGACGTTCCTTTCGATTTGCCGAGGAAAAACGGCCAAGGAACCGGTTCCCATGGCTTTGGGGATCAAGCCCTACGGGCGAAGGGAGATCCTCGGGTTTTGGCTTTTTGGTGGGGAAGGAGAAAGTGCCCGGAATTGGCAGGAGGTTTTCAAGGATCTCAAAGGATGTGGGGTGCAGAGGGTGCAGATCTTCATTAGGGACGACCTAACTGGGCTAGAGGAAGGGATCAAGGGGTGAGCCTTTGTGTTCTTCAGGCGATCCGGGACGCTTTGAGACAAGAGCCGGATGAAGGACCGAGAAACGCTGGCTGAAGGTCTGAACGAGAGCTATTAAGCCGAGAGCCAGGAGGAGGCAAAGAAAGCCTTGGGGAGCTTGGGGAAACGGTGGAACGGCTTGCCAAGGAGGTGAAGAGGCGGACCAAAGTGGTGGAGGTCTTTTGCAGTGAAGCTGCCGTGGAAAAGCTTCTATACCTGGTTTTGCGTGAGCTCCATGAGGCATGGGGAGCGCGCAGGCTCCGGGGTTTTTGCAGAAATCCAAATGGAAAGCTCTCATACTGACCAGACACAATAGATGCTACACTATGTATACCTCCCTCAAACCATGGAGAATTCCCTCTATCAAATTTCCATCGGGGCTAATTGGCAAATGAGAAAATCCAGTTGGTGGCTTCTTGACAACCTTCTATGAGGTGTGGATGATTTGAGCTAAAATTTTGCCCCACGTGGCTCGAGGAACCAGGAAAAGAGAGTCATGGGCCCTCTTTTGGGTCCAAGGATTGAACGGATCCATGCTTTATGAAGATCTATTCGGGCTTTTAGAAAAGGAGCATGTTCGCTACGTTGTAGCAGGTGGAGTGGCCATGGTCTTGCATGGGGTCGTACGGTTTACGGCGGACCTAGATCTCATTCTGGACTTGAGCGAAGAGAATCTAGCCAAGTTCCTGGGTTGCATGGACGCCTTGGGGTTCAGGCCCAGGTTGCCTATAAAGGCCCAGGCCATTCTGGATCCCGAGGTGCGCAAGCAGTGGCGGTACGAAAAGAATATGCAAGTTTTCACCTTTATACATCCCACCAGGCCTCTTAGCGAAGTAGACGTGCTCTTGGAAGAGTTGATCCCTTTTTCTGACCTTGAGGCACAAGCCGTCACAAA
>Ga0197142_1003291_pt1 | contig 13636 bp, 5 predicted proteins | sample GBS60_MetaG_FD_148614 | JGI IMG/M metagenome (GOLD analysis project Ga0197142, IMG submission 148614) | Sediment microbial communities from Great Boiling Springs, Gerlach, Nevada, United States - GBS 60_MetaG | ecosystem: Environmental > Aquatic > Thermal springs > Hot (42-90C) > Sediment... | reverse complement strand
CATTATCATAGTGGTTACAGGTTCTAAGAATATAAGCGCTATAAGAAATCTTCTTTTCAAAATTTGACTTAGCCGGTTCGTATATTCCAAAACAACTAATAACCAGAACGCTGGTATGAATGGTACACCCAGATGCTGGACGTGATTCCAAAACATTAGATCCCAAAGTGTATTACTATTGTATTCCATAACGTATCCTGTTATGTAGATAAAGTAACTCAAAGTGTTGAGAAAGAACAATATCGTCCTACGGTTCTTTATCTTTCCCAACAAATAAGAAGAAAATGAAATTGCGAGGAAAGACGCAACGATAAAGTATATCGATACTACGTTTCTCATATTTTCGCCTGCTCTCTTATGTTAAATACCTTCTCTGAAAGCATATACAAAAACCTTTGCAATTACTCAAATTGTGTTCCAGCGCATCTGCTTATTTCTAGTAATGCTTCTTCACGAGTTTTCGGATTGTTGTAGTGCCTTTGATAAGTCTTTTTGTCAGACAGTTCGAGATAAATTCAGAAACGTTTGAAAAATTGCGTGAATTAAGCACCTTTTCAAATTAGTATTTATGGGAAAGATATTAAAAATTTACTTACTATATACTTAATTTCACTTTACATAATATTATACCACACTATAACACAATTCAAACAAATAACAGATGTTTCTTTATAAACAAAAAACCCTGGAAAAACCCAGGGCTTAGTGTATTGTTTATGTCTTTGGCCAATAATATATACAATACAGCGATTACTTTTATGATCATTATTGTGATTAAACTTTATTTTTGGTAAAGTAATTTTTTATGCTGGGTTTTCCGATGTACTAAACGTATATGCAACGTAATATTAAGTTTAAGAAAATCCACCACTGGACTATATTTAAAGCACGGAAGGCAGTTCCACTTACTATGTTCTATTATATAATATTCCAATGAAATTGGCGTATAATCTTCAGTTTATTTAGTCTGAGCTTATAATCTATTTTTTTGTTTTTCTGGATATATGAAAAATTAACTCAAGAGATAATTTTTGGAATACTCATTGAAAACATATGCCTAAAATCACATTTATTAACATACAAATACTCAGATATTTTCGTAGCTGGAGAATGCAAATTACTTGATGCTGTAAATTAAGTCAAAAAACTTTTTGAGATTGTTATACTCATTCCTTTACACATATCTTTTTTTTAAGTGGAAAGGAATCTTTAGATAAAGATAAAAAGGAATATAACTTTTAAGTTTAATTTCTTATTCTTTAACACCTGGATATTTTATAAACTTTAGCTAATTTTCTTCGCTATAAATTTCTTTGATTATATCGATGATTTTTTGGTTACTATATTGCGTTTTAAATTTTATCTTTACAGTATCACCAAAAAACTTTTCAGCATGTCTAATTTTCTGTTTTTCTTCATCTCTCAAGTCATTTTGGTCATCCACATTTTTTGTTTCTACTATAAAATATAATTTCTTTCTACCATCTTCAAAATTCAGAACGTATGCAAAATCAGGGGAATAGCTTTTACCTCCCGCTACGGGGATTTTGATAGAATTCTTAGGTATTTTTGTAAACACTATAACCTCTCTAATATTTGATTTAATATTTTCTTTTTCTAATTCGCTATCATAAAATAACTCTTCAAAGAAATAATTATCTGCAACTTTTTCATCAGAATATAATGTTCCCACATCCGAAGCATTTATTTCATTTCTTACATCACCTTCGGCATCGGTTAGTTTAGTAGGATGAATTGTACTAGTTATCTTATGATATTCTATGGCGAATTTAGTTATGGCATTCTTCAATAAATAGTTATCAAATTTATGTTTTAATATTCTTATAGTAGAAATATTAAGGTATTGATTAACATTAATATTTGCTTCAATAAAGGAGTCATGTAAAGTCTTTATATTAATATTTAAAGCATACGACAACTGTTTTAAAAATTCATCATAACGCATAGTTGAAATCTTGGCTAATTCACTTTCTTTAATTGTAATTTCTTCATCGATTGTTGCACGATACTCATCAACAGATAGTTTTAGCTGTTTGTTAATTATTCGATTAGAAACCATACTTCTGGCATTTTCTTTCAAGAATGAAACAAAAATATCCTTAAATTCTTTTTCATCCTTTATTCTATATTCCAATAAAACTTTCTGACTAAGTTTCTCCCACAAATCTCTAAGCTCCGTGTATTTTTCTCTCCTTATGTGAATTTTCTTATCACTATCCGTTTCCTTTCTAACCTTATTTGAACTGACACGATTAAAAATCAGTGGAAATGTTTCTTTAATATACTCGAACCCGTTATCTTTAAACTTATTTGTCCTTGTTATTACATTATTTGAATCCAGTTCCTCTAAAAGTTTTTCTTCTTCTATATTATATATCTCGCATATTTCTTTAATCATGTTCTCATCTAGCTTGTCTGGTATACTTTCATATGAAAAGACACCTGACTTTTCATTAATTTCATTAACTAATTTTTCAACAAAATCACTCTCTGTGAAATCAACGAAATAATTTAAATAAAACTGTTCATCTTTAACTCTATTTCCATATTCATTGACAGGTAAGCGCAGACCACGTCCCACCTCTTGAAGTTTAGAAATCTCACTTCCGCTACTTCGAAGTTTACAAATTTGGAAAACATTTGGATTATCCCAACCTTCACGAAGAGTCCATTTTGAAAAAACAAATCTTCTCGGATTTTCCAAATCAAGAAGTGCTTGTTTATCATGCAAGATTTCATTTATTTCTTGTTCAATTTTTTCATCATCCTCAATGTTATCCTTTGAAAAATACCCTCCATGAGTTCTAGAGATATTTTGCAAGGTTTTTTCTAAATACTGCTTATAAAATCCATTAGTCTCGTCTTTTAATAACTCTTTGACTTCAGCTTCTATACATTGCTCTACAATCTGCTTGATATATCCATTTTCACTTCTATATTCATCGATGTTATCTATGAAAAATAGAGTCAAGGGTTTTATTTTTACTTCTCTTGTTAACAACTGTTTTTCAACTTCAAAATGTTTTTTTATGGCTTTTTTAATCATTATTTCTTGTAATGTTTCTGAATAGGAGTATGGATTTATTTTATCTCCCTTTTTTAGCTCAAGTCCATTTGACAATAATACCTCACTTTGATTAAGCTTTTCTATAAAAAGATTCGTCATTTCCGGATGTATTTTTTCTAAACTTTCTTTAATAGTTAATTTAAATGTCCGTCTTAAATCGTCTTCAATATATTCAAATGTTGCCTCTTTCCCATCAGAATCAATAAGCCTGACAATTGAATTTTTACCTTTTTCAAATTCTATAATATGGCCTATTACTCCCTTAACAAGATTTTTGTTAAAAGCATCAACTGCAGTTAGTTTATACACTAAGTTTTCATATTCTTTAAATGTTGCTCCATATCTTAATATATATTGTGGTTTCATTTTTTGAATGTTTTCCCAAGTTTTATTCTCCTTGGCAAATCTATGTGGTTCATCAATAATCAAAAATGGTTTAACTGATGCTATAGCATCAAAAGGATTTGTATATTTATCTAATAGTGTTTTATCATAATTTTTACTCATTGTATCTGAATTAATCATTCCAGCATTAATTATCATAACCTGTATTTGATTTTTTTCAAAGTCGCCTGCGTTAACAAAACTATAAACTGCTGATGGAAAAGTATTTTTCTTACTTTTAATCTTGTTTTGACTTTTCACAATATGTAAATTCATAATTTTACCATATTGTTCTTTAAAATGTTCTATCGTACTATCAGATGTTAGAAAATCTATAGTTCCAGCCTTTATAGCTAGGGTTGGAACAACAATTATAAACTTGAATATGCCAAAAAGCTTATTTAATTCAAAAATTGTTTTGGTATATGTATAAGTTTTACCTGTTCCGGTTTCCATCATAATATCTATTATATTACTATCTTTTTTTACATTTTGTTGGATTCCATTTTTAATTTGGATATTTCTTATATTTTCTATATATTTAAAGCCTTTATCTTTATCAAGAAAAGGGTTAATATATTTGGAATCTGACCCTTGTGCTTTCTGAACTTCAAGCTCATTAAATACACCAATTGTTGAATCTACAGCTTGTGTCTGGTGCTCCAAATTCTTTTCAAAATTAAATCGTAGCATATCAACACCCCCGATGTTTAATACCTTATTACAACATCTATATTAATGCTCTTTTTATTTGCGTAAGACGATACATTTTCCTTTATCTCTCTCAGTGTCTTGCTTTCAAAATTATAGCCAAAAACCACTATAGTTGCAGGATTAAATTCTTTATCTGAATCAATCTCTTCAAGAAGTTTCTTTAACTGTTTTGTTTCAAACCCTTCAAACATTAGATATAGCTTGGAATCATAATAATACCCCATGTACCCATCTAAATCAATAACCCTTAAATCTTCAGTTAAAGGAACACCATCGTATGTTTTCCAAGTAGTAAGAAGTGCTTGTATATCTTCTTCTTTTAGTTTTGCTGTATCAAAGAATGTTATTTGTTCTTTGAAACTTTCTGCTTTTAAATCATAATCTTGCCATATAGGTATTGTTTCAAAAATCTTAAATCCTAAATCTTGTTTTTTTAATTCATCTATCTCTTCTTCAAGATTTTTTATCTCTTCTTCATTATTTCCTAAATTCAATTGAGCTTTGAGCTCCTTTATTTTTTTTTCTCTTTCAGTTATTTTTTTATCAATAATTTCTTCTTTTATTTTTTTAGCTGCTCTTATAAGCCTCTCTTTTGTAATTTCAAATATAGTAGGATTTTCTACTCCGAGTTCATTCTTCACAAAATCATATGCAATTTTGTTTTTCTTAGGCACAATAGGTTCTGGAAGCTGAACAAGAATATATTTCCTATTCCCGCCATCCTCTGCATTTAATTGCATTACTGCATCGCCTGTAGTTCCTGAACCCGCAAAAAAATCCAAAATAATATCGTTTTTATTTGTTGCTATTTTTAATATATCTTTTATTAAAATTACTGATTTAGGATTTTCAAATATATCATTATTTTTATTAAATAAATTTTTTAAATATTTTCCGGAACTTCCTGTATCATACTCTCCTTTATACCATGTTGTTTTAGCCAATTTTTCTCTTATACTTCCATCTTCTAAGAAAGGTCTTTCTTTAACACATGGTGTATTCTTGCTATTTAAGGTTATATCATTCATTCTTCTTTTATATTCCTTAAATCCCCATCTCCATCTACCTTTTTCATTATTATTAGTCAAAGGCAAATAAACCTTATATCCTTCTTTTTCATATTTCTTTTTTAGCTCTTCGACATATTCATCATTAAATTTATTATCTTGAGAATTATAAATAAAATTATATTCTGAATCCGTTATTGAATAAAACTTATTATTTTTTTCAAGAATAGGATAATACATAAAAGGCCTTTCTTCTCTTTGCCATCCTTTTCCTGTTTTTCTAAACCCCGTTAATTTATATTGCCCTAATTCATCTTCTAAATTATATTCGTCTTCAATTTCTTCTTCTGTTAATTCAAATCCTTTTACTTTTAAATCATCTATATTCTTAGCATAAACCAATAAATATTCATTGCAAGTGGCAAAAAATTTATCATCTGAACGCCCTTTTAAATTATTAATAACATTAATTTGTGAAACAAAATTCTCTTCTCCAAAAATTTCATCCATCAAAATCCTAAGTTGAGCCACTTCATTATCATCAATAGAGACAAATATAACTCCATCATCTTTTAAAAGTTGTCTAGCGATATAAAGTCTGGGATACATAAACGTTAACCATGCACTATGTGAATTACTTTTACTATTTACAAAATCCAAAATTCTTTTTGCTTTTTCTTCATCTACACCTGCTAGTTTTGAAAATTCTTCTACTGTAAACTTTCTATTATCTTGATATACGAATCCATCATTACCTGTATTATAAGGAGGATCAATATAAATCATTTTAATTTTTTTATAATATGCATATGAGAGATGCTTTAAAACCTCTAAATTATCACCTCTTATAAGCAAATTTTGTGAATGTTTATTTTCTTCTTTATTATTCCATTCTTTGTCTTCTTTTAGTAACGTTGTTGCCGGATCAGTTGCAAGTAGTCTTGCATAGCTTTTTCCAAGCCAGTCTAGTCCATAACTTTCCCTAGAAAAATCTACATCTTGTGATTGCAATTCTTTTTTAAACTTTTCAATATCAAAATTCCCATATCTATCAAAGCAGTGAGAAAAATATTCCTTTAAAACTTCTAAATGATTATTTTTGCCCGTGATATTTCTTGTTATATTTTCTTCCATAAATTTTCTCCTCCCGTATAAAATAAGCTTTTATTTTAGATTAAAAACAGGCATTTAAGCTTTAGTGTTCGATTACTATTAGTTTCTATAAACATTTTAACACGCAATGATGAAATTTTAAAGAAGAGATATAAGTTATGACATATCTGTTTCATAATTATATATACTTTTCCTGATTTATTATCTCTGTCCTTTCATACCATCGTTATTCTTCTGTACCCATATATCCCTGGAAATTTGTGGTATATCGTAAAATCTTGTGTTCGGTACTCTCATACAATAGATAATTTTTGATCTAAGTTTTACTCTGGAATCACCGATGTATAAAAGAGAAACTATATTTCTTGAAAGATGCTCTTGCACATAAACTCTGACAACCTATTGCTTGAGTTCAGCAAAATGCTTTCTAAAGTTTTGTCCTTTCTTAGCCAAAAGAAACACCCCCTTGATGGTTTTATTTTACCACTTTGGGGGTGTTCTTGATATTTCACTTTTGGTTTTAGTATACAATCACGGACTTAGCATGAAAAACTTGGTGGAGCCGATGGGATTTGAACCCACGGCCTCTACCGTGCGAAGGTAGCGCTCTCCCAACTGAGCTACGGCCCCACGTTAATAACTATAATTATTTTTCGCACAGTATGAATTCTATCACACGACTCTATCTTTTTCAAGAGGGTTGATAGACTCAAGCAGAAATTAATATCTTACATATGTAAGGATTTGTTGTATAATTTATACGAAGAATAGATTAAAATCAATTTGGGGAGGCGAACATATGAAAAGGCGGATTCAAAACACTACTGGGAGTGGCAAAAAAAGATTTGGTATTCTAATAACAGGTTCCGTGGTTATCGGTATTGTAATAATTCTTGTCGGTCTTCTTTTAGTGAACTCCAAAAAGCAACTTATAGAAAGACCATATGGAATTTTTAAGACTCTCACAATACGTGAAGCTTTTGAAAATGCTTTTGGAACGGTTACTATTCAGTATACCACGGACGGTGTGAAAATTTCTGCAAGTGACCAGGTGAATCGATATGTAGCGCAAATCACATCATCAGGAATGAAAGTTTTTCTAAATGGTCAGCCATACGAAAATTCAGATGAAATGTATAGGCTGAATATATATGGTCGGGCTTTGTACAATTTAGTACTCCTCAATGCTCCAACGGGATATGAAAGATTTGAACCAAAATCTCCAATTAATTATCTAAAAGATATTACTTACGACTATGTACAAGACAACAAAGAATACATCAAGGTCATTGGGATTGATCCAGAGAATAGGGACATTGAGATTTGGTATAGCATTTCAAGAGACAACGAGAAATTCACGGTAGCCGTTGAGAAAGTTATAATAGACAAAAAAGAGCTTTCACAGGTGGAAGAGAAACTCTTTTTGGCTAAGATGTACAAGAAGAATATTGAATCAGACCTTATAGAAGTTGTACAGAACTCAAGCTTAGAGAAATACGATAATATTCCTCTCAAAGATGTTTTTTCAAAGCTAACCAACGCCAAATGGACAATTAAAAATGAACGGGAAAAGATAGTTGAATTAAATGCAAGTGACTTTCAAGATATTAACAAGACAATAACTCTTGGCTTCAAAATCGGCGATGATGGCTTTTCAACAATTGAATATATGTATTCTGATGGTAAACCCATTGATAATGAAGATATAACAGCGTATGTTGATGTTTTGTATAAAGAATTCGGGTTTGCACCAATACTTACATTGGAGTCAGAGGTAAGCGAGTACAAAGAAAAGATTCTAAATTCAGCGGTGCCTTACTCCTCGCCTCAGATAACATTTTCAGAATTTTTTTCACAGTATTTAAAAGAGTTATCTTGGGAGTATGAGCGTGTCACTGAAGGTTTAAAATATACGGTCTCAGCAATAACTAAAGACTCTCAACCATTTGAAATTTCTTTTTTATGTAAAGATGGTAAAGTATATCTTTCTGAAATAAAATTAAATGACTCAGTAACTGATTTTTCAAAATTGAAGGATATAATAGCTGGTGGTTCTATTTCAGATACTACTTTGACATCAACTACTCGTTTGATAGATATAGTTAAGAAGAGCAAGTTAGTTACCACTTCACCTGTGATAAACAACGAAAAAGCTTTCTCAACAATATTAACAGACATGAACTGGACGGAAGATCAAGCAGCAAAAACAGTAATTTTAAAGGGAACTGGAAAATATGGAACACAAAAAGTCAATTTTATATTTATCTTCTACGTAGGCGACTTAAACAAGGTATTTCTTCGTGAATCGTATATGAACAACGTGGAGATGATTGATGAAGTTCAGAACTATATGATTTCTAAGGCGTTCAATATTCCAGCACTTTCAAATGATATTATCGAACTTGTTAAAAATAGTATTTTAAACGAGAAGACATACATGCAGTTCCTTGGAAAAGATGGATGGAGTATAGATAAGACATTTGACCGTGTTTTCTTCGACAATGGAAAACTTAAAGTCTTCTTTAGTGTTGAACCAAACGGCGACGTTAAACCCGTTCAACTAATTTATAACAATGATAATTTGTCAAATAGAATATTAGACATTCTTCAGGAACTGGAAATGGGTAGAAATATAGTCGATATAGTCAACGCTTATCACAAACAAACGGATTTAGCTCAAAAGAAAAAAACTGAAAGCACAAGTTCCGCTAACCAAAAAACACAACCAATTCAAAACGTTCAGAACACACAAGTTACTTCACGAACCTTACAAAGTACTGAAACAAAAATAGACAATAGTAAAACAAACGGTACAAAAAGTGAAAAGGCTCAAATTCCGAGCAACAAGACAACAGCGACATTAAAGCAAGAATCAACAAACTTCACAGAACAAACAACAGCTAATAAATTAGACATTGTGAAAAAATCAAAATTAAAACACGAAAGTAAATTTCTTAATAACGAAAGAGCTTTCAACACTTATTTATATGATCCAAATTGGACCTATGATACTCTCACTGATAAGGTTATACTAACTGGAAAATCCTACTATAACAATAAATTTGTTGAGATGAAATTTGTGTTTGAAATCAAAAGTCCAAGCACTGTAATTCTGAAAGAGCTATTTATAGACGACGCAAAAGCAGACGCTACAACTACCGAGAAAGTACTGTTAAGAATATTCTTCCCTGATAAGAAAGAAACATTAGAACATACTACAAATAATGAAACGCCAAAAGATACAACAGATGAGACAGAAATCTTGCAAGATACTAACCAAGATACTGATTCAAATGTAACTGGTATTGGATCTTTGTAAATCATCAGACGCCTCCCATCCGAGAACGATGGGAGGCTTTTATAAATAACAGAAAGTTTTAAATGCTTGGAACATATTTACAAACGAAGCTATATATGGAGGGATATTATGGAGAAGAACGTAGAAAAAAGATTGCTATTTCTAGGTGTTTTATTTATATTCGCGATCGCATCATATGTACTTACTGCGACTGGAAATACCGTAGAACTGGTTGAAACAAAATCTGAGACCGAAACCCTGAAAATCTATCTTCAAATTCCAAAACTGCAAAACACTAAGAACTCAGAATTTGAAAACTATTTTAACACGTTGATTCAAAATAAGGTTAGAGAAGTAGTTGAAGAAGTCAAAAAAATGGCTGAAAGTGCACTTAGTAATGGATTCTTAACGAGTAAGTACGAAGTTCACATCTCTACAGAAATTAAATACAAAGCCAACGATTTCGTTAGTCTTGGAATTTATTACTATACATTTACCGGTGGAGCTCATGGCAATACAATCATAGAGACATATAATATCGATCTTGTAAAATCAAAACTTCTTTCTTTGAAAGACATCTTTTACGCAGATTGTGAATATCAAAAGATAATTAAAGAGGAAATCATAAAATCACTTACTGCACGGAGTGATGAGTTCTTTCCAGAAGCCATTGAATATGTTAGCAATCAAAACCTTTCCGAACAACCATTCACAATAACGAATAAGTATCTCGAAATCTATTATCAAGACTACGAAATTGCCCCACACTCAACAGGATTGCCTGTCTTTGAAATTCCAAAATCGCTCCTCAAAGATTGTTTAAGAGTTAAACTACCTTAAGATGATACATCAATAGACTAACACACTAATCGTAAAAGAACTAATAAGGCTTCTCTTAGTTAATTAATTATAATAAGTAACATATAATAGAATATATTCATATATGATACTAACTAAATTTTTCCTAATTACTTTTTTCCATTCTTGTATACTCATAGCCTATCCTTAAATACCTTGCTATACCGTATATAATTACTGCGGTATTATACTATTAGTACCACTTAATGGGCTGTGTGATTACTAAATTATTTTATGATGGACTCCAACGAATGTTACCTCCCACGCCATGAAAAAAACACTGAGAAGAAACCATCACTAAAATCCGCTTAAATACACACCTTTTTAGCATATCCTCTTAAATTGCCTTATAACGCCTTTCTCGATGCGTTTTAGTAGAACTACTCGCCAACTTATTTTGGACGCTGTTATAAGTCAAATAAAAAGGACGCAGTTCTATAAGCCTTCATCTAAGCGCATCCTGTGATATATTCCCTGTGTTGCAGAATCAAATCATGCGAAAAAATGGCATTGTAGCTAATATTTTGTTCACTCAGCTATCTGCACACTCTTGATAATACAGACCGCGTACACAAGGAGTCTTACCACCCGATACTCAGCATGCGTTATTTTGTATGCTGGTACACTTGAGCGATAAGCGCTTATACATAAGACCGTGTTTGTTATTCTTCTAATATCAGAGAAATGCAATATAAGGTTTCTTATATTGCATTTTTCACCCGTATACTGAACCATCATAAAAGTGCATAAATAAATGATTTTTTAAATATAAGTCCCCATATCCGAAAAAGTTATATTTTACATCCTATGCCCAGAACGCTTCAATTGACCAGATGGCTTTCTGAACCAACGCCGAAACTAAACGAAAGCCATTAAATAGTGTAAATCGAGTGAGCATATTCCGAAAAGACAGAATACGGGCACCTGAGAATGGTGCAGGAAATCTGTGGAAGACAGTATGAGATTATCGGAGTTGTGAAGATTTTGAAAAAATTGAAAAAAATAAAGCATTGGAAAATCCTTATGTTTATGTATCTACCAAAAGAAGTCTGGAAATTCAAAACTTACAAAACTAAAGAATTTTAGCACGTCTTTTAACGTTCAAGAAGGCGTGTTAAGTAATAGCATTTTTCAAATACCATTAGTGTCAGACGAAAATACATTAGAAGTATGTAGTCATATATTATGGAATTATGTAAGACTATGTAGGTTATAAAATACACAGCAACATATGAAACAGGAAGTGGATTAGATATAGCTAAGTAAAAACAAATAAATAAGCCACTTGAGTTTATGATGTCAGTTTGGTATAGCACTCTAATCACACAATCGAAAACAACTTAGTAAGCACTAATACACTGTCTTGTAGAACACCATTTCGGATAATAATCCCATCTTGAACAATATGGTGTAATTACTTTTGGACGACCACGAAACACCAGTTAATTACTTTCAACCGCGTCGCATGCGGTTTAGTCGCTATTTCTGGTGTTCAAGATAAGAGACTTATTCACCATTAGCTGATGGACTTTTGGGTGTTAAATTGTGAAAAAATAGATAATATCTGTCTACAAAAGGAAATTCAATGAAACAATAAAATAAGGTCATAACAAAGAACTGAAAGCTTATTCAGTAGCATTTAGTAGTCGATAGATTAATACGCAGCTATATATTTTAAGTATAGCATAAATTTCTTTGAGCATTAAATTGATAAACAGTTAATCGTATCTACTTGAAAAAGAAGGAGTTTTTATGCTTGAAAGAGAAATTTTAGTAATCGGTGGGAGTGCAGGTGGTATACTTACAGCGACAACAGCAAAAAGAATCTATCCAGACAAGAAAGTTGTCATGGTAAGAAAGAACAAAACAGTTATGGTTCCTTGTGGAATTCCTTACATCTTTGGAACTCTATATGACACTTCAAAGAACAGAATTCCTGATGAGATGGTTAAAAGTGTAGGTGTTGAACTAATCATAGACGAGGTCATTAGCATTGACAAAGACAGCAAGGTAGCGGTTTTGAAGAGTGGAGAAGAAATCAAATGGGATAAACTTGTTCTTGCAACGGGGTCACTGCCAGTTATTCCAAAATGGCTACCTGGACACGACCTTGAAAACGTTTTTCCGATTATAAAAGATGAAGAGTACCTCTCAAACATGCTTAACAAACTCAAAGAGATTAAGGACGTTGTTATAATCGGTGCTGGTTTTATCGGTGTGGAATTTGCTGAGCAACTTGCACTTGCCGGTAAGAACGTAACACTTGTTGAAATAGCCCACAAGATAATTTGGCAAGCTTTCGATGATGAATTCGCAGCGATAGCAGAACAAGACCTTGAAAGTCATGGTGTTACACTCAAACTGGGAACGAAAGTCAAAGCAATTCTTGGCAGTGGCAAGGTAGAAGAAGTGGAATTTGAAAGTGGAGAAAGAGTCAAAGCAGAAGCGGTTATACTTTCCATGGGTGTCACGCCAAACACAGAGCTTGCTAAACAATTGGGGCTTGATTTAACAAGAAAGGGCGCAATAGTTGTTGATGAATACATGAGAACAAGTGCTCCGGACATCTTTGCTGTAGGTGACTGTGCACTTAAAAGAGACTTCTTCACCAGTAGACATGTTCCAATACTTCTTGCATCAACTGCCGCTATGGAAGCAAAAATTGCAGCAGCTAATCTGTATGGTATCAAGTTCATTAGAGAAAACAGAGGCACTGTAAGTGCATTCTCTACAAAGATATCTGATAAGACTTACGGAGTTGCTGGTATAATCGAAAGATTTGCAAAAGAAGATGGATTTGATTATGTGATTGGAAAAGCCGTCTCTATGGATAGACATCCGGGTTCTTTACCAGGTGCAAAGAAAATCGAAGTTAAACTCATCTTCTCAAGAACATCAGGAGTTCTTATAGGTGCTCAAGTAGTTGGAGGCGATAGTGTTGGAGAAATGATTAATATACTAAGTCTTGCAATTCAAAAAGGTCTTACGGCCAACGAACTCAACACTATGCAAGTCGCAACTCATCCACTCGTGACCGCTTCACCTGTGACTTACCCAATAAATGCAGCAGCACTCGATGCCCTTGTAAAAATCTGTACAAAATGCTGAATGAAAGGTAATAAATAAAAGGTCTGGGTGCTTTCCCAGACCTTTTTCGTTAACTATCAATCTCTG
>Ga0197142_1003289_pt1 | contig 13646 bp, 11 predicted proteins | sample GBS60_MetaG_FD_148614 | JGI IMG/M metagenome (GOLD analysis project Ga0197142, IMG submission 148614) | Sediment microbial communities from Great Boiling Springs, Gerlach, Nevada, United States - GBS 60_MetaG | ecosystem: Environmental > Aquatic > Thermal springs > Hot (42-90C) > Sediment... | reverse complement strand
TGGATCAGGCGGCCGGCTTTCGTCCAGCGGGAGAGCTGGCAGCGGAGGTCGGCGGGGTTCACCGGCCCGGCGAGGAGCACGGCGGAGTCGAAGACGGGTTCATCGCCGACGAGTTCGAGCAGGCGGGCAAAGTTCATACTAGTATGTTAGCATGAACATCAAGTTATTGAAACTGATCGACCGGCCAGGACCCTGCGATCGCACAGGTTTACCTAGCAGCCGAGCAACTGTGCTCTAGATGGAGTTTGAGTTCGTATTATTAGTCGTCCGTCACCCGACCTTCAAACTCCACCGGCGGGTCTACTATCACCTTCAAGTGACATACCCCGCACGGGGAGCTCTGGTGATATTAATTCGGGGTCTGTAGCTCAGCGGTGAGAGCAGTCGGCTCACGACCAATTGGTTGCTGGCTCGAATCCAGCAACTAGCGCAGCAGTTTGTACACCTTGAGCTGTCCCAGATAACTGGCCGATAGGCGCAGGAATCAGTCCTGCTTCGTTGCGCTGCGCACTCAACCATCGTTCAAAAGGGGCGTGACTTCCCATCGTCAGCTCCTCAACGCCGATGTCCTCATCTAAGTCTGGCCAGCGGATGCTGTAGCCCGTGCTGCTGATTTGAAAGTTTGTACGCTTCTCGGGGTTCCCATGGGCTAAAACGCGAGAGGCGCAGAAAACGTCCGGCCCTCTTATAAATACACAATCAATCCACTGCCTCCAAGGTAAACTTTGACAATCAAAGGTTGATTTGCCGTGTGATCAACATTGATTATCTCTATGTTCTATTACCTGTGAGCGCACGCCGCACTAATGGCACTCCCTATGTCCTTCATCAGATGAGTCAAAATTAAAAACCTCGGCGTCGCCGAGGTTTGTGAAGTACTGGGCACTTTTTGCAGCTCGACCTGCGAACGTCCCAAAAGAGGTTTGCTGTTAGTGCCCAACCGTGTTCGAATTGATTATAGTGCGTTCCGCGGCGGTTGTCAACCCTATGGCTTGGGCGATGGGGGCATAACGTGGGCTGAGCAACGTTCCCGACATCTCCTCATGCGGGGTGAGCGTTCTGTTCTCTGTGGCGGCTTGAAACGCAGATGGGCTGAAGCCGCTGACCAGCACTACGCCTTGCTCATTCGCGGTCGCCGGCGTTTGAAGCCCGCGGCTGGCAACGTTCCAGAATATTAAGGTTGGCATCGGGTAGTTGGCCTTCTCGTACTGCGCCCGTACCGCCTCGAGGTTGGTCGTGGCCGGGCCAGCCATATCGAACTCCATATCGGAAACCACCCAGATCGCAGCAGGCATCTGTTCCGGCGCCAGTTTTTTGTCCTTCGCCAGCTTGAGGATGAGCTCGAAGATCGCCTGGAAGTTCGTGTTGAATCCTACGTGCGCCATCATCCGCCGCCTGGCTTCGTTGAGCGGCAGGCCGGCTGGCAGCTCGATCACCGTTGGCCGATCGGTAAAGGTGATCGCCATACCTGCCCACGGGCCCTTGTTGCGCTGAGCGTAGTAGATCGCCAATGCGACGGAGACGTCGATCGGCCGCGCTCGAGAGCCCGGCAGGTGAACGGATTCCATTGAGCCGGAGACGTCGGCCACGACCAATCCCACTTTGCCATTGGTGTAATCCGGCAAGGCATCCCATAAGGCTTGGATGGATTGGTCGTAATTTTCCTCAGCAGCGCAAACGAGCTCGTATGGGTAGAGCGTAGCTGCGTTGATCTTCGCTTCATTTCTCCGGACAGCAGCGATGAAGGCGCGGTAGCGCTCCGGGTCATGCCGATCGAAGGCATGGCGATAGATCATGGCAGCACGCGAGGGCACGTGGGCGTATTCGATCTCGCCCCAAGCCCGGGCAGACATCTTTTGCTCGACGATGCGCAGGCGTGCGCGCAGGCTACTGAGGGCACGTCGGTATTCAGCTTCCTTCATACCGAAGACCTTGCGCCAAGCATGAGCCAGCTGGCGTGTCTGCATCGAACTTGCCTTCAAGCTGGGCAACCATTTGGCGAGCAGGGATGGGCGCTCAGCTGCGCAGTCTTTCCGCATTTGCTCGATGACGATCTGTTGAACCGGCAGCAAGTCGACCATCACCAAGAGGTCGTCCCATCGTCCATATTCGGGGACGAAGCGGGCGATGAGGGTGAAGACATCCGGGTCGTTTTCCGCCAACCAACGCAGGCAGGCGCGAAAGCTCCTGCGCTCGCCCTTCCCGCCGCGCACGTCTCTGAGGTGAAAGAGCGCGAGCAGGGCGAGAGCAGGTTGTTCACTATAGGCGGCCTTGAACAACTCGACGACTTCATTATCCATCCCTCGTTTCGCTGGTGCGTGATAATAAAAGTCCAGCACGGCGTCCAGCGTCGAGCGAAAGGTGAGCGCCCCATTTTCGGTATAGGTCACATTTAATAAAAGATCTTTTAGCTTGTTCATTTCAAAATCTTACACCACAATGTTTTGTGTAAACTTTTATTTTTACAAATCGAGTCGGTTGTATTTGCGTCGCCCGCGCACGAAACACCAAGGCGCGCTTTTTGCCCTCTTGGTATCGTAAGCAAACGCCGCCATGCACCCGTTCGTCTGTATAAGACCTGCATCGATACACGATCGTGTATGTATTATATCCCCAAGACGCCCGTTTGTCAACGAATCCCCAAGGCCGGCCCAGCCAAACGGAATGCCAAACGCCGATCAAGACGCGCCACGTGTGTGCCAGCAATCGAAGCTGCACCCGCTGATCTGGGTGAACCGACCGCACGTCGCGCAGGGCGACCAGCGTGTGCAGCGCATCGCGAAGACGCACTGTGTAGCAAACTTCCCGGAAGTCAACCGCCCGTATCCGGCCGCTCTTTCACCGTTCACCAAGCGAAAACTCGTTTGGCGACAGCCGTATCATACCTTGCCAAAGCAGCATGCAGCCCAGAATGCCATGAATCGACTTGCCGCCGAGAGCGAATCTGCGAAGATCTCGGCAGCGAGGGGCGCGCGCGACACCGCCCCGTTTGAGCACGCTCGTGCGTTATCCTCTTCGGCGATGGGCGACACATCTTTCGTGCACGCCGGAGGGATGGGCGCTTGATCTGGTCCTCCCTTTCGGTAACGTGTGGGGTGAACACGGCGAACGTCCGTTGGGGATATGACTGACACGGTAGAGAATAAGCTAAACCTCTCGCACGCTTTATCTCAGCGCTTGTCCGCTCAGTCGCGGTCGCACATTTCGTTTATCCTGCCGCGCAAGATGACAGCAAGCTCGCCCGATCGCTGCGCTGCAGCATGCGGTGATGCGCTCATCATCATCATCGGTGGGCGCGATCAAGGCAAAGGTCGCCGAGCGGTAAAGATGCAGAGTGCGTGCTGCGACAAGTTGCGCAGGACGGCCGATCAAATGAAGTAATCGCGCTGGCGGGGCGGGCTGAAACTGCTGGCGATATGCGAAGTCAGCAACCTACTATTCCTATTCGACTTAGTAATATGATCATAAAGGTTGTAAAAATCATAATTTTCAAAAAACACTATCCCGACAAACAATAAAATATCAATAAAAATTTCTTTATCGATACTCTCGGACAGTATTTTGTTAACCAAATCCGCCCTTTCTTTCTCGACCAAGCTATCTATAATAAAATTATAAATATCCGGCGGCGCGCCAACTAAGGAGTAGTGAACGTTCGCCAGATTAAAGGATACGGAATGTCTTCCTGTATTATACTTGTTTCTGTCGCACATCAGATGAAACTCGTATTTATACATTCTACTTGTATTCAGATACTCTCGGCTATAGACCAGCTCCCATGCATAGGTCGGCAGACGAGCGCGCAGGACGCGCAGCCGCGGAGAGCCGAATTGATTTATCCATCCATCGACAAAGGCCGCGTCAACGTTTGGGTTGCGCACGACGGAATAACCATCGCCGACGTCGGCGGAAACCAAACCCACGCTGACGCTGTCTATAATGTGATAAAAAGAATCCCTCTTGAGCACCTCGAAGTACGTGCCGTTCTTGACGTGCGTGGCGAGCAAGAGCTCCCCCCCGTGTTCGCTCCAGTAATTGATGGCCTGCTCGGATGGGGCGTAGATGCGGTGAACGGGTTGCCACGCGGTGCGAAACTCCTCTGCGCTTAAGATCGCTTGCTCTTTCACGGCGATGCCTCCGAAAGATATTATAGCCGCACACCCCGCAACCGACCTCGTCAACCAAGATGGTGACTGCGACGCTGTGCTGCGCCTAAGCAGGAGTATGGCCCGATGCTAAAATAAAACAGCGACATGGCCAGGCCAGAGATTCGCCTGCTCCTCGGTGACTGCTGCGAGAATCTGAAGGAGATCGACAGCGACAGCATCGACCTGGTCATCACATCGCCTCCCTACGCCAATCAACGCTCGCATGCCTACGGCGGGATCCATCCCGACCTGTATGTAGAATGGTTTTTACCAATCAGCAATGAAATTTTTCGGGTGCTCAAACCTTCAGGAACTTTTATTCTTAACATCAAAGAAAATATTGTGAATGGAGAAAGGCATCCCTACGTCCTTGAGTTGATCCTCGCGATGAGGAGGCAGGGATGGTTGTGGAGCGAGGAGTTTATCTGGCACAAGAAGAATTGCTATCCCGGCAAGTGGCCAAACCGCTTTCGGGATGCTTGGGAGAGGTTGCTGCAGTTCAATAAATCGAGGAAGTTTAAGATGTATCAGGAGGCGGTGATGGTGCCCATGGGCGACTGGGCCAAGTCATGCCTGAAGCGATTGAGCCACACAGACATGATCCGCGCTCCCTCCCGGGTCGGCAGCGGATTCGGAAAGAAGGTCTCGAATTGGGTCAATCGGGCCATGGCCTACCCCGACAACGTGCTCCACCTCGCCACCGAGTGCGCGAACAAAGGCCACAGCGCGGTATTTCCAAAGGCATTGCCCGAATGGTTTATCAAGCTCTTCACCGTCGAGCAGGACTGGGTGCTAGACCCTTTCATGGGTTCAGGGACGACGATTCGCGTAGCACAGCGCATGGGCCGAAACGCGATAGGGATTGAGATTTGCAAGCAATATTACAATATGTTATGTAGAAGCTTTTCTAACCAACCGCGTCTCTTTTAGATATTGTTATCAGATGGCAACGCGCACGCCCCGAAAGGGCGAAGTAGCTCAGCACATGCGACGGGCACATAGGCGTGTGCCAAATCACCCCAAGCTCAGATGACGGAGACAACTCTCGCAGCGGAAAACCCAGCCCTCCAAGCCCTCATCCGGCAAATTGAAGACCCGGCGTCCGGCGATTTGTTTGCCGCGCTCGAGCGCGCCAAGCTGTCCGAGACGTCATTCCGCGCTTGGCTGCAGGAGATGATGGGCACAACCAACGACGACGAGGAAACCTGCGCCGCGGCTGCCATGCGGATGACGGGGCCGTTGCCCCCCGTCGTTGAGGCTCACCTCGCCGTTCGCCTTTCTCCCGCCCATTTATATCGCTTAGGCAAGGCGCGGGGCGAAAAGGAGGAGCTTCCGTTCATCAGGGCTGCGCTGTGTCGCTCGGGGAACGCTGCCGCGCTCTGTGATGCAGGGCGCGACTGGCCATCGCGCTGTTACCGCCATCAGCTCCGCGATGCGCTCGTGCGCGCCGGCAACCCTCGTTTTCTCTACATCGCTGGCGTCGAGTGGCCGGACGATCGATACGACGAGCAGATCGCCCAGGCGCTGATCAAATCCGCCAGCCCACAGTATCTTTACTGGGCGGGCATGAATTGGACGTCGCGTCGCTATCGCCAGGAAATCCTCAAGGCTTTGCTGGCGACGGGGGATCCAGAGTATCTGTGCTGGGCGGGCGCGAACTGGGACCGGGCGCGCTACGACGAGGCAGTCGCCGAGGCGCTCGCCCGGACGCGCTCGGGCAAATACCTGTTCCTCGCCGGCATGACGTGGCCGGAGGAGCGCTTCACCGAGGGCCTGCGCGACGCGCTGATCGCGTCAGGGCAGGCGGAGTGGTTGTTTCAGGCCGGCTTTTGGTGGCCGGACCGGCGCTACTCCGACGAGATCTGCAAGGCGTTGGCGAACGTCGGTGAGGCAGCTTGGCTGTTCATGGCCGGCAAGCTCTGGAATGACGGACGCTATCGGCAGGCGATCTGCGACGCCCTCGTCGCCGCTGGCGAGGCGCGCTGGCTGTTCATGGCCGGCCAAGAGTGGTCGGACTTTCGCTATCGTCCTGACATCGCACGAGCGCTCGCACGGAATCCAAACCGGCGCTGGGTCGAAGAGGCACTCCAGACATGGCCAGCGGCGCGGAAAACCGCGCTCGCCCCCTCCATACACCCCTGAGGTGACGGTGCGCCAGGCGACGCCCGCCAGCGAATGATGGACAGCCCTTCGCATCATCCGGAAGTTGCATTGTGGAGCCGGGTCGCATTGGCGCTGACCGGACTGCGTCCCGTCGGCGCCTGCGACCTGGGCCAAGCATGAGCAGGTCGGCCAGCAAACTCACCGGAGCAGGGCGTCGGGCGCGATCCGGAGGGGTCCGTGCGACGAAGGCGAAGGGCGGTGTGCAGGAGGCGGACTTCCCGTTAGAATATTACTAAGTTGTCACGTGCGATGTACGAAGACCTGAAGGCCGGGTGGAACGACCTGATCCGTGAGGTTAACAAACGCGACAAGCAGGCAGCGGCTCTATTGCGCTCTTGTAAGCCGCAGAAGGTCGAGGGGAACTTGATCTACATCCAAACCCAGCACTACGCGGCGTTTGAGCGTTTGCAGGACCCACAGCGCAGGCGTGCGGTGTTGGACGGCCTGCTGGCGCGCTACGGTCGAGCGTTCGAGCTGCACATTTCGCCGTCGGTGTCTCCGCCAGGCGAGGACGTGTTGCGCGACCCGATGGTGCAGGCCGCCCAGAGGCTGGGCGGGGTGGTGCGGGGCGTGTCGCTGTAGGTCGCCTCGCGGGCGTCGGCCTGCGCAAAGCGAAGCTCATCCCGCACCCTTTGATATAAAATAAATTTGCGCAAGCTTGATATTATAAAAATAAACTGATTTATGATGATAAAATAATAAAACCCGTCGGTCAGATGGCGTGCCATCATTCCGCCTGAAGCAAGGCCGCCCGTCCGTATAATAACTATATGATGATCCGTCGTACACTGATGTTCATACCCGTTCTCCTGATCGCCTGCGCCGCAGGCTCGGCACACCTGGAGCTTGTCTCGCCAAACAGCTCAGACCAAATCAGTGCCAATCAGGCTGTGCAAGTGAACTTGGTCTTCAAAGGACCGCTTCCGGCTCAGGTCACCCTGTTCGTCAACGACCAACCGCATCACACCTTCTCCATCGAGGGCGACCCGGATGCGCCGCTGGGCATCCCCATGCGCACCACTTGGCAACCGGCACAGCCGGGGACGTATGTCCTACGCGCCATCGCCTATGATGCCACCAAGACGGCCATCGCGCAGAGCCAGTCCGTCAGCGTCCAAGTGACGCCCGATCAACAGGCGCTGCGGGCGCCCGATCCCCCTACGCCTACCCCAAAGCCGCCTGCGGAGGCGGTCGCCGATCTTCCCATGGGCAGGGAACCGATCGAATTGCCCACCCTGCTCCCTCCGCCGTCGCCCACCCCGCCCATATCGATGCCGCTTGCGGAGGTCATCAACGAGACGCTAAACGCCCGCTCCGGGCCGAGCACCTCATTCCCGCGCTTGAACGTCCTGAAGAGGGGTGACCAACTCACCATCTTGGCGCGCAGCACCGATGACCTTTGGTATAAGGTGACGCTCCCGGATGGGCAGGTCGCATGGGTGAAGGCTGAATACGTGAGGGTCATCAGCGGCGATCCAAGGGACGTGCCGCAGGAATCTTCGTGATCGCAAGAGGGAAGTCCGGTGAATAATCCATCGTCGGCACAACGACTGCTCTGTGGCTTTTCGCTCGTCGCGCTCGCAGTAGCCTCCTCCTCCGCCCACGGCTACGCCGGCTCGCCAACCTTTCAACTCGCCGGCGCAAATGACGCTTGGCGTGCAGTCGTTGCCATCGGGATCCGCCTGCCCGCCTCTAACGAAGCCCCCACGCGCTTCAGCACGCTCTTCGCCGGCAGCGGGACGCTCATCAGCGAACACGGCCTCATCCTGACCAACGAACACGTCGTCAGCGAGCTGGCCAAGGCCATGAAGCGCCCGCTCGACGATCCAAGACTCCCGCTGGTGGCTGCCTTCCCTGCCGATGACCGCCGCCTCGACAATGGGTTGTTCAGCGCCAAGCTGCTCGTCTCAGAGCGAAAAAGCGACCTCGCCATCCTGAGATTAGGGGATGCGCTTGTCCCGCCGCGCTCGCCGTTGTTCTACGTCAAGATAGGCAACATCCTCTCTTTGAAAGCAGACGATCCGCTCGCGATCTACGGCTACCCGGAGGACACCGACGGGAAGCTTGACAGCATCATGGGCAAGCTGCTTGGCGTGAAACATGACGTCCAAGTCGGCATATCCGCTTGGCTCCAAGTAGATGCCACATTGCGACCGGGCTTCAGCGGAGGCGCGGGGGTGTCCGCAGACGGCCTGTTGGTCGGCGTTCCCACGCAGCGCGTGCTGGTTTTCTCCCCGTTTTGCATCGGGGAAGGCGAAGACCCAATGGCGGCCGAATGTCCGGTGATCGGCGAGCGAAACCTGCTGCGCAGCATTAACTACGTCTATCCGCTGTTGGAGAAGGCCAAGACGAAGATGCCGGAGTATGCCCCGGTGAAAATCCAAGGGACGATCGTCGACGCCGCCAACGGACAACCCATCCCCAACGCCGTCTTCGCCGTCCTCAAGCCGGGCTTGCGATGGTCGACGTATACCGGCAAGCCGGAGCACATCGCCGAGTCAATCCTGACTGATGAGCGGGGTCGTTTTGTGAGCACGAAGGAATTCTCGCCGCTGATGACCTACGCCGTGGGGTGGACGGCGCCTGGCTACGCCAGCGCTTACGACCATGCATTTCAACCCTCTCGCTCTCCTCGGCGCTTCACGCTGAGGCGCAGCTAGACCAAGGGGGCGAGAAGCGTAGAAATGCTTCGTCCAACTCTGGCATGCCATGCTCAGGCGTTGCGAGAGGGGAGAGCGAAAGGCCGAGCATCAAACGCGCCTTGATGTCGCGCAGAGGATCCGCGCTTCGATAAAGCACCAAGCGCAAGATCTCGCTGCGTGCGTCTTGATACGAGAGGCGTGCGAGAGGGCTGCGCATCATCTGCGCCAAGCGCTCGATGCCAGCAGGGGGGCTGAAGCTGAACAGAACTCGTGCGATAAGCGCGACGTGCTTGAAGTGCGCTAGCTGGCCGTTCTCATGCAGCGCCCGCATCATCCGCCAGGCCCATCCCTCCGCTGAGTCGGCGAAGCGATCGGGTTTGGTAAACGCCTGTGCCAACCTGTTCACGGCACTGCCCGCTCTCGTCATCGCAGACGAATAAAAAGCACGCAGTGCTGCTTGGGTCAGCGGTTCGCCGATCGCTTGGGTGGCGATCACCCCTACCCGTGCCCCAGGCTTTGGATGGGCAAGCGAGGACAGCAGCAAGCCGTAGCAACGCGGACAGATGCTGAATGGGGGCGCGGCACAGCCAAGCGGCGAATGGACGACGACCTCTTTTTTCGCGCTCATGGCGAGCTCCACATGCAACGGCGTGACGACGTCGCCTGCTTCGAGGCGGATGCCCGCGGAAATCTCGACAGGCTGCGCGCAGATCATCCACGCAGCAACCCACGGCATCAGCGCATCAGGCTGGACGCACAAGCGAGCAGGGGAATCGCACGGTCGGTCTGAGACCAAGACCATTTGCATCGCCTCCATGATCCGACGGCTCAGGTGCCCTGAACGGGCGGTGCTCTCGATCGCCTCCAGCAACCCCCGGCGCTGCTGATGGCAGGCGCGGAAGTAGTCCTCCGCTGTAAGCCCGTGGATAAGGCCAGTGGCAACTGGTGGGAAGACCGGATTGCCGACGATGTCGGAGAGCTGGCCGTATCCGGACACCGCGACGCTGATGCTCCCGATCCCTCCCTTCGCAGCCCCGCGCTCGACCATGAGTTTGGCGTCCGGCCCGCTGTCGGCGAACATCGCGGCGTGATGGCGACTAATGGCAAGCGACGTGCTCTTTGAGAGCGCATTCTCAAGTTCGGCCAAGCTCAGGCGGCCTTGCGCGAAAGCTGCGAGGAGACGATGGGCTTGCGGATCGTCGACCAGGGGGCCGTCGATATCGGCGATCGACAGGCTGGTCGCGACAGGCCGTTTGGCACGCTCATCGGCAGCGATCGACTCGCAGACGTGTTGATAAAACAACCGCCACTCCCTTGCGCGCTCTGGATTCGTCTCGATTGCACTGGCGGACAGCAGGGCGACCAGGTACGACTGCCAATTCTGCTTGCTCGGCAAACGAACGACTTGTTCTGCGCGAGAAAGCACGGCCTCCGCCATCCACGACGGGAGCGAGGCAAGCAAGCCCTTCGGCGGTCGCTGGAGCGGGGGCGGGAAGACCATCAAGAAGTCCTTGCTCGGCCCCCAGACAGGGGTTCCATCTGATGGTCGCGCCGGGTGAGCGCTGCTCACGTAGAGGCGCCGCGCTTCGTGCGCGGTCTCATGCGCGACGACGGCGAGCGCGGCCATCTGGTCGCCGTCGAAATCGGCGTTGTATCCGGCACAGACCGCGGGGGGGATGGCGATGCAATCCCGTTCCCACACCAGAGGGCGAAAGGCGAGCAGGCCGAGCTGGTGCAGGGTCGGCGAACGATTAAGCAAGACGAGGTGTCGATCGAGAGATGACTGGACGATGTCCAAGACGTTCGCGTTTGGGCGGGCGAGCGTTTTGCGCGCCTCGGCAACGTTGTGCGCGAGCCCGGCTCTGAGCATGGCGCGCACCAGCCATGGCTCGTAGAGCTTGACCACCAGCGCGTATGGCAGGCGACAGGCGTCGATTGGCAAGTCTGCGTCGGGCACGATGACGGCGCGTCCGGTGTAATCGGCGCGGCGGCCGAGGAGCGAGCGGCGAAACCAGCCGTACTTTCCGCGCAGGCGGTCAAGCCAAGCGTTCAGCAGGGCTGCGATCTCCTCGTAGAGGATAAACGCGTGATTGGCGCGGATGAGGGGAGGATAACCATGCGCAATGGCGCGGGCCAAGCGGTTGTTGGCAGCGATGATCGCTTGATAGCGGTGATTGATCGGGTCATATGACCATAGACGATCCTTCAGGCGAAAGACCGGCCTGAAGACTGCGGCGGGGACGGGTAGAGCGCGCAAAAACAGGTCGCTTGGGCGCAGGTAGCCTTTGACAAACGGATACAGCAGCGCCTGCGCATCGCTGTTCTTGACGGTGGCCTGCGCGAGAGCGGTGACGGGGTCCAGATCGGAGAGCCGGGCAATGATGTTCGACATCCCATCTTGGTCATACTTGGAGCCGTGGACCGTGCGCATATGCGTCCGATACTTGTTCACGCTCATCCCCAACAGGCCAGCGATCACCCGCTCGAAGAGGGGATGAGGGATGGGCTGGGCGAGCGGGATATGACCGAGCCGCCGCATTTGCTCCTCAGGGGACTCGATGGTGCTCCCGCAGCGCGGGCATTTGGCACCGATGGGTGCGTTGCGCAGGTGGCCGCAAGCGCATTCGTAGAAGCGCGAGGCACCAAAGATGGAGGGGTCAAACAGCCCATCGCGCAACGGTCGGCCAGTGCGCGGGGAGATCGTCACCGCCCGTTTGACCTGCCCCCTGCTCAGGGCGAGGAGCGCATCATAATGAAGAAAACCAAACTTTATTTCCACTTAATTAATCTTAAAAATTTATAAATATTTTACTAAAAACGATCGGTTTCTTGTGTTCGTCAGGCGGCCATGGGCGCGCCTGCACGCCGTCGATCTCGCCTATGACACAAGTGATCATAACTGAAATTTATCTCCCTTGCCGCATCTATACCTCGCCAATAAGGATTGGGGGGGCGAGCGCTACGACAGAGCAACCCACAACGCGCTCGTCGAAGGCGGGAACGCCGAGGCGTTGTGCAACGCCGGCAAGGATTGACCGAAGGGTTGTCCTCCCGCAGATGCTCGGCGTCCACACCACATCCGCGCCGAACGTCCGACCGACGATCAAGCTGGCTGCGACACGCCGGGAAAAGACGACCCGTTGGGCGGGCGGGATTAGCCAAGCGCGAGGTGATTGGATGAAGCAGCAGTGGCCTGCCGTTCGGATAGCATGTAGCGCTCGAAGGCCTCAGCCGTCCACGGCAGGACTGGTTTGAAGAACTCATAGTAGATTGCCTTGGCATACGCTCTTATCTCATACTGCGCATCCTCTGCCATCCTTAGTGAGATGAAATGCATCAAGTTATGGGCATCAACCTTGGTAATCCACGTGTAATACACCGAGAAACCGGGTAAGAACAGGCGCGCTTGCTCGCGTGCTACGCCCATGGCTAAGGCTTGGCGATACAGGTCATAGGCGCGCTCGCAATGGTCGCGCAGCTGTTCGGTCAACGCCCGAGCGGTCTGCGCATCGACCTCACCCACGCTGGCCTGCTTGTTATGCGCAGCCTGCCGACGCCATTTGTCTGGAATGTAGAAGTCGTTTTCCTCGAACGAGACGTACCTCCCGGACTGGGCATTGTAATGCCAAGTGCGATGACGCGCCCACTGCCACCAGACCACCAACGGCGCACGAACGCGAAACTTGAACTCCACCTGCTCGAAGGGCGAGGTGTGGCGATGGGCCATCAGGTAGAACAACAATTTGCGATCCCGTTCTTCGCCACGACTTTCGCCCAGCATCGAGACGCGTGCGGCGTTGACCACGGCGAGGTCATCGCCCATCACGTCCTGCAGTTCTACCCATCCCTTATCGAGGACTGCCACGCGCTTGCCAATGAGTTTGGCGATCGCCCCTTCGGCGCGCCTGTCGTGCTTTGAGGCCTGAACTTCGCTCATGTCTTCATTATGGCATCGCGCCAATGGTTCTACCACATCGAGAATGTCGGGCGACGGTGGTCAGCTGCACGCCGGCTGCCTATAGAACAGCGCATTTCATCGCTCGGGACAAGAGCAACCAAGGCGAACGCCAACACCCCGAGCATTGAAAGAACGACGGTCTTGCTTATTCTTCTTGTGATTAACATCATAAGCGCTTACGTACAGCTTGGCTCGCTCCTGTCAGTAACGTCGGTCTGCCAACGCAGTGTAACATTTGCATGTATGGTTTCTAAAGAAAGCCGGCGAACTCTTGCCAGCGCTTACTTCGACCAAACAGAGTGGAAATGCACAGGTAAACAACTAGAATAATCTTGCCCCTCAGTAGCACATGTGCGAAAGGAACAAGTGGTTGATCGGTAATCGTCATACAAGCCTGCGAGATATTTTTTACTGAGATAAACCGTGGCTGGTTTACATTAGATACATGACATAAGCATTGACACGACGGCAAATGGAAGAGCACCGACGAGAAGGGGCAGGCTTGTTGAAAATAGCCAGGCAGCCATTGCTCGCCAGCTAGAGGTAAGTGAGTGACGAAATGGAAGAAGCAACTGGCCGAGTCAGGATTTAAGGCTCGCCGGCCGCCATCGCAAGCTGTCAGCCGATCAATGTCAGCGCTTGATTAGCATGCTCAAACAAGGAGCGCGTGCCCATGGGTTTGCCACTGACCGCTGGACGCAGCGGCGGATTCAACAGGTGATCACCCGCGAGTTG
>Ga0197142_1003287_pt1 | contig 13647 bp, 16 predicted proteins | sample GBS60_MetaG_FD_148614 | JGI IMG/M metagenome (GOLD analysis project Ga0197142, IMG submission 148614) | Sediment microbial communities from Great Boiling Springs, Gerlach, Nevada, United States - GBS 60_MetaG | ecosystem: Environmental > Aquatic > Thermal springs > Hot (42-90C) > Sediment... | reverse complement strand
AGGCAGCCCTGCACCACGAGTTTGAGCGCCTCAACCGCCGCTGGCTGATGGGAGGGCAAACTGCCCCAGAGCGCTTTCCCTCTCTCACCTATCCGCAGGAGGCTCTGCTGGGCGGGGAGTAGCCCAGCCCAGCCGCGCTACTCCCCTTCCTGCCGTGAACTGGTGTAATACTTGCGCACCACCGCCGGCACTTCGATGTCATCAGGGGCGTAGATGGGCCGTTGCTCCTCTTCCTCTTCGGGCGGGCGCAGCACCGATTGGGTCGGGGCAGGCGGTCGGGCACGCTCTGCACCGAAGGTCCCCACGCTGGTGCGGATCTGCCCGAAACCGGTGGCGATCACCGTGATGTGCAGCGTATCGCCACCGGCGGGGTCAATCACCGCGCCGAAGATCAGGTTGGCGTTAGGGTCTGCTGTCTCACGGATGATCTCGGCTGCCTGATTCACCTCAAAGAGCGTCATATCGGGGCCGCCGCGCACGTTGAAGAGGATACCGCTGGCCCCGTTGATGGTCACATCCAGCAGCTCGTTGGTCAGCGCCTCCTGCGCCGCTTTGCGGGCACGGTCTTCGCCGGAGGCCTTGCCAACGGCCATCAGCGCCGCTCCACCCTCCGACATAATGGCACGCACGTCGGCAAAGTCCAGGTTGATGAGGCCGGGCACGGTGATCAGCTCGCTGATCCCCTGAATGGCCTGCCGTAGCACATCGTCGGCTACACTGAAGGCCTCCTCAAGACTGGCCCGCTTGTCCACGATCTTCAGCAGGCGGTCGTTCTGGATGACGATCAGCGTGTCCACCGCATTGCGCAGGCGCTCAATGCCCTCGTTGGCGACGCGGGCGCGGCGGTTGCCTTCAAAGGAGAAGGGGCGCGTCACAACGCCGATGGTGAGGGCGCCCTTCTTCTTGCAGATATCGGCCACGATGGGCGAAGCGCCTGTGCCCGTGCCGCCGCCGACACCCGCCGTGATGAAAGCCATATCCACCTCTCCGATGGCGGCTTCCAACTCCTCGCGCGATTCCTCGGCGGCCATGCGCCCGATTTCCGGATCGCCCCCCGTGCCCAGGCCTTTGGTGAGGTCGCGGCCGATCTGCACACGCACCTTGGCCTCGCAGTGATCGAGCGCCTGAGCGTCGGTGTTGATGGCCACAAACTCAACGCTGGTGAGACCCTCGCGGATCATGCGGTTGATGGCGTTGGTGCCCGCTCCTCCCACGCCGATCACCTTGATCTTGGCGTATGATGAAGTTCTCGTCTGCCCCGGTTCTGCCATTGGCCCATCTCCTCACATGTGTTGCATCGCGGGATGCGGTTTAATCCTCTAATTGAATCCAAACCTTCAGCCCTGTCAAGTGGCGCAACGAGGTGCGTTAGCCCCTCCCTCGCCCCCTCTTGTGGAGAGGGGAAAAGGGAGAAAGGGCATTCTAGCCACCGCAGCCTTATTATGGGTGACTTTTTGCAGGGCGCAAATAGGACGATGGTCGCTCAGCCCATAGTGAGAGCGGGCCGAGGATGGACGGCCTCCCTCATTCCTCCGGCAGGAGCCTACCGAACAGGTCGCTGATGGCCTTGCCGATGTGCGGCCCTTCGCGGCGGCGGCGTTGTTTGGCGCCTAGCGCATCGCTTGCGCTGAGCCGACGCGCAAAGCGCAGGAGGCCTATGCCGGTGGCAAAGGCCGGGCTTTGCAGGCGATCCACCAGTCCGCTGATGCCCTGCGGCTGGGCAATACGTACCGGTAGGTGCATGATCTTGCTGGCGTTGTGGCGGATGTCGGAAAGCAGCGCCGACCCGCCGGTGAGCACCACCCCCGCCGGAAGCAAGCCATCGTAGCCGGAGCGCTTCAGTTCCTGCATGACCAGCGTAAAGATTTCGTCCACCCGTGCCTCGATAATCTGCGCTACGTCGCTGGCGAGTACCTGCGTGGGCATATCCTCGCCGAAGGGGTGCACCGTGATGACCCGGTCGCGGGCAATGCCCTCCGGACGCGAGGTGCCGTGCTCGATCTTGATGCGTTCGGCCTCTGCTGGCGGCAGATGCAGGACATGGGCAATGTCGCTGGTGATGAGGTTCCCCCCCACCTCGATCACGGCGGTATGCCACACTGTGCCCTCGATGAAGACGGCTAGATCGGTGGTGCCGCCGCCGATGTCCACCACCACCACGCCCGACTCGCGCTCAGCCTCGGTGAGCACCGTCTCGCCGCTGGCCAACGGGTTGAGCACGAAGCGGTCCACCGCCAAGCCGGCGTCGTTGACGCACTTCTCCAAGTTGCGCAGGGAGGAGGAGGCAGCGGTAATGATGTGCGCCTCCACCTCAAGGCGGAAGGCGTGCAGCCCCAGCGGGTTGCGGATACCCTCTTGCCCGTCTACGGTGAAGGTGCGCGGGATGACGTGCAGCACTTCACGGTTGTGGGGTAGGGCGACGGCACGCGCGGCCTCCAGCGCCCGCTCTACATCCTCCACCGTGACCACGCCGCGGTTGGGATTGAGGCCCGTCACCCCACGACTGTTGAGCGAGAGGATGTGTTTGCCTGCCACACTGACATAGGCACGTCCGATCTCATAACCGGAGGTGCGCTCGGCCTGCAATTTGGCTGCCCGCACAGCCTCGGTAGCAAGGGCCACATCCACGATGTTGCCACGATGGATCCCCCGCGCCGGCTCCACGCCGACGCCGATGATGCGGATCGTCTCCGCATCGCTGACCTCGCCTACCAGCGCACAGATTTTGGTTGTGCCGACATCCAATCCTACGACGATGCGTTCGCTGCTCACGGCTTCCCTATACTATATTTCTGGCCTCAGGGACAACGCTACCTGCATCCCTATCGGGATACCTGATAAAACGGCGCGTCTGGGTTGCTGACATCAATATACACCGGATGCAGGCCACGTGCTTCCAGATCGGCTACCAGCGTCTCGTAGACCACCAGCTTGAGGTTCATATCCGTGCCCACGCCAAAGTAGCCACGCCAGCCGCGCCCATCCTGATAGCTCAAGCCACGTGCGGGATCATAGTATAGCACGTCTATGTTGGGGCGCAGCGTTTTGAGATGCTGGGCGCCCAGCACCACCGCCGGATCGATGGAGATGACGTCGCCTTCATCGCAGGCAGGCCCCGGGCATCGGAAAGGGATGGCCTCCCCCTCGTTGATGACGCGCACCAGCTGCGGCAGTTCGGCACGCAGGGGCATCAGATGGCCGTTCACGTCCACCCAGTAGCGCTCCTCTCCCTGCTCCCAGACGAGTGCCGGTTCGCGCTCACGCACGAGGATGATCACCCGCGCCGGCCAGCGTACCAACGCCTGCGCCGAGTCGATGCTGGGCGAGGTCTGCAGGCGGGTGACCACTTCCCGCGGGTCAACCTGCAGGATATGCCGCCCGGCCACCTCCGAGAGGGCGAAGATTTCCGCTGCCGGCATATAGCGCACACCTCCGACCTCCACCTGCGCAACGGTGAAGGCCTTGTTGGTGAAGATCGCTATCAGCGCGGCGCTGAGCGCCAGCACCATGGAGAGGCTGACCCAACGCCAGGAGAACATCAGAGGGGCGAGCAGCCTGCGCAGAGGCGCACGTGGCCGAGGGCGGGCGACAGGCTGCCGCGAGGACGTTCGGCGCGGGGTGCGGATGGTGGGCTGGCTCACGAACCCTCACTCCCCGATTCTCTCTTCGGATGCAGGGAAGTCCAAGTGCGGCGAGGGGCGGGGGCGAGGGTAGGAGCGGGTGAGCGCACCCATCTTCACCACGTTTACGTTGGCCGACATCAGACCCTACTCCGGCTCATAACTGGTCTTGTTGCGGCGCTTCTCGGCATGGCGCTCCAACGCCAGTTGGATCAGGCGGTCAATCAGCTCCGGATAGGGAATGCCGCTCGCTTCCCACAGTTTGGGGTACATACTGATAGAGGTGAAGCCGGGGATGGTGTTGATCTCGTTGATCCACAGCTCGCCGGTGGTCTTGTCCAACAAGAAGTCGCAGCGGGCCAGGCCGGCGCAGTCTATGGCGCAGAAGGCGCGGATGGCCATCTCCTGCGCCAGCGCAGCCGTAGCTTCATCGATGGGCGCAGGGATGAGCAGCTGCGCCTTGTCATCAATATACTTATCGCGGTAGGAGTAGAACTCGTCGCCTGGGACAACCTCCCCTGGGATGGAGGCAATGGGATTGTCATTGCCCAACACGCTGACCTCGATCTCGCGTGCCTCTATGCCCTGCTCAATGAGCAGGCGGCGATCGTATTGCGCCGCATCATCCAGCGCGGCGGCCAGCTGCGCGCGGGTGCGTGCCTTGTTGACACCTACGCTGCTCCCCAGGTTGACCGGCTTAACGAACATAGGGTAGTGGAACTGCGCTTCCGCTGCATCCAGCACGGCGTCACGGTTGGCTTCCCACTCGGAGCGCAGCACCAGCCGATGCGGCAGGACGGGCAGGCCGTGTGCCCGCATCACCGCTTTGAAGATGGCCTTGTCCATCCCCACCGCCGAGCCGAGTACCCCTGCGCCCACATAGGGGATATCGGCCAATTCCAACAGGCCCTGCACTGTGCCGTCTTCGCCAAACGGCCCGTGCAGCACGGGAAAGATCACATCCAGCGTGGCGATGCTGGTCATACTGGCCGACTGCTCGCCGAGCGGTTCAATAGCCTTGAGCGTGGGGTCGCCCGGCGCACCGATGAGCGCTGCTGGCGTAGCAGGCTCTGCGCCGTTGGTGAGCGCACGCAGAGGGTCGCCGCCGGCGATCCAACGCCCCTCTTTGGTGATGCCAATGGGCAGCACCTCGTATTTATCGCGGTCAATAGCCTCCATGATGGAGCGGGCTGAGCGCAACGAGACCTCATGCTCACCGCTGCGCCCCCCAAAGATAATGCCCACGCGGATGCGTTTTCTGTTCACGGCGTCCCTCTTTCCAGCGCTTGGCCTGCTGCTGGCAGCAGTATAACGCCGAACAGGGCTATGCCCAACCCAAACATCTGCCAAAAAGAAACCGCCGCGCAGGGAGCGGGCGGTCCTTCTTCCCGATGCCGAGGCCCAGACTTGAACTGGGGACCCCATGATTTTCAGTCATGTGCTCTACCAACTGAGCTACCTCGGCCCGTCTGGGGATAATTATATCCCATTGCGGATGGCTGTCAACGGGAGCAGGCGCTGAAGCACTGCGCTGCGTTGTCACAGCCTGATGCTGACGGTATAATCGCCTTTCATCAGGGCAAGCCATTCCTGTGGGAAGAGGGCGAGCATGGAAATTACGTGGTACGGGCACAGTTGCTTCAGGTTGATGGAGCGCGGCACAGCCAGCATCGTCACCGATCCGTTTGACGAGAGCATCGGCTACGAAGTGCCTACCCTGCGCGCGGACATTGTGACCGTGAGCCACGACGCGCCCGGCCACAACGCCGTCCAGAACGTCAAGCGCGTGCAGCACGTCCTCAACCGCCCGGGCGAGTACGAGATCGGCGGCGTGTTCATCACCGGCGTGGAGACCTACGATCCACATGCCGACCCCAAGAACGTGCGCCGCAACATCATCTTTGTCTTCAGCTTCAACGGCGTGACAGTGGCCCATCTGGGCGATCTGGCGCATGTGCCAGATCAAACGCAGGTGGAGCAGCTGGGGCCGATTGACATCCTGCTGGTGCCGGTTGGCGGGGGCGGCGCCCTGAACAGCGCTCAAGCGTCAGAGGTGATCAGCCTGATCGAGCCGGCCATTGTGATCCCCATGCACTACAAGACGCCGCACGCCAGGGTTCAGCTCGATCCGCTCGACAAGTTCATGAAAGAGATGGGCGTCTCCGAGTGGGAGGAGCAGGATTCGCTCAAGGTGAGCGCCATTGCGGAAAGCGAGGAGACGCAGATTGTTGTGCTCACGTACACCCACTAACAAGACAAAGGCGTAGGAGGTCACTCCCCCGCCGCAGACCTGAAAAGGCAGAACTGATGGTCAAATTGCTGATGAGCTGGGATATTAAGAACGGACGCGACACCGAGTACTTTGAGTTCGTCGTCCGCGAGTGGGTGCCGGGCATCACGCGGTTGGGCCTCCAGCCCACCGAGGCGTGGTTCACCATCTACGGTGACTGTCCGCAGGTGCTGACGGGCGGCATCACCGAGGATTTAGAGACCATGCGCCGCATCCTCAACAGTGCCGAGTGGGCGGCGCTGCACGAGCGCCTGCTGGAGTACGTCACCAACTACCGGCAGAAGATCGTGCGTGCCACCGGCACGCTGCAGATTTTCTAGCGATCGCAAAAGCGGCAGCCGAGAAGAAGGCCGCCGCTTGCTATATCCCCATCATACGGTACAGGATGGCAGTTACTCATCACCGCCTGAGGCAGCCTTGCTGGCTGCCTTAGCCGATGACTTGCTCTTGCCCTCCGAATGGGCCTCGTCCTTTTTGCCGTTGCCGGTGAGGCTGGACGTTGAGCCGCGGTTGTCCGTCACATAGAAGCCGGACCCTTTGAAGATGATGCCCGCCGGCTGGATCAGGCGGTGAACCTCTCCCCCACACTCCGGACACCTCCGGATGGGGTCATCGCTGAAGCTTTGCCGACGCTCAAACCGTACACCACACGTGCTGCACTCATACGCGTAGAGAGGCATTATCACCTCCTGATACCATTCTTACCCCTAAATTGTATCGCGCTCAGCGTGCCATGCCAACTGCACAGATTTGCATACACCTTTATTTTGTAGCGCCATTGTATAAGATTTGCGTAAAAACGGGGAAAGGGAGCCGTCGTGCGACGACGTTTGTACCTGCGGCAGTAGGCGACTATACTCGCACCGGCACAGGAGGCAGAGACAGTTGGCGGCGGTAAGCAGCGACCGCAGCTTGCGAGGAGGTGCGGGGTGGCGTCGGGCGCTGATGTGGGGCCTCGGCGTGGCGCTGGCGCATCGGCTGGTGCTCACCCTCTGGATGGCGCTGGTATGGCTGCTGTTCGGTGCACAAACAGGCCATGCGGTGGACAGCCACAACACGCCCATCGCGGCACTGCCCGCGCTGAGTAGCCCGCTGGAGGAGCTGGCCTTCGGCGTATGGCGGCGCTGGGATGTGGTAGAGTACCTCAATCTGGCGCAGAACGGCTATCGCGCCACCGATCCGCACGCCAGCGTGTACGGCCCGCTGGCGCCGCTTGTCATTCGCCTGCTGGATGTGGCCTTGCCCGGCCCGCTCGATCTGGCAGGCATGGTCTTTGGGACGGCGGCCTTTGCGCTGGCACTGGTGATGCTCTACCGCGTGGTAGAGGTCGCCTATGGCGACCCCGACCTCGCTCCCTATGCCGTCGTGGCGACGGCGCTGCTGCCGCTCTCCTACTTTCTCACCGCGCCGATGTCGGATGCGATCTATCTGGCGTTGGTGCTGGGCATGTTTTACGCGGCAAGTCAGGAGCGGTGGTGGCTGATGGGTGTCTGCGGCTTTCTGGCGACACTGGCCCGCACGCAGGGCGTCCTGTTGACCGTCGTGGCGGGGGTGCTGGCATTGGAAATGCCGCTACTCCCCTCAAGGGAATGGCGCACCCGCCTTGTGAAGGCACTGCGGCGCACGTGGCCGCTGGCGCTCATCCCCCTGGGCTATGCGGCTTTCACCGCTTATCGGCGTAGCGTGGGTCTGCCGCCTCTGGTGCAAACCTATCATCAAGCGTCGTACCATTTCTTCGTCAACCCCCTAGAGGGGCTGATCATCAACCTGCGCTGGCTGGTGCGCTATCCGCTCCACTCGCTGACCAATGTGGATTTCCTCGCCATGCTGCTTGTGCCGCCGCTGACCGCCCTACTGGGGCGCTATCCCCTTCATCGCCGTCTATCCGCCATCGTCTACTGTGTGGCGTCCTACCTGGTGTTTATCAGCAAGATCAACTGGCGCTTCGGCACGCAGGAGGTACTCTATTCCATCAGCGTGGCACGCTACGCGCTGACGCTCTTCCCCCTCACCGTGCTGTTGGCCGACCTCTATCGCCGCTTGGGGCAGGGGCGCAACGGATGGCACCGGTCCACGAAGCGCACTTCGGGCGGCCGCCGGATAGGGCCGCGCTTTCTGCGCTTGCTGATGGTGGGGATGGCCTTCGGCGGGCTGCTGATCTTCAGTGCGGCGCATGCGCTGGGCGCGGGGCCGAACTAAGGCCCCCGATCATCCTACCCCAACCCCCCTCCCGCCGAAGGGAGGGTAACGGTAAAGGTGCTGCCTACCCCGGGCTGGCTCTCCACAGTGATGCGCCCGCCGTGCAGTTGGACGAGATCGCGGGCGATGGTCAATCCCAGCCCCACACCCTGCTGCTCCAAGCGCTCGCGATCCACTTGAGAGAAACGCTCGAAGATGGCCTCTAGGTGGGCAGGGTCTATGCCGATGCCATCGTCACTGACACGTAGGACGACGCATTCGCCTTGTTCCTCGGCGGTGATCGCCACGTGGCCCCCCTGCCGCTTGCAGAACTTGATGGCGTTGTCCACCAGGCGTCCCAGCGCATCCTGTAGATAGAGCGCCACGCCCAGCACGCGGAGATGGGGGGGAACGTCGGCCTCAAGGGTCACATGGCGCTCCTCGGCGACATGGCGGTAACGCTCAATGACCTCCTCCACGATGGCGCTGAGGAGGGCCGGCGCACGGCGTAGGGCGATCTCGGTTTCTAAGACGCCGCTATCCAGCTGGATGACCAGCATGAGGTCTTCCACCAAGTGCTTCAGCCGCTCGGCTCCGCGCTTTATGCCGTCTAGCATGGTCTCAATGGTGGCCTGATCCAGCTCGGCGTACTGCTCGCGCAGCATATCCACATAGCCGTAGATGTACGTCAGCGGGGTGCGCAGCTCGTGGCTGAAGACGATCACAAGCTGCTGCTTCATACGCTCGACATCCATGCGGGCTATCTCGTGGAGTTCGCGCATGCGCCTGAGGCGGCTTTCGATCAACACCACCAAATCTTCCGGCTCAAAGGGCTTGGTGAGGTAGGCATCCACGCCAAGGCTGTGGCCGTGCCGAATGTCCTTGCGCTGACCGTAGGCGGTCAAGAAGATGAAGGGGATAGGTGTCCACGAGGGGTTACTGCGCACGGCACGCAAGAAGTCGTAGCCGTCCATATCCGGCATGAGGATGTCGGAGATGATGATATCGGGCAGCTCGCGCTGCATGGCGGCCAGTGCCTCGCGCCCATTGCAGGCCGTAATAACCCGATAGCCGTATATGTTCAGCAGGTCGGTCATCCCTTCCAGAATGGCCGGATCGTCATCCACCAGCAGGATAGACGTACGCGCTTCGTCCGGTTGATGGTTTGTAGTTGTGGAAGAGTCCATGAGGAGTTGCCCTCACGTTGCTCTCGGTGATATTCTCCGGTGGCCTCCTATTCACCCCAAGCAAGCGCCATTATAGGGTGTTCACGACGCAGGTGCAATTGCGTGGAGCAAGGGTGAGGCCGGCAGCAGCACACCACCGTCTGCGCCAATTTGTGAAAAAAGTCACTATAAGGCATTGACATTTTGGCCATTGTTCGGCACAATGCAGGATGTGCCTCACGTAGCCCGGATGGATAGGCTTACCTGCCGAATAAAGAAGGCGATTATTTGAAAAAGGCCGCATCTTACGGTAGCATAAGGGTGACTTTGTGACGTTTGCCACAACATTGCACGCCTCACAGCGCTGGAGCAGCCTCCAGCATCCCCATGCTGTGACGGGCCGCTGAGTGTTGCACCGAAAGTGTTTCGGTCAACCATCTTATTGCGCACATCAGGGAGAGACACGCAACTTACAACGCACGGCGCTGTTACCAAATGAGGAGAACATCACGTGCTATTCCAACAATACCTCCCCATTGCCATCCTCGTTGTCCTGTCCACCGTTCTGGCCCTGATCGTGGTCTTTGCCTCCACCATTTTAGGGCCACGGCGGCCGACCCCCAAGAAATTGACACCCTACGAATCCGGCATGACGCCCATCGGGCCGGCAGTGCGCCGTTTGCCGGTGAAGTTCTATCTGGTGGCGGTGCTCTTTATCCTTTTTGACGTGGAGATCATCTTTCTGCTGCCCTATGCAATGGTGATCCGGCGCATGGGGCTGTACGGCCTGATCGTGGCCGGGGTGTTTACCGTTGTGCTGACGATAGGATTGGTGTACGAGTGGGTAAAGGGAGGACTCGAATGGGAGTAGACGCTGGCCCTGAAGGCAAGTCGGGCGCTCTAGGCATTGCCACCATGACGTTGGAACAGGCCGTCAACTGGGCGCGTACACGTGCCATGTGGCCGATGCTCTTTGGGTTGGCCTGCTGCGCCATTGAGATGATGAGCACGCAGGCCTCGCACTATGACATGTCGCGCTTTGGGATGGAGCTGATGCGCGCCTCGCCGCGTCAATCCGACCTGATGATCGTGGCTGGGCGCGTCAGCCGCAAGATGGCCCCCGTGGTGCGCCGCCTCTACGATCAGATGCCTGCCCCCAAGTGGGTGATCGCCATGGGCGATTGCGCCAGCTGCGGCGGCGTGTTCAACAACTACGCCATCCTGCAAGGGGTGGATGAGATCGTGCCGGTGGACGTATACATCGCTGGCTGCCCGCCCCGTCCGGAGCAGCTCATGCACGGCATCCTGACCCTCCATGAGAAGGTGATGAAGGAGAAAATCTCCGACTGGGCCACGTGGGGCCGGAACCGCAAGAAGCAGGATGCTATTGTTGTGGAATGAGGAGCACATCCCTAACCATGAGCGATATGCTTGCCGTTGCCAACCGCATCAAGGAGCGTTTTCCGGAGGCCGTGCACGAGATCCGCGAGTTCCGCGGCGATGTCACGGTGGTCGTTGAGCGCAAGATGATCGTGGAGATCGCCCGCTTCTGCCGCGACACCAAAGGGCTGGAGTTCAACATGCTCTCCGACCTCTCCGGTGTGGACTACTGGCCCGCTGAGCCACGTTTTGCCGTCAACTACATCCTGTACTCGCTGCCGCGCAACCACACCCTCTGGCTGAAGGTCTTTGTCCCCGGCAGCGATCCGACCGTGCCCAGCGTCACTGGCGTATGGGCAGGGGCCGAATGGCCGGAGCGTGAGGTCTATGATATGTTCGGGGTGCGCTTTGAGGGCCATCCTGACCTGCGGCGCATCCTGATGCCCTACGACTGGACGGGCCATCCTCTGCGCAAGGACTACCCGCTGGGCTATGAGGAGGTCCAGTTCAGCTTCAACTACGAGCGTGTGCAGGCCAACAAGCCGCATCCCTCCAAGGGCGAGTGAGGAAGCCCTCTGCCGGAGGGGCAGCTTCTCCGCGCAGAAGGTTCAGCAAAGAGGACGCAGAAGCGATGACGTTTTACGGATACGATCCCACTGCCGCTACGCAGATCGAGACCGATAAGCAGACCATCGAGGTTGCCCTCCAGCAACTCAAGAATCTGGTCTCACCGGAGGCTTTCACCGGTGACACACTGCTGCTCAACATGGGGCCGCAGCATCCCAGCACGCACGGCGTGCTGCGCCTGCTGCTTGAGCTAGAGGGCGAGACCATTGTGAGCTGCGTGCCGGATATCGGCTACCTGCACACCGGCATTGAGAAAAACATGGAGGCCAAGACCTTTGAGAAGGCCTTGGTCATGACCGACCGCATAGACTACCTCAACAATCTGGGCAACAATCTGGTCTACTGTCTCGCCATTGAGAAACTGTGCGAGTTGGATGTGCCGCCCCGTGCCCAGTACATCCGCGTCATCATGGCGGAGCTACAACGTATCGCCAGCCACCTGGTGTGGCTGGGCACCCATGTGCTGGACCTCGGGGCGACCAGCCTCTTCCTCTACACCTTCCGCGAGCGCGAGTACATCCTTGATATGTTCGAGTCGCTCTCCGGCCAGCGCATGATGGGCAACTACATCCGCCCGGGTGGGGTGTGGCGCGACCTCACCCCTGAGTTCCCGGAGATGCTCAAGCGTTTCCTGTGGTACATGCCACGCAAGATCGACGACTACGAGCGCATCCTGGACCGCAATCCCATCTTCCTGGAGCGCACCAAGAACATCGGCATCATCCCGCCGGAGAAGGCCATCAACTGGAGCATCACCGGCCCCTCGCTGCGCGGATCGGGCATCAACTTTGACATCCGCAAGGCGATGCCTTACTCCTCTTACGATCACTTTGAGTTTGATGTGCCGTTGGGCACCAACGGCGATATTTACGACCGCTACATGGTGCGCATTCAGGAGATGCGCCAGTCCTTGCGCATTATCCAGCAGGCTTTTGAGCGTCTGCCCAAAGGCCCCTGGCGCAGCAACAACCGCAAATATGTGCCCCCGCCGCGCTCGGAGTTGGGCCACAGCATGGAAGCCGTCATCCACCACTTTAAACTATGGACGGAGGGATTCCATGCACCGCCGGGGGAGGTGTATGTGCGGGTCGAATCGCCCAAGGGTGAGTTGGGGGTCTACTTGGTGAGCAACGGGGGGACCAAACCCTGGCGCGTGCGCTTCCGCACGCCGTCGTTCATCAACCTGCAGTCGCTGGGCTGGATCGCCAAGGGCTACATGGTGTCCGACTTGGTCGGTATCATCGGCAGCATTGACATCGTGCTGGGCGACTGCGACCGCTGATCCAAGAGGGGGCATGTCATGATCGTCCTGCTGATTGTGGCGCTGCTGATCGCCGTTCTCGCCATCATCTTCGCCGTGCAGAACGCCGCCCCGGTGACGGTGACGTTCTTGCTGTGGCAGTTCCAGGGATCGCTGGCGCTCATCCTCTTGCTGACCTTTGTGCTGGGCGTGATGGTAGCCTTGCTGGCCGTCCTACCGGGGATCGTGCGGCGCAGCCGTGAGATCGCCGGCTACAAGAAGAAGCTCGCCGAGGTGCAGCGCTTGACCGAACCGGCGGAGCAGAAGAACTAGCGTAGCGCTCTCATCCTTATCCACCACATGAGGCGAACATGAGCCTGCTGGAGAAACGCGCACAAGATATCCAACGCCACCTGGCGAAGTATCCCGACAAACGCTCGGCGGTGATGCCGCTGCTGTACATTGCGCAGGAGGAATACGGCTACATCACGGAAGAGGCCATCGCCGAGATTGCCCAGATCACGGGCCTTGACGTGACACATATTCACGGGCTGGTCGGCTTTTACACCATGTACTACGATCGGCCTAAGGGCAAGTACTTGCTCTACATCTGCACCGACCTGCCCTGTGCTCTGCGCGGCGCAGAGCAGTTCAGCGAGCACATTTGCCAGCGGTTGGGCATCCGCCCTGGTGAGACAACCGAAGATGGGTTGTTCACCGTGGAAAACGTCATGTGTATCGGCGCCTGCGACCGCGCACCGGTGATGCAGGTCAACTTCAAGTTCCATGAGCACATGGACGAGAAGAAAGCCGATGAGCTACTCGAGGCCCTGCGCCGTGAACACGAAGCCACCCGTCCCTATCGGGGAGAGTGAATACGAGGCCGTCATCGCGCTGTGGGAAGCGGCAGGCCTGCCGTATAAGCCCACCGGGCGCGACTCGCGTGAGGCGTTTGCCCGCCAGCTGGAGGGCAACATGGCCGCCTTCGGCGTCTACAGCGAGGATGGCAGGCTGATCGGCGTGGTGCTGGCTACTCATGATGAGCGCAAGGGCTGGATCAACCGGCTGGCGGTGCATCCGGACTTCCGCCGTCGGGGAGTCGGTAGGGCGCTCATCCGCGCCGCCGAAGGGTGGCTGCGTGAGCAG
>Ga0197142_1003286_pt1 | contig 13647 bp, 9 predicted proteins | sample GBS60_MetaG_FD_148614 | JGI IMG/M metagenome (GOLD analysis project Ga0197142, IMG submission 148614) | Sediment microbial communities from Great Boiling Springs, Gerlach, Nevada, United States - GBS 60_MetaG | ecosystem: Environmental > Aquatic > Thermal springs > Hot (42-90C) > Sediment... | reverse complement strand
AGTTCGACAAACCGCCTACCGAACCGATCGCCAAACGCCTGGGCAAAATGAAACTGGAAGATCCGGAGGCCCGATGGTACCTGGACCTGGTAGGCGGCAATCTGGTCTTCAAAGGGACGCAGCAGTTCCAGATGGAACGTCGGCGCACGGATAGCGGTTTTCTATGGGATGTTATCCTCCGGAGGGGAGCGGAAGAAAAAGGTAGCGGTGCGGGTACTACGACGGTGGCCCAATTGGAATATAAATTCGATTCGCAAGAACTCTGGTTCCGCTGGCTCCCTGGAGCCGAACCGGAATCGGCCAACCTGCTGCGCAACTGTGTCCTGGACGTAAATTATCGTGGACAAAGTTTCCCCATATTTTTACGTCGGCCTGTCCAGGTTCCCCCTATAGAGCTACACCCTCTTAAAGCGGGCGGCAAACCCCTGACGATCCAGATTCCTCATGCCCCAGGCAATCCGGAACGAGTCCTTTGGGAGTTCGCCTCCCCTACCCTCAAGGAACCCCCTGACTGGAAAAACCATAAAGAACTCCAAGCGTTACGATACAAAGTGGAATTTGAACCGGCAACCGCCTCGGCCGCTGATCCCAAAAAGCCGTTTCTCCTGAAGTTTTTCTGGATCGATCGGGCCAATAATGAAAATCCGCTTATTGTCTTGCAGGTTGTGCCCCAGGGTATCGGTCATCGGTATCGGTTGGATGCGCGGCTGACCACTGCCAAGCAAATTTTCCCTCGCCAGAAGCCGCCTATTGAGGAAGCGATTCGCTTGCGCAAGCTGGCGGATACTAATAAAGCCACCCTGGACGCAGACGCCCAAAAGCCCCATAACCAACGGATGCCCGAAAAAAAGCGGTTAGCCCTCCTGCAAGCCATCAACGAAAACGATGCTAAAGCCTGGTTGATCAAAATGCAACATCTCCTCGAAGAAGGGGTTACCATTGACTACCAAGTTTTCTATCAGTTGGGCCGGTTTCAGGTGCCGCTGGCCAAAAGCTCATCCCAGACCCCTGCCGAAAAGAAATAGCCGCGGCAGATCGGGTGGGCCATCTAGAGGCACCCTTCTCGGACCGGGCCGTTTTATATGGACTTTTGGTCAATACAAACACTGATCAAAAGGGGTTGGAGAAGGAGTTACGGGGTCGTGCAGGCCCATAGACCGCGCCGGGCCTGCCGGGCTTGGGCCTCCGCCTGGGCAAACCGAACCTTCATCGCTTCCGAGTAGCCAAATTCCAGCCGGACCCGGGCTAAACCGGCCAACAGCAACTCTTCGTTGAGCATCCGCTGGCCCACCCAGACATACGCCAATCGCCGGCCGTACCGATCCTGCCGTTCATAGGGATCTAGTTCCAGTCGAACCGGTCCCGTCGAGACAAACTGCTCGGTAAACCGGGCCGCTTCCTGGGCAAGAGGCTCTGCCGGATGCCCCGCCTGAGCCAGTTCCGGCGTATCGACGCCGATCAAGCGGACCTTCGTGCCGTCGATCAGCTCCAACGTATCGCCGTCGATGACCCGCCAGACCCGGACCTCTGAAGTATTCGGCGGGACGATAGGCGGCACCGGCCTGGGCCCTCGACCTACCAGCCGAGCCAGCAGGACCAGCACCGCCAGAAAAATCACCAGCACGGCGAGGGATTTTGTCCGTCGCCATGCGCCCGACCAGTTGGGCAACCTCCTCCGGCGTCTCGAAGAGGGAATAAAAACGCCCCAAAAAGAACCCATTTTCAAGCGGTTCGGGGTACGTTGGGGCATATCAGAAAAACCCACCGAAAATCCTCACCCAACTCCCTTCTCCCCTTCTACAAAAGGGCGGCCTAGGAAAAAACAGGCAAAAAGCCAACTTCGGTAGCAGACTTTAGTTTTTGCTGAACTGCATCGCTTTGGCCGACTCTCGCCCCAACGGATTCCGAATAAACCGCTTATAACAGTCCGAACAGAGATCAAAACGCAATTCGCGATACACGTCCTCGCTTAGCTCAGGGCTATTCATCTGATGAAGGTGCTCTAGATATTGTTGAATTTCGTCCAGGTAATCTCGATCTGCGTCTTCCGGCTGGAGATCTTGCGGATCCAAGGCGGCGGCCACTTCGATCTTCACTACATAACGAATGTCGGTATTGGGATCCAGTTCCTTTTTGCAACAGTCGCAGATATAGCGAATCATGGAGCCGCTCCTTCCAAGACCACAGGATCCGGTTTGAGCACCCCACCCAAACCTGCTTCTATCCATCCTAACCATTCAGCTAAAGAGTCGGCAAGGCCGGCTTCGAAATTTTTTGTTCTTTGCTTCCCTGGAGTCTCCTATTGCCGGAACGTCTCCAAGCCCATCGACCCAGTGGCGAGTTTCCTTCGAAAAAACCTTCCTCAACTTCTCGGCACACTCCAGAAGGACAAACCAGAAAGCACCAACCAGAGGGAATGGAAAAATCAGAAAAGATGGGCAATTTGCGGGAGGAGAGCCTTCCTATTGGATTCCTCCGCAGGTAACAGTTTAGCCAGATCAAGCAGTTGGCCCCTCCCCCTGGAGAGGCCGGCCAGGCGCTAGCCTGGTCGGGTGAGGGTGTCATTCCCGCCAAAGCGGGAATTCAGAAAGAAACACCCCATATTGCGGGATTCCTGCTTCCGTGGGGAGAAAACAAAATGCCCACTTACGCGGCAACAAGCCTGGATTCTTGCTTACGCAGGAATCCAGGTTTATTCCCGCGAAAGCGGGAACCTAGGCAACGTTGGAGTTCTACATTCTGGATTCCCACTTTCGTGGGAATGACAATCCCAAATCCCCCCCACCCGGCCAGGCCTTCGGCATTGCCTCCGGCCAGGCCGGCCTCTCCCGCCAGGGGAGAGGCGAGTTGCTTCGTTCGGCTAAAATATTACAAAAATATCAGTTTCTCTTCCCCGAAGCACAACCCCTATGCTATGGAGGGCGGGATTGATTATGCTTTCCGCCAGTTTTGGGGAAAACGCCCGGTTTGCCCGTCCCGAAAGCTGTGGAAGCATGGCATACACAATCCAGGTGTGAATTCCAGAGCGGGTCTCCTGCGATCAGGATTCACACAGCGGCTTTTTCTTTTCGGTAATCACCGGGCATTTGGCTGCCATCTCGGCATTCAGTTGGATGTAGTGCCGCCATTTTTCCGGCACCTCTTCTTCCGCATAAATTGCATCGACCGGGCACTCCGGCACACACGCATCACAGTCGATACAGACGGTCGGATCAATATAGACCATCCGCTCCCCTTCCCGAAACGCCTCCACCGGGCAGACCACCACACAATTGGTGTACTTGCAATCCATACACGGTTCACAAACCACATGCGTCATTTCCAATACTCCTTGGTAAAAAGAACGATAAAAGTAACATTTTAGCCAAATGGAGCACCTGCCTCTCCCCTGGCCGTCGAGAGGCCGTCTCCAGGCCAAGCCGAAGCCGGGTGGGAGGGATTTCGGCGCTCCACGGAGGCTGGATGCCTGCTTCCGCAAGAATGACACATAGACCCCTCCATTCGGCGAAAATGGTACCGATAAAGAAAAAGAAGAAGAGCGGTCAGCCAGATCAATCCTGGTGCATTTTTCCAGCCTCTGCCGACACCCTGGAAAAATCGTAAGCGTCGGGGGCCGGAGAGTCAACCCACCTGCCCTGCCAAACCTCGGCCCGAAAGGAGGCTCTCCTTGCCGAAAACGAACAGTCTGGTATGCTGAAAACGCACTTTTCGGAGAGGGATTTGCATTGGGACGCTGGAAACCATGGCAGTTCAGACGGTGGCGACTCGGATCTGCCGGCCTTCTGGAAGGGCTTGACCGGAGCTTGTGCCATCTCCAGAATAACAAGGTTTTGTTCGCTTGGAGGACGAAACGGGATGCTGCTCCCGGTCTGATGAATCTGTCGGTGGGAACCCCTTGAGATTGTACAGGAACTGTGTCATGGAAACCGAATTGGTCGTGATCGGAGGCGGGCCAGGCGGTTATGCTGCCGCTTTCCTGGCCGCCGATCTGGGAATGAAAGTTGTCTTGATCGAACAGGATCGGAACCTGGGGGGTACGTGCCTGTTGCGAGGCTGTATTCCGTCGAAAGCCTTGCTCCATGTAGTCAAGGTGTTGGCCGAGGCGGAGCACCTGGCCCCGTGGGGTGTGCGGTTTGCCAAACCTTCGATCGATCTGGCGGCCCTACGCCAGCAAAAGGAAAAGATTATTTCCACCCTTTCGGGCGGCCTGCGTCAGATTGCCTCCCGGCGGAAAGTAGAACTGATCCAGGCCCGGGCACGCTTTGTAGATGCCCACACTCTCCAACTGGAACCAGCCGGCCAGCAGAAGCCGCCGTCAGATCGGCTTCGATTTGGCCACTGCATCCTGGCCACCGGCTCCCGGCCAGCGATTCCGAAGGCCCTTCAGATAGAAAGCCGCCGGCTATGGGATTCCACAGCCGCTCTGGAATTGCCGGAAATTCCAGAAACCCTTTTAATCGTCGGCGGCGGCTACATCGGGCTGGAAATGGGGGCCGTCTATGCCGGGCTGGGGAGCCGGGTCACCGTGGTCGAAATGACCGATGGGCTTTTGCCGGGGGTGGATCGGGATTTGGTTCGGCCCCTGCACAAACGGCTCGAAACGGTTTTTGAGACCATCCATCTTCGAACCCAGGTCGTCCAGTTGGCCGACAAAGGCGGTCAGATTCTGGCCACCTTGCAATCGGCCGATGGCCAAACCCAAACCCGTTCTTTCGACCGGGTGCTGGTGGCAGTGGGCCGACGGCCAAACAGCGAACATCTGGGCCTGGAACATACCAAGGTGAGAGTGGATCAGTATGGTTTTATTCAGGTGGACGCCCAGCGGCGCACCGCCGAACCGTCCATTTACGCCATCGGCGATGTAGCCGGCCAGCCCATGCTGGCCCATAAAGCCACCCGAGAGGGCAAATTGGCCGTCCAGGCCATTGCGGGCCAGGCCGTGGAGTTTAACCCCCGGGCCATCCCGGCCGTCGTCTTCACCGATCCGGAAATCGCCTGGGTCGGGCTGACCGAAACCGAAGCCAAAACCCAAAATCGGCGGATCGAAACGGCCGTTTTCCCCTGGGGCGCCAGCGGCCGGGCGCTAAGCATGGGCCGAACCGAAGGACTGACCAAATGGATCGTCGATCCCCAGACCGAACGGGTCCTCGGCTGCGGCATCGTCGGTCCGGGCGCCGGGGATCTGATCGGCGAAGCCGCCCTAGCCGTCGAACTAGCCTGCCACCTGGAAGACCTAGCCGAAACAATCCACCCCCACCCCACCCTGTGCGAAACGCTTGCCGCCGCCGCCGAAGTCTTCTACGGTACCGCCACCGACCTGTATAAACCCAAAAAGGTAACAGTTTAGCTTGACCGTATTAACCGGGGGCCCAATGACCACTATCCGTGGTCTTCGAGCCGATTCTTATCTTAGCCGCTACAACTGGTAGGGGCCGATCCAATAGATACCGTCAAAATATTTACAGGGAGCATAGCGGGGCTTTCAGGTTCAATAGATTTCGATGCTTTTGACTACGCCGCCCCCGCAACTGTGGGAGCCGAATAGACACCGGCCTGCCGCCTCCAGCAGGTCTTCGGCCGGAAAGTTTTTCGGCGGCATATCGACACTGGCAATGCCGATGCCCAGGGCCATTCCGCCCCGGCTATTCCAGATGCCTCCCCAGGACACCTGACGCATGGCTGCAAGCAGTTGATTGCCCAGCCGGACCGCCTCCTGCCGATCGCAATCGGGCAACACCACCGCCACACCCCAATCGCCATACGGCAGCAGGATACTGCCGTCATGTCCTAAGGTTTCGGCCGCCTTCTGAAGCAGATGGCGAAACCGTTCCATCCCTTCCTGGCCATACTGAAGCAGCAAATCCTCTTGTTGGACTGGCTCGGCCAAAAGCAGACTCACCGGCACCCGGGCATTTCGGCAGGCCGCCACGGTAACCTTCAAATGCCCCAAAAGCCCCGGATCAGAAAGAGTTGGGCTTATTGTCGCCTTGGGTCTGGCCCCTGACGCACTTTTACCCAAACGCCTCGAACCCTGCAAACCGTCCATGCTGGGCGCCGCCGGAAAAGATCGAGATGCTGTTTTTGCCGGCGTCGTAGTTCTACCGACAAAGTCTGCTCCGGGTTGGTTTTTCCCCGGCTCGCCAACGTCCGGGGCCAACATTTCGGCCAACGCCGACATCGGCGAAGGGGACTTCTGTGCCCCTTTTTCAGGTATGCTGGACTTCTCGGATTCTGCTTCTTCTTTCTCCCTCGCGGAGGCCAAAACTGGCGCAGATTTCTTCCCTTTTCCCATGGGCATGGAGAGCCGCTCTATGGCCTCAGACAGTTGGGTCAAATGCGGCTGCAAGGGTTCCGGCGTTTCTTCGGCGGGACTGGCTGAGGATTTTCGGCGCAAAAGGCTTTGCACCACCTCGGCGGCGGCTTCCGAAAGCCGACGATGCGCCTCCAGCAAAATCGCACGATAATCTTCCGTGGGCGGCAGGTCCAGATGCAAGACCTCGGCCAATTGGGCCACCTTGGACTCCATATCCGCCACGAGCTGTTCAAGCTGGCTGTGGGTCAGTCCCCGGTATGTGGCCCCGCAGCGGAGGACTTCATTTAAGCACTCCGACTGCCGATCGGCCAACACCCGAGCCAACTCCTCCGCCAAATGGATCACCTGGGCCAAGACGGGCGGTTGTCCACCAGAGGCTTGCAGACGGTGATCAATCTCCTCCCAACTGATCCACTGGATAATGGCTTCTGGCAATCGCCAGTGTTTCAGAAGCCGGGCCGTCAGAGCCGTGTGGTCAAACCCCATCACCTGCCTTTCCAAGCCGATCAGGTCTTTGCCCATGCTCCGGACCCGTTGGACAAAATCCTGATAGGCCGGGCCAACGCTCTGGATCAGAAGCAACATCCCCAGGTCCTGCAGCAGACCAATCAGAAAGGCATCATCGCCTGGCTTTCGCCAGAGGGTCTGGCACAGTTCCCGGGCCGACACCGCTTTGGTCAACGTCCGACGCCAATACCACTGAAGCAGGTCGGCCGAAACGCCCGCATAAAGCCCCTCCGGCAAACTGAATCCTAAGACCAGCAGTTTCAGCGGTTTGACCCCCAGCAGGGTCAAGGCCTGGCCCAAATCTGCCACCGGCGTGCTCAGCCCAAAAAGCGAACTATTGATCACCCGAAGAATCCGGCTGGTCAGGGCCGGATCGTTTTCAATGCATTCCTTCAGCCGGGGGGTGTCCAGGTGGGGATCGTCGGCCAATTGAAGCACCTTGACCGCCACGGCCGGCAAACTATACAAAGTCCCCGCCCGCTGCAGGAAACGCTCTACTAAGGTATCCAATGGGTTATACACAGTGGCCGACGCTCCCATACTCCAAAATTTCCCCTCTCCGTGGAAAAAACTTTTTTTTCCGTTTTTCGGCGAAGGTTTTTCGCGGTGGGGCCGTCCGGGACACTCCTGGACAGTAAATACTCACCACCCCAGAAAGCCGAGCAGCTTTTGCTCTAAAGAACCCCTGCCCTCCTCGATGTATATTCCAAGATGTACATTCCAAATTGTCTTTCCGGCGAATATCTGACCCCTCTTTGGATCTATAACCATCCCCCAGAATATGTTCTGCCTCAACGGAGACAAACCACAAGATATTGTGCAAAATAACTTTTGGACCACTACATATGGGCGATGCCACGCTGTGGTATCCTCAGTACATCCCCATCGCCCCAGAAGCAATCCCACACTCCCTTTAACAACTCTAGCCCACACAAAAGGGCGTAGCATGGAGTCGCCTCGTCGGAAGAGGGCTGCATACCGCCCAAGGTGCTTCCCGGACATCCCTCCATTGCCTCCCATGATTCCCCGGCCTGTGGATTGCCGAGGGGATCAACCTATGGGAAAATACCTTTCCGAAAAGGCTATCCCGAAATTGGCAGCCGGGCGGCACTCCCAAACCGTTTCTTAACCCCTTCCGGTTTACCAAAATGCCTGCGTTATGCGGAGTTTCGGCATTTCGGGGACCGCCGGATTGGGGTACATCCGGCTAAAAACGGAACTTTCGGGACTGCCTCTAAGCTCGACTTTTGCCAATTTCCGTAACTCTTTGTGTTATCAAAAGTTACAAATCATACTGCATTTGTTCATGCATTTTCCTAAATCCAAGATTCACAAAGAGTTAGGCCATTGCCCCGATGCCGGGTACCCCAAAATGGCAAAAGTCGAGCTAAGGAGCAGGGCCGGAAGGCCGCACGGAGGCGGATCTTCTGGGAGTTTCCCCGGCGAAATTCCCCAAACCGATTCCTTTTGGCAGGAGTCTATCCGTGAAACTGGTGCCTCTGGCCGACAAAATTGTCGTGCGTCCAATCCCCGAAGACTCCAAGACTCCGGGCGGTCTCCTGTTGCCGGAAGGCTCCTCCGGCTGGATTCAGCAAGGCCGAGTGCTTTCGGTCGGTGATGGCTGGTTACTGCCGGACGGGAGCCGGGCCAAACTCCAAATCAGCGAAGGAGATCGAGTGCTGTTTCGCAGCCCCGGCGCCGAGGTGGTCCTGAACGGGGAAACCCTCCTGATCCTCAGCGAAGAAGAAGTTTTGGCTGTCGTGGACTAAGAGGCTGTCCCAAAATTCCGGTTTTAGCCGGAGGTACCACCCACCGGCAGCCCCCAAGCTTCCCCAAACCCTAATAAAACGGCGGGTTGATAAAGGGGCATGGTGGGGAAAGGGATCGGAGCCGCCGCCCGGGTGCCAATTTCGGGACAGCCTCTAAGAAGGAGCGGACGAAAGTCCGGTACCTCCCTGCTCCGAACCGGCACACACCAGATTCATGGAGGGTGATTTTTTCGACACCCAGGCGAAAAAATCGACAACTCTGGTCCGCCTTCTTGATAGGTAGCCCTCTTCTCCCCGGCAATATTTCTGTTTTTCTGGCCCGAATTGGGTTAGGAACGATTTTTGCAGTTGTCTTTCTTTTCGGCGAAAGTCCCGTCCATGATCTACCACCCATGCGCGAAAGGAGCCTCTCTAGCAAGCAAAATAGGGTAAGATACATAAAATAAGCCAAATGCTATCGGTACCTTCCCGAAAACCACCTTTCGGTTTCACTTCCCATAGGTTATTAAAGGAGGCTACAGCGATGAAAAAGATGCTGGTTGGGTTGCAGGTTGGAACGGTTCTGATCAGTCTGGGTACCCTGGCGGTCTGGCAACCGGCGCTGGCTCGTTCCGCCGAACCGACCGACCCCGCCCAGGCCTATCAGCAGGCCGTGGATCGGGCCGTTCAGTATCTACGTACTAAGGGACAGGCGGAGGATGGCTCTTTCTCCAAAGAAGCCGGAATTGGCGTGACAGCGGTCGTCACTACCGGGCTTTTATCCGTTGGCGTTAGCCCGGACGACCCCATGGTAGCCAAAGCCTTGAAATTCCTGGAAGGCTTCCGCCAACCCGATGGCGGCATCTACCAGCCGGACACCTTCTACAAAAACTATGAAACCTCTCTGGCGGTCATGGCATTCCAGTTGGCCAATAAGGACGGGCGCTACAACCAACTGCTCAAAGACGCCAATCGGTTCCTCAAACAGCTTCAGTGGGATGAGGGCGAAGGGCACGATCGAAGCAGCATGTTTTACGGCGGAGCGGGCTATGGCCGAAGCAAACGGCCCGACCTATCGAACACGGCGTTTTTGATCGACGCGCTTCGGGCCACCGGCAGCGGCCCGGACGACGAAGCCATCCAAAAGGCCCTCATCTTTGTGTCCCGCTGCCAGAATTTGGAAAGTGAACATAACACCACGCCATTTCCCGCCAAAAACCCCGACGGCGGATTCTACTATTCCCCAGCCGCCGGCGGCGTCAGCATGGCCGGGAACACCCCCGAAGGCGGACTTCGCAGCTACGGCTCCATGACCTATGCCGGGCTGAAAAGCATGATCTATGCCGGCCTGACGCCGGAAGACCGCCGGGTCAAAGCCGCCCTGGAGTGGATCCAAAAACACTACGATGTCAAAAGCAACCCCGGCCTGGGCGATGCCGGACTCTACTACTATTACCACACCATGGCCAAGGCCCTGAGTGTCTTCGGCCTGAAAGAACTGACCGACGCCAAGGGCCAAAAACACGATTGGCGTCGGGATCTCCGGGAGGAACTGCTCGGCCGACAAAAACCCGACGGCTCCTGGGTTAACCAAAACCCCCGCTGGCTGGAAGCCGATCCGAATCTGGTCACCGGCTATGCCCTGCTGACCCTGGCCTACCTGAAACCGTAACGGCTGTTCGCAACGAATACCTCAGCGGCTGTCCCTAAATTGGCAAATCAGGGTGTTGCCCAGCAAGCTGGGGGTACCCCCCCGATCTGGCAAAATCCTCCTAACTGTGTAACATTTTAGCCAAATGAAGAGGCGATGTTTCCCCTCTCCCCTGGCGGGAGAGGGTAGGGTGAGGGGGACTATCATTAGGGCACAGTCGCCTTGTTTTTTGCCCCGCACCCGGCCCGGCTGAACGGCTGGCTGGCCTCTCCTCCCACCGGGGGAGAGGCGGGATGCTTCATTCGGCTAAAGTGTTACCACCCAGCTAGGCCCCTACGACTTGGAGGAGGGAAAATCGGCTCGAACGCCACAGATTGTGGTACTTGGCGCCGGTGGATACAACCAAACGAAATAGTTACCGGGTTTCTTTCAGCAGCCCCTGAAGATGGTCTAGCAACTGGGCGTCGGGTTGGCCCAGCTCCTGACGCAAAAACCAGCGGAAGGGCCGGGTAGAATCCGTCAGCCGCAGATCGGCTAAGTACCGCGGCAGGATTTTCCGTTGCGCCGGCGGCCCTTCCAACAATAGATGCACCCACGCCCAGCATTCGGCGTATTGGTCCAGGGTCATTTCCAGGGACCTGTCTAGCCGTTCGAGCCGTTCTAGATTCGGCTGCCAATCCCGCCGGCCAAGCCGAACCCGAAAAAATTCCAGATGCTCCCGGTTGATCCCCCGTTGGCCCCGGGGGACCTCGAAAAACTCGGCCAGCCCCTCGTCCAGCCAAAGGGGAATCTGCGGGACCACCGCATGAAGATAGCCGTGGGTTACTTCATGCCGGAGGTCCTCGGCCAGTTGATCGCCCCAGAAGGCATAGACGGCTAAGGTGGTATCGGTCTTCAGGAAGTAGGCCCGTCGCTGGGGGAACTGGGGGTATCGTTGGGCGATAAAACGTTGAAACGATTCCTGGTGATCGAAAAGATACACATGCACCGGTTCGCCTTCCGGGGGCAGGCCCAGGCGGTCAGTCAGCTCTTGACGACGGGATAGCAGTTCCTCGACCAGCCGATGATGCGGCGTCATAGGGAAATTGCTATGGAAGACCAGTTGGCCCCGCTCCAAAGTGTATTGGGCGGGCAACATTTCCGGCCCCGGCAGGCGGAGGCGGTCGGACGGTTGCCAGGCGGCGCAGCCGACCAGGCTAAACAAGCTGAGCAATTGCCAGAAGTTCCGAGGGGGCACCCGGGAGAATCCTTAACAATACATGAAACAAGAAATATGTACAAAATAAATAGTTTAGAGAATATAAGTAAAATAAAACATCTACGCAGTATGCAAAAACTCCGATTCGCTGCAAAAATCCACTAATCCCCCTTGCCCACTCCTGCCATGCTCTTCCTGCCCACCCCCTGCCCGCCACTGTCTGCAAAGTGGGTGCCTTTTCTCCCCATCCCCGAACTCTGTTGCCCAATCGCACCGGTTCGGATCAGATTACTTACTAGCTCGGCCCATCGGGTCGCCCACCGGGCCAGATCATACTCTTCTTCCACCAGATGCCGGGCCTGCTGGCCCAGCATCCGTCGCAAAGCGGGATCCCATGCCAAACGGTCGATCGCTTCGGCCCACGCTGCCGGGGTTTCCGCCAAAAAACCGGTTTCTCCATGCCGGACTAACTCCCGGTGTATCCCCACCGGATTGACCACCACCGGCAGACCGGCTGCCATGTATTGGAGCACTTTCAGCCCGCATTTTCCCAGGCTCCAGGTGTCCGGCGGCAACCAGGAAACGCCAATATCCGCCTCGGCCAAGGCAAAGGATTCCGTCTCCGCCGACCACCGATAGGGCAAAACCCGAATTCCCTTCAAATGGGGAAATCGGTTGCAAATGATCCGAAAGGATAAGCCCGGTAGCCGGCGGGCCGCCTCCGCCAAATGCGCTTCCATGTACCGCAGAGAAGGTAAATTCCTGGCCTGGCCGATCCAAACCAGCTTCACCCCCGGACCGGCCAGTCGATGTTCTGCCAGGGGATACCGACGGCAATCCACACAAGTCGGTATCTGATAGACGCGCCGGTCTCCGATATACTGAGCTGCGAGCTGGGCCAAAAACCTATTGCCCGCCAATACCACATCTGCGGCGCGCACTGTAGCCCAAAAGGCAAATTGCCGTTGCCAACTCGTCGGCCCTTTCGGATGGTAGCTATCCCGCTGGAATAGGGCATCATCCACGTCATAGATAAGACTTTTAGCCCGATACCGGAGCAGTCCTAACTGCCAGAAAGGTAAGCGTTTGCGCTGCAGGAGCACCCCATCCGCCCAGCCCGAGTGGAGCAACTGCCGCACACGCCTCCAAGGCGATTTGGCCAGTCCGGCTATCTCCATCTGGATGCCCAGTTGCTCCAGGGCTGGTCCAAACGGACGCACCCGATACCGACAACAAGCATCCTCGGGGTTTTCCACCAAAGCCAATAGTTGCATCGCCATGAGCGGAAGCGTCCTGGGATGTGCCAAAAATGCCAAAGGGCCGGTCCCCCTCCGAAGTAGCACCCTTGAAAACCTCTAGAGGGGGGCGTGAAGAGGGAAAATGCTACCAAAACCGGCCTTCAGGAAGAATACCACTTAAGGGGGGTATCCATGAAAACAACGTGGCAAAAGCAGGTCCATTTTCCCATCCGGGCCTATCGCCCCCCGAAAAGAACCGTCCTCTTCTCTCGACTTTCGCCATTTTGGGGTACCCGCCATCGGAGAAATGCCCTAACTCCTTTTGTAAAGCTTGGGGTTCGAAGACTGCAGGGGCAAATGACCCTTGGTTGGTAAGTTTCGGAAATGGGAAAAAGGCAAATGTGGCGCCTCTCAAGCTGCTTTGGATGTTCGCCCGGAATTCATCCCACCTCAGAAAAGTAGATTCTTGTAACACTGTAACTATTTAGCCGAATGAAGCAAACCGCCTCTCCCCCGGCGGGAGAGACCGACTAAGCCGAAGCCATCTGAAGGGTGTCATTCCCGCGAAAGCGGGAATCCAGAAAGTAAAACTCCATATAATCTGGGTTTCCGCCTCCGGGAGAATAAACCTGGATTCCTGCTTGCGCAGGAATGAAACTTTCGTCCCCCTTCATTCGGGTAAAATGTTACGGAACACTTTAGCCGAATGAAGTAAACCGCCTCTCCCCGGGCCATCGAGAGGCCAGCCAACCGTAGGGTGGCCGGATGAGGGGATTTCGTATTGTCATTCCCACGAAAGTGGGGATCCAGAATGTAGGAGAAGTCCATATCACCTGGATTCCTGCTTACGCAGGAATGACACTACGATCTCCTTCACTTGGCTCACCTGTTACAGATTCTTTTCATCCGGCCCAGCACCCCCCGAAAGAAGTCCACAGGCTCAGGAACCAATTATCGACGGAGGAATGATCGAAAGATTCTGGTGTTTTTGG